>Ga0265342_10001909_pt1 | contig 18745 bp, 14 predicted proteins | sample 4CB327metaG_FD_203125 | JGI IMG/M metagenome (GOLD analysis project Ga0265342, IMG submission 203125) | Rhizosphere microbial communities from Carex aquatilis grown in University of Washington, Seatle, WA, United States - 4-CB3-27 metaG | ecosystem: Host-associated > Plants > Roots >...
GGCTCCTGCTTCTGGTAGACGCACGCCTTCATGCAGTCGTTGCAGATGCGGTGGCCGGTGCCGGGCAGCATCGGGTTGTCGATGGTGATCATCGCCAGCGCCGCCAGCGAATCGCCGCCCTTCTTCAGGACGTGCATCTCGCTGATCCGCTCGTCGAGCGGGCAGCCGTTGAGCGCGATACCCAACGGATTCTTCTTGGCAGCGCCCTGCTTGTCACGCAGGCCGGTCGAGCAGGAATCCTTCTCACGGTCGTGGCAGTAGAGGCAGTAGTCGACCTCGTTGAGGATCTCGCGCGGGGGCATGCGCGCGTCGGTGAGCGTGAAGCCGTCGCGGCGCCGCCGGTGCTCGGGCAGCCCCTCCATGATGTTGGGCAGCTTGGGCTCGGGCCGGCGCAGCGGCACCAGGTGCTCGTGGTCGATGTGGTGGGGGATGTGGAACGAAACCCAGCCCGCGACGGTGTGCTTCACCATCGCATCGTGGCGGTGCACGGCGGCCCAGCGCTCGAAGCGATCCAGCAGTGCGCGCACGGCGGTGAGATCCGGCGCGGTCGGCTCGGGCAGGCGCGCGCAGATCGCGGCGAGCTGCTCGGCGATCGCCGCCGGCACCGCGTCGGTGGTCTGCCCTTCGGCAACGCGGCGGTACGGATCCTCGATGTCGAGCAGCGCTGCGACCGCGCGCCCGATTGAGAGCTCTGCGTCCTTCGCGTGCGCGACACCGTTGGACGACGGCGCCTCGCCGAGCACGCGCGCCGCCAGCGTCAGCACCTCGGCGTGCAGCCCCGGCGCCTCGTCGGCGTGGACGACGCCCGCGGGGTACTTCTTGGCCGCGCGCCGCGCGATGAACTCCTTCAGACGAAAGACCGCTTGCTCGCGCGCCGCGAAGTCGATCAGCGCGCGCCGCCCGCTCTCGACGCGAAACAGGCGCGCCACGAACTCCGACAGCGGGCGAGCGACCGCGATCAGCAGCTCGGACTCGTCGGGCGGACGCAGCTCCGCGCCGGCGCGATAGGCTTCGAACCGTTCAGCCAGCGGCGGATCCTGCGCGGCCAGCGCAGCGCGAAACCGCGCGTCGAGCGCCGCCAGCGACGCCGGATCGTGAAGATCGGCGTAGCGCACCCCCTCGAGGCCAAGAGGGAAGTTACGGTCGGTGCTCGGCGGCGCCGTCCCGGCGCCCCCCGCAAAAGCGAAGGAAGATCCCGCTCTATTCTTATAGACGGACGTTGCAAAACTCCTGGTAATCGATGAGCTGGATGTTCTCCGGCTTGACGCCCTCGCCGCAGGTCGGGCAGGTCGGGTCACGGCGCAGCTTGAGCTCGCGGAACTTGAGCCCCAGCGCGTCGTACATCAGCAGACGCCCCGCGAGCGGCTTGCCGATGCCGAGCAGGAGCTTGATCGCCTCGTTGGCCTGAAGGGAGCCGATGACGCCGCAGAGCACGCCGAGCACGCCCGCCTCCTGGCACGACGGCGCCATGTCGGGCGGCGGCGGCGAAGGATAGAGGCAGCGGTAGCAAGGGCCCTCATAAGGCAAGAACGTGGTCACCTGGCCCTCGAAGCGATAGATGCTCGCGTGCACCACGGGCTTGTTCAGCTTGAGCGCGGCGTCGTTGAGCAGGTAGCGCGTGGGGAAATTGTCGGCGCCGTCGACGATGAGATCATAGTCCTTGATGATGTCGAGGACGTTGTCCGACGACAGGCGCGTCTGGTGCTGGATGACCTTGACGTCAGGGTTGAGCTTGCCGATGGCGATGCTCGCCGACTCGACCTTGGGTAGGCCGACTCGGTCGGTCGCGTGCAGGATCTGCCTTTGCAAATTTGATTGATCCACTACGTCGTCGTCGACGAAGCCGATCGTCCCGACACCAGCCGCCGCCAGATACAGGCCCGACGGTGAGCCCAGGCCGCCCGCGCCGAGGCACAGCACCTTGGACTGGAGCAGCTTGACCTGCCCCTTTTCACCGACCTCGGGCAGCATGGTGTGCCGCGCGTACCGCAGAGACTGCTCCTGGGTCATGACGAACGGGTGCTCGTATGACAGCCCAGCGCGCTTCCAGGCGGTGAAGCCGCCCGCCATCGACTTGACGTTGGTATATCCGAGGTCGGCGAGTGAGCGCGCTGCGAGCGCCGAGCGGGTGCCGCCCGCGCAATAGAGCACGATTTCAGATGACCGCTCGGGCACCTGGTCTTCGATGCGCAGCTCGAGGAAGCCGCGCGGAATCCACTGCGCGCCGGGGATGAAGCCCTCGGTCCACTCGTCCTTTTCGCGCACATCGATCAGGATCGGACCGGCGCCATTGCCGTCGCCGCTCTTGCCTTTGCGCGCCTCGACCGTCTTGCGCACGGTCTCGAGGTCGACCTCACGAATCTGGGCCTTTACGTCCTTCAGGTATTTTCCAAAGCTCATCGGTTGCTCCTGGAACTTTCGACTGCCCCTCTGATGCCGAACCCACGCCCGGGTCGCAAGAATCCCCGGGTTCCGGCCTCCACTGAAAGCTCGGCATTTCTACGAAAACAGACGCGGGGAATCAAGAGTAGACTGGTCGAGGTTGCAATGACGACGACGGCAGGGGGCATGGCGTCTGGCCCGACCATCGTCTATATTCCGAGGCATAAGGAGACACGATGTCTGTAGCGGTCAGCCAAGAGAACGAGAAGGTCAGCGAGGCGCGTCACGATCACCCGACCGACGAGGCTCCCGTCATGGTGGCGCTGTCGGACAAGGCCGCCGAGAAGGTGAAGGAGATCCGCGGCGAAGAGAACATCGAGGAGGGCTACGCTCTGCGGCTGAAGGTCCAGGGTGGCGGCTGCTCGGGCTTCTCGTACGACCTCTACTTCGACCAGTCCCAAGAAACCGACCAGTCGTTCGACGTCAAGGGCGTCAAGCTGATCTGCGATCAGATGAGCCTGATGTACCTGATGGGCACCGAGATCGACTACGTCGAAGGGCTGCACGGCGCGGGTTTCAAGTTCAACAACCCGAACGTGAAGTCGACCTGCGGCTGCGGCAGCTCGTTTAGCGTCTGAACCATCTACTCTGGAACCCTCAGACGGGTTCCAGAGCTCCGGCTTACTTACTCTACGGACTTGCCTGTAACTAGGCGTCCCGCCCGGGAATAGCCGCGCCCGAAGCGCGTTAAACTGGGGGAATGGATGTCTATGAGGCCCTGATCCGCGAGCTCGGGGCGGATCGGGTGCTTCGTGAGCCCGAAGCGGTGGCACCTTACGCCCGCGACGAATCGGGGCTGGGGGTCTTCCCGCCAGAAGCGGCCGCGCTGTGTCGCACCCGGGCCGAGGTCGAGCTGGTTCTGCGCTTCGCAGCGGTGCATCAGATCCCGGTCACGCCGCGCGGCGCAGGCACCGGGATGACCGGTGGTGCGCTGCCGATCCGCGGGGGCATCGTGCTGTCGACCGAGCAGATGAAGCGCATCGTCTCGATCGACGCCGACGACCGCATCGCGGTGATCGAGCCCGGCGTGATCAACGCCGACCTGCAAGCCGCGGTCGAGGCGCAGGGCCTGTTCTATGCTCCGGATCCGGCGAGCCTGGAGTTCTGCTCGATGGGCGGCAACGTCGCCGAGAACGCCGGCGGCCCGCGCGCCTTCAAGTACGGGGTGACCCGCGACTGGACGCTGGGTCTGGAAGTGACGCTCATGGGCGGCGAGAGCCTGCGCCTCGGGCGGCGCACGCCGAAGGGGGTCACCGGCTACGACCTGACCGCGCTGTTCGTCGGCAGCGAGGGGACCTTTGGCGTGACCACGGAGATCGCGGTGCGGCTGATCGGCCGCCCCGAAGCGGTCGGAACGCTGATCGCGGTGATGCCCGACGCGGTGTCGGCGGGGAGGGCGGTGAGCGAGGTGATCCGCAAGGGGTACCATCCGCGCGCGCTGGAGCTGATGGACCGCGCGTCGCTGGATCACGTCCGCCCGCGCGCGCCGTTCGCGCTGCCGGCGGACGCGGGCGCGATCGTGCTCCTCGAGCTAGACGGCGAGGCCGACACCGTGCCGCTGAGCCTCGCGCGCTGTGGCGCCGTGTTCGAGGACCAAGGCGCGCGCGAGGTGATCATCGCGCGCGACGACGCCGAGCGCGACCGGCTGTGGCAGACGCGCCGGCTCTGCTCGCGATCGCTCCGCGAGGCGCACGCTTTCAAGCTGTCGGAAGACGTGGTCGTGCCACCCGGAGCGATCCCGGAGATGCTCCGCCGCATCGACGGCATCGGCGCGCGCCACGATTTGCTGATGGCGGCGTTCGGCCACGCCGGCGACGGCAACCTGCACATCAACGTGCTCAGCGACGAGAACCACCGCCTGCCTCCGGTCGCTGCACGCATCGATGCCGCGCTCGGTGACATCTTCAGCGCCGTGCTCGATCTGAAAGGAACGCTGTCCGGCGAGGAGGGCATCGGCATCGCCAAAGCGAAGTACCTGTCATGGGAGCAGTCGGCCGAGGTCGTCGGCTGGCAAAAGCGGTTGAAGCAGCTCTGGGATCCCGCGAATCTGCTCAATCCCGGGAAGATCTTCCCGGCGTAGACCTCGGTCAGAAGTGTGCTTGGCGATGGACGAACGCGCCGTAGGCGATGCCCGCCTTGAGCGGCGCGCGCGCGATCTGCGCGTCCAGATCGCCGACGAACAGGCGGCGCGGCATGACCCGGCACAGTGGGTCGAGGCCGCTCGGCGTCGACAGCGGAAAGACGGCGTGCTCTCCCCGGTGCGAGACGGCCCAGCAGGCGGCGAACGCCGGCAGCTCGTCGAGGCGCCGGTAGGTCACCATTCCGATGCGCTGCCGGCCCGGCGACTCGTTCATCGCGGGCCCGACGACGCTCAGGCTGGGATCGACCGCCAGCAATGCGACCTGCGGTCCCAGCCAGCCGGGCGTGACGATCGCATCCTGTCCCACCACGGCGACGTAGCTGGCCTGCTCTGACGACAGCTCGGCGCTGCTGCGCTGGTCGTCGTCGGCGACGACTTTGATCTCCAGCTCGCGGTCGGCGTTGCGCGTGATCGCGTCCACGCACGGGCGCGCCTGCTCGCGGTCGGCGCCGGGCGCGAGCTGCACCACGATCGTGGTCAGCCCCTTGGCCGACACCGACTGCGCCGCCAGGTAGCGCTCGTAGAGCGACGGATCGGGGTTGGGCGCGTTCTGATTGAATTTGTAGGCGACCACGTCCTTCGTGCGCGCCAGGATCAAACCGTCAGACGCCAGGAGATCCGCGAGCGCGCCCAGGTCCTCGGCGAAGAAGACGTCGGGATCCAGGCGCGCCATCTCCGTGAGTCGTTCATGACCACCGAACAGCGACACGCTGCAAGGAAAGCGGATCGCATCGACGTCGCCGGCCGAAAGGCGCGCCGGCGCCGGCGCGGTGAGGGGATAGAGCAGGTCGGCGACGGCGAGGCCGCTGCTGTCGCCCAGCGACGCGCTGAGCGCACCGACGTCGGGCCGGACCGACAGGTGGCCGAGCAGGCGCTCAATCCAGTCGCCGACGACGCGCATGTTCGTGCCCAGGAGCGCCGCAAACGGGCGCGCCGCCGCCGCCAGCCCGCGCCCGGCCGCGCGCGAGAAGCCGAGCGCGCGGTCGTTGCGCACCAAGCGCACGCGCGACGCGTGGCGGGTCGCGAACTGCGCCACGAACCGCGCCGAGGCGCCGCGCGAGGCATCGTCGACGATGATGAGCTCGTCCTGCGCGCCGAGCGTGAAGCGGATGTTCTCCAGGCAGGGCGCGACCGTCCAGAGCGCGTCGTGCACCACGACGACCACGCTGACGCCGGGGCGTGCCGGATCGGCGGCGATCGGGCGCGCCAGTGGGCGAAAATCGATGTCAAAAGCGTCGAAGCGATCCAGCCACAGCCCATTCAGGCGATCGGCGTTGGCGGCGGCGAAGCGAAACCGCCCGTCGCTCGCCGATTCGTGATGAACGACCACGCTCGCGGGCGTGAACACGATCTTGCGCCCGGAGCGCCAGACCTTGAGGCAAAGGTCGACGTCCTCGCCACCGTTCACGAAGGCCTCGTCGAAGCCGCCGTGCTCGCGGAAGACCTCGGGGCGCATGAGCATGCAGGCGGCGGTGACCGCGCGCAGCTCCAGGCGCCGGTTGCTGGCGCTGGCCGGCTGGCGCGCGTGAAGGTGCAGCGGCGTGATCGGCTCGGGCCCCGCGTAGGCAAAGACCACGCCGCCATGCTGAACGGTGCCGTCAGGGTAGAGCAGCTTGCTGCCGACCACCGCCACCGCCGGATCGGCCTCGACCTCGGCGACCATCGCCCGCAACCAGCCGGGCGTGGGCTCGGTGTCATTGTTGAGAAAGAGCAGGTACTTGCCGGCCGCCATCGCCGCACCCTGGTTCGAGGCTCGGGCGAATCCCAGGTTGGCGGTGTTGCGCGTAAAGCGGATGTTGTCCAGCCGGGACAACAGCTCCGCGGTCCCGTCGCTGGAGGCGTTGTCGACGACGATCACTTCGTGGGCGACGTCGCGCGTGTTCTCGGCCACCGCCATCAGGCACTTCCGGGTCAGCTCCCACTGGTTGAAAGCGGGGATGACGATCGAGACCGTGGGCGTGGTGGCGGCGGCAGGGAGCACGCGCCCGGCGGTGCGCAAAGTGTGTGCCACTAATCCGGCGCGAAAACGGTTCATCCGCGCCGGACATTCCGGTGATGAAGGCGTCAAAAACCCGGTGAGCGTCACAAAAGTGACGTGAGCACTGCGATGGGCGCTCACGAGCGCCCGCACCGGCGCGTGGCCACTGCGCGTGACGCGTGGCCTGTTCCTTGCTCGTCGTTTGCTCGGAACGCCGCGAGATTTCGTGCTGACTTCCGCCCAAACACGCTCGATCGATCCGCTGATCTCCGACGGCGGTGCGGCCGGATATCTCAGCCCCGCCTACACCGAATCCCTCGCCGAGCTCGGCTCGCCGCTCGCACTCCCGCGCAGTGGATCGTGGCTCCTGCGCCGGCCGGTCGCGCCCGGGATCAGCGACGCGATGGGGCCCTACCCGCTCTTCTGCTGCCGCGACTGGCGCGCGCTCGGCGCCGATCTCGACGAACTGGCGGCCGCCGGCGCGCGTGCCGATGTCGCGGCCGACGCGCCGGTGAGCGCCGTGGTCGTGACCGACCCATTCGCCGACTGCGAACCGGCGCTGCTGGCGGCGGCGTTTCGCGATCGCGCGGTCGCGTTCAAGGAGCACTTCGTCGCCGATCTCTCCCGGCCGCTCTCGTCGTTCGTGAGCGCGCACCACCGGCGCTACGCGCGGCGGGACAACCTCACGGTCGAGGTTTGCACCGCCCCCCTGCGCTGGCTCGACGACTGGTGCGCCCTCTACCAGAACCTCTGCGCCCGCCACGGGATCCGCGGCATCCCGGCGCTGTCACGCGCCGCCTTTCGCCGCCAGCTGGCGGTTCCCGGGCTGCTCGTCTTCCGCGCGTCGCTGGGCGACGACACGCTCGGCATGGTGCTCTGGTATCGCCAGGGCGACGTGGCCTACTACCACCTGGCCGCGTACAGCGACGAGGGCTATCGCCAGCGCGCCTCGTTCCCGCTGTTCTGGCTCGCGTTCGAGCAACTGGCGGCCGCCGGCGTCCAATGGGCCGCCCTTGGCGGAGGGCCTTCGAGTGGTGCAAGCGCCGGTCAAGGAACGGACGGCCTCGTCCGATTCAAGAGGGGATGGTCGACAGGGATCCGAACGACCTATCTCTGCGGCCGGATCTTCCGCGCCGAGACCTATCGCGCGCTGGCGCGCGAGCGCGGGTTCGAAGAGAGCCGGTATTTCCCGGCGTATCGACAGGGCGAGCTCGCATGACAGGAGCAGTCGGCGAATGAAGACCGGATCGCTGGTGCCGTTTACCGGTCCGCCGGGGGCGTTCAAGGGCTTCCCCCCACCGGGCACCGGGGAGGAGGCGGCGGGGCCGGGCGAACCGGGCGCTGAGAAGCCCGAGATTGGGCCGCACCGCGACGGTACCGAACCTTCGATCGCGCGCCTGACCATCGACGATCTCGCGATCTTCGGCGGCACGCCGATCTTCGCCGAGAACCTGCACGTCGGCCGCCCCAACATCGGCAACCGCGAGCGGCTGATGGAGCGGCTCAACCAGATGCTCGACTCCCGCTGGCTCTCCAACGGCGGCCCGTTCGTGCGCGAGTTCGAGCAACGCATCGCCGACATGGTCGGCGTCAAGCACTGCGTGGTGATGTGCAACGCGACGGTCGCGCTGGAGATCGTCACCCGTGCCCTGGGACTGAAGGGCGAGGTCATCGTGCCGTCGTTCACCTTCGTCGCGACCGCGCACGCGCTGCAGTGGCAGAAGATCACGCCCGTCTTCTGCGACATCGATCCCGCGACGCACACGCTCGATCCGACCAAGGTCGAGCGCATGATCACACCGCGCACGACCGGCATCCTGGGTGTGCACCTGTGGGGCCGCGGCTGCGACGTCGAGGCGCTGGCGGCGATCGCGAAACGGCGCGGCCTGCGCCTGCTGTTCGATGCCGCACACGCGTTCGGCTGCACGCACAACGGGCGCATGATCGGCAGCTTCGGCGAGGCCGAGGTCTTCAGCTTTCACGCCACCAAGTTCCTGAACAGCTTCGAGGGTGGCGCGGTCGTCACCAACGACGACGAGCTGGCCCGCAAGATCCGCCTGATGAAGAACTTCGGCTTCCGCGCCTACGACGACGTCGGCTATATCGGCATCAACGGCAAGATGACGGAGGCCTCGGCGGCGATGGGCCTGACGTCGCTGGAGAGCATGGACGAGTTCATCGCGATCAACGCCGCCAACTACCGTCGCTACTGCGAGGAGCTGCGCGACGTGCCCGGCCTGCGCCTGGTGGGCTACGACGAGCGCGAGAAGAGCAGCTACCAGTACGTGATCACCGAGATCGAATCAGCCGAGACCGGCATCAGCCGTGATCAGCTTCAACAAGTCTTGCACGCCGAGCACGTGCTCGCGCGCCGCTATTTTTACCCAGGCGTGCACCGCATGGAGCCGTATCGTTCGTACTTCCCCAACGCCGAGATGCTGCTGCCGCACACGCGGCGGGTCAGCGACCGCGTGCTGTCGCTGCCGACGGGCACCGCGGTCAACCACGACACGGTCGCGCAGGTGTGCGCGATCGTGCGCTTCGCCATCGCCCACGGCCGCGAGATCGCCGCACGCCTCGGCCCGCCCAAGCCCGACGACGACGTTGCGCTGCTGGCGTCGGATGCACCGTCGGACGATCCGGCGCTCGAGGACGAGGTCGCCTAGCATGAGCGACTCTCAGCTGGAGAAGCTGTTCGTCGAAAGCCCGCTGCCGCGCGAGGATCTCCTGCTCAACCTTGGGATGTACACCCGCAGTGCGCTCCTGATGAAGTTCCTGGTGATGAACGACATCTACGAACGCATCAAGGACATCCCCGGCGCGCTGCTCGAGTTCGGCGTGGGGTGGGGGCAGAACCTCGTATTGCTCGAGAACCTGCGCGCGATCCACGAACCATTCAACAAGCAGCGCATCATCGTGGGGTTCGATACCTTCGCCGGCTACGCCACGACCGACAAGACCCACGTCACGCCGGGCAACTATTGCGACTACCTCGCGAGCTTGCTCGCGGCGCACGAGGGGAGCAACGCCCTCGGCCACGTGCGCGGCAACCACCGGCTGGTCGCCGGCGACGCCGAGGTCACGGTGCCGCGTTACTTCAAGGACCACCCCGAGACCATCGTCGCCGTGGCGTTCTTCGACATCGGCGTCTACCGGCCGACCAAGGCGGCGCTGGAGACGATCATGCCGGCGCTGGTGCCGGGCAGCGTGCTGGTGTTCGACGAGCTGACCGGGCCGGGCGCTTCCGGCGAGGCCATCGCGTTCAAGGAGGTTCTGGGCGGCTCGAGCTACAAGATCGAGCAGTCGCGCTATCACCCGTCGAAGGCGATCGTGACCATGAAATGAGCGCCAGGGGCTGAGCTCGGGCGGGGGCTTGTGGCCCCTGCCGCCCGGGGCTACCGTCGGCGCCAGGATGAGGGTTTCGCGCGCATGGCCGGGCGGGCAGCTCGGCGAGCACGCGGCGCTGAGCGCACTGTTTCTTCTCGGCCGGATCCTGATCGACCTCGCCGGCTTGAAGCTCAACTTCATCCTCGACTGGATGGCGCTGGCGGATCCGGAAGATCTGCGCACGCACCTCCTGCGCACTGTCTATTACGCACACGCGTCGCCACCGGGAATGAATTTGTTCACCGGCTGGCTGCTCAAGCTTGGTGGCGCCCACGCAGCCGCGCTGGCCCACGCGGTGCTCCTCGCTGCCGGGCTCGTGCTGGTGAACGCGGTGTTTCGCTTGCTTCGTCTGCTCGAATTCGGCCGCGGCGCGGCACTCGCGATCGCAACTGCATTCTCACTCGCGCCGGCGGCGCTGTATTTCGAGCACCTGTACCTCTACACGGTCCCTACCGCGGCGTTGCTCGCGCTCTCGGCGATGCTGTTTCACCGCGCGGTCGTACGACGCTCGTTCAGCAGCTGGTTCGCGTTCTTCTTGGTTTGCGCGGCGATCGGCTGGCTGCGCAGCACATTTCACCTCGTGTGGTTCGCCGGCATGGTCGGGCTCGCTTGCTGGTACGCGCGGCCCGGCGGCTGGCGAACAGTGCTCGCCGGCGCGACCGCGCCCGCGGTGCTGCTGCTCGCGCTCTACTTCAAGAACCTGCTCGTATTCGGCGTGTTCGGCGCCACCAGCTATGGCCCGGTCAACCTGACGCAGGTGACCGTCCGGCGCATGCCGCCCGCCGACCGCGCGGCCTGGGTGCGCGAAGGCCGGCTGTCGCCGTACGCGGCGATCGACGTGTTCTCCGGCCCGGAAGCCTACCTGCCGCTGTTCAATTCACCGCAGAATCCCGCCTGGCCGCCGATGCTCAACCAGCTCGAGCGTCCCTCGATTCACCAGCCCAATTTCAATCACTGGTTCTACCTGGACGTGAATCCGCAGCGCGCGCGCGACGCGACGACGTACTTGCGCACGCGACCCGCCGAGTACGCGCAATCGGTGCTGTTCAACCTCGCGGCGTTCTTCTCCCCGTCGACCCAGTGGCACCCGTGGGACGGCACCCCGCGTTCGCCGCACGCCCAGCATCGGCAGGTGCTGGGCCGCTACGAGGCGGTCTGGAACGCGATCGTTCACCGGCTACCCTTCGCGCCCGTCGGGCTCTATGCACTGCTGCCGCTGCCGCTGGCGTGGGCGGTCGGGCACGTGCGCAGGCTCGGCCGTGCCGCCAGCCCCGCGGCCCGCGCGCGCGGCGCGCTGGTCGCTTGCTGCCTGGTCCAGATCGGCTACGTCGTGGCCGCCAGCGTCCTTCTCACCTACCTCGAGATGGCGCGCTACCGCTTCATGGTCGAAGCGATGCTCTGGCTCATCGTGGCGCTCGCTGTTCGCCGCCGGCTCCGCTGGAAAACATCGCCAGCAGATCCGGTAGAAACGTCTCCATCGCACGCGCCGGCTGCGCGCGGCTAACCCGCATCCCGGGCACATACCCCGCGGCCTCTTCGAAGCGCTGGATGAACGAGCGATCGCGGCTGATCACGTGAATCGGCACGTCGTACGACGGGCTGTCGCGCGTGACGTCGGCCGACGGCTGATGGTCGCCAAGCACGATGATCAGCGCGTCGTCGTCGACCCGCTCGGCGATGTAGCGCCGGAGCACGTCCAGGTCGTAGATCACGGAGGTGACATAGGCCTCGCCGGCCTTGCCCAGGCTCGTCCAGCCGATCTCGTAGCGCACCGGCGGGATCTGGTTGAACACGCGCCCGCCATCGCGCAGCTCATTCCAGTCGTCGACCAGCCGCGGCTGCAGGCTCCACGGGCTGTGGCTCGAAACCAGATCGTACTCGACGAAGAGCGGCGGTCGCAGCACCTCTGGCACCCGCGCGACCTCCCGGCGGTGCACGAAGTCGATGACGTATTGGTCGGGCATCGTGGCCCATCGAAACGCCGGCCCCTGGTAGTCGAGATCCATCGCGTAGATCTTCTCTTCGAAGCCGGCGACCACGCCCTCGGGCTTGCGCGCGGTCGTGCCCGGCTGCACCAGCACGGTCCGATAGCCGGCGGTGCGGAAGAAATCGGCCATGGTCTGCGGCGCCGGCTGCGCGTCCAGCATCACCGCGTAAGCCAGGCCATCTTCCGTGCGCACACCGGTGCGCAGGCCGGCATGCGCCAACCAGGAGCGCCCACCGTAGGTCACCGACGTCAGCAAGCTCGACGCCATCGCGAAGCCGCGCTGGCCGAGCTCGGACTCGAAGGCACCGTAGACTGGCGCCATCCGACGCGCGTAGTCAGCCTGATCAATCACAGTCGCGCCATAGGACTCGACCACGATCAGCAGTACGTCGGCGTGGTGCAGTCGATCCAGCCCGTTCGGCATGGCCCGCAACCGGCCGCGCTGGCGCGCGATCTCCTCGTTCCGCTCGCGCCGGTACGCCGGCGCACGCTGCAAAAACGACACCTCCCCCGCGATGCGGGGCACGATGCTGCGCCCGAATAGACCAAGGTGCAGCTCGGTGTGGCGACGGTTCAGCCAGAGCGACGAGAGCAACATACATACGATCGTGCCGGCGGCGAACACCCGGCGCGGACCACGGTCGGCCATGGCCCGCTCGGTGATCGCCAGCGCCCACCAGGTGAGAACGCCGAGCACGACAATCGCGATGCCGATCAGCGCTGACCAGACCAGAAGACGCGGCGCCGAAACTGTCGAGCGCATCAACCCCACCAGGTTGGGCACCAGCGGCACATCGAGGTACAAGCTCAGCGCGCGGTGGAAGTGGCGTTCGACGCCGCCCTCGGCGAAGCGGAAGATCCGCGTCGCCAGCGCGAAGAGGACGATCGCGAACCGCAGCAGGTCGGGCACGACCCAGCCGCGCGCGCGCACGAGCCAGAACGCCGCCAGCAGCACGACGACGTCGATTGACGGCAGGAAATACCACTCCGCAGGTTCGCTGCCGGGGAAGCGCAAGTTGAACAAGCAATCGAGGAAGGCCCAGCCGACGAGGAACATCGCCACCCTCAACCACCGTTCGCGGCGTGGCCGAGCAAGCTGCGGGTACTCGGGCACGGACCCAGCTTACTCAAGAAGTCCGACGCGGGCACAGCCTGACAGCGTCGAAGCGAAAGAAAAGACGCGACGTCCGAAGGAGATCTGCCGCGTTGCGCTCAGCCCTCGCGGCCAGCGCTCGGGCAATGAGGCGCCAGCAGACATTCGCCGCACTTCGGCTTGCGCGCGAAGCAAACGCGCCGTCCGTGCCAGATCAGCTGATGCGAGAAGCGGATCCAGCGATCCGGCGGCAACACCCGCATCAGATCCTGCTCGATCCCTTTGGGATCGGTCTTGCGCGTCAGAGCCAGCCGCAAGCTGAGCCGCTGCACATGCGTGTCGACGACCACACCCTCGGCGATCCCGTACGCCGTACCCAGCACCACGTTCGCGGTCTTGCGGGCCACCCCGGGCAGGCGCGTGAGCTCGGCGATGCTGCGCGGCAGATCACTCCCCACCTCGGCGAGCGCCGTCGCCGTCCCTTTGAGGCTCTTCGCCTTCTGCCGAAAAAACCCGGTCGATCGAATGATCTCCTCGAGCTCGCCGAGCGACGCCGACGCCATGTGCACGGCATCGGGGAAGCGGCGGAAGAGCTCGGGCGTGACCTTGTTCACGCGGTCGTCGGTGCACTGGGCGGACAGAATCGTCGCGCACAGCAGCTGGAACGGCGTCTCGCGGTCGAGCTCGCAGTCGACGTCCGGATACAACGTCTCGAGCCCGTCGAGGATTGCCTCCACGCGTGCCGGCTCGGGCGGCCACTTCGCGCGCGTCGGCTTACGGTTCGCCTTGGTGATGACCTTGGGCGCCTTCGCGCGCGCGCGGCGAGCGGGAGACGCGGCGACTCGTTTGGCTCTGACCTCCGCGCGCGGCATGCGCGCGTTATATCATCTACCAGTAGCTCTTGGCGCCGCTCGGATCGCGCGGCCGTGGCGCCGCCGCCCCTTGCACCTGCGCGCGGAACCACTCGGAGCCGTAGTCGTAGACGCGGCCCCGGTCCGACGACAGCGGTAGCGCCGCCCCCGCCTCGGGCGGTGTCTCGCTGAGATAGATCTCCGCGAACTCCCGGTCGCCGAACGGCAGCAGCAAGGTGCGCAGCTGCTCGAGCACGGACCCCAGGGTGATCTGGCGCGGGTCGGCGGTGATCCACAGACGGTGCGGCTCGCTGCCGGCGAATGCGTGCAGGAAGTTGTGCACCGCGATCAGCCACTCGTTGCCCGACCAGTCGGGCGCGAGCGAAAACGTGACGCCGGCCGCGGCGCTGGACCGCGCGGCGATCGCCGTGCGCTGCAACCGGAAGATCCCGCGCTCGTCCGGCGCGAACGAGCCCCCGCAGCCGGCGCAGCGCACGCCGGGCGGCGCGATCTGGGTGAGCCCGTCACAGTTGGGGCAGGTGATCGCCTTGATCAGCGTCGCCGGGTTATTGAGATCGACCTGCGGCGCCAGCGGCGCGCGCCGCTCGATCGAGTAGACCTTGCGATTCGCCGGCCCGAACGCGCCGGCCAAGACCCAGGCCTCGACCTCGGCGGCGTTCCGCTCCAGTACCGTCGCGATGATCGGCGCCGTGCCCGGGATGACGTCGGCGAGCGCGGCGAGCAGGTTCACGAAGTCGCCCGCGGTCGGCAGCGGCCTCCAGGACCAGGCGTCGAGCTGGTCGAGGATCGCCTCGACGTCGCGCGCGGGCGGCAAGCCGAGCTCGTCGTGCTCGCCGAGCCAGGCCGGTGGGGCCATCCCCATGCGCTGGAACAGGCTGCGCATGAGCTGCTCACCGTCGTTGGTGCCGTTGTGCGAGGGAAAGCCCAGGATCACGCGCGTCGAGGAGATGCGCAGCAGCTCGTGGAGAAAGTCGATGCGGTTCGGGGGCGGCACGTGCTCCAGCGTGTCCATGCTGACGACGGTGTGAAACGAGCCGGTCTTGAACGGGATGCGCCCACCGTCGTACGAGAACGGATACATGCTGGGCGCGGGCTCGCCGTCGATGCGCACGTCGATGCCCACGAACGAGTCGTCGATGATCGACGCCAGACCTCGCGCGCCCGCGCCGACCTCGATCAGGCTCGCCAGCGCCGGGCCGGTCAGGTACTGCTTGATCGGCACATAGCGCACCAGCCAGTTGAGCTGCGTGCCGGGCGGATAGCTACGCACGGAGGCCTGCACGGGCAGCGGAAACAACGCGGTTGCGGTCATTCTTCTACTGCGCAGCAACAAACGCGCCACGGCATGACGCGCTCTCGAGCTACGAAACCCTCGCGCCACCGCTTGCGGCATGGCGCGCGCGTCAAAGCCCTGGCGTCGAGGCGGATTTCTGACGCCAAACGCTCAAGTTCATTGCCTGTTGCGTCGATGGCTGCGGGGAGATCGCGATGTCTCCGTCAGACACCACTTTTCTCAGCACACTCGCCGCCGAGGTCGAGCGAAGTCGGGAAAACCTCCACCTCGACAACTATGACGTCGGCCAGCTCGGCCCCTATCGCGGCGAAAAGCATCGCGAGGACCTGGTCGGCCCCAAGAGCGAACGCGCGGGCGACGCCGCGCCGCACGAGCTGGCGACGCGCCTGTCGCAATTCGCCGACGTCGGCTTCCTGCACGGCATCCTCGCCGATCAAGACTCGCGCGATCTCCTGATCAAGCTGTTCGCCTACCGCACGCTCGGCTACCGAAAGGTCAAGCTCCCCCGCAACACCGAGCAGTACTGGGACGATATCCAGGCCGTGCGTAGCGCCGCGACCCCGTCGCCGCCGATCCCGATCACGTACATGGACATGCGCCTCGCGCGCCACGACATGCATCGCTTTGCCTACGATCTGCAGATCTACGGGACCGCAGCGGGCCTTGCCTGCACGTACGTCCAGAAGCAATACGAGTATCACCGCGGCGGCGTGGTCTGCAAAGCCGAGCCCGGCGACGTCGCCATCGACGCCGGCGCCTGCTGGGGCGAGACCACCGTCTACCTCGCGCACGAGGTCGGCGCGCAGGGCCGTGTGCTCTCGTTCGAGCTCATCCCGACCAACCTGGCGGTATTGCGCCGCAACCTGGAAGCGAACTTACCGCTCGCCGGCCGCGTCGACGTCGTCGAGAACCCGCTCTGGTCGACGTCGGGCCACACGCTCTATTACGTCGACTGGGGCCCAGGCAGCCGCGTGAGCCCGGACCCATCGCGCTATCCCCACGCCGAACGCTGCTCGACGGTGTCGATCGACGACGCCGTCAGCACGCGCCAGGTGCCGCGCGTCGACTTCATCAAGATGGACGTCGCAGGCGCGGAGCTATACGCGCTCAAGGGCGCCGAGCGGACGCTGCGCGCCCACCGCCCCAAGCTGGCGATCAGCCTTGATCATCAGCTCAGCGACTTCGTGACCATCCCGCGCTACCTCGAGTCACTCGGGCTCGGCTATTCGTACTACCTCGACCACCACACGATCTACCTCAACGAAACGGTGCTGTTCGCCGTAGCCCGGTGACGATCAGCGATAAAGTAGCATGCACGCCATGGACGAAACTCCCGAGGAACTGGAGCAGATTCGGCGCGAAGCCGAGCAGATCGACATCCACCAATATCGACGGCGGTTCCGCACGTTCAAGGCGATCCTGGTCGGTGCGGGCCTCGCGGGGCTGACCTGGTTGGGGTTGGCGCTCTACGACGGCGCGCGCAACCCGTGCCGGGTGGTCCGGAACTACTACTGCAAGAAGGAACCGGGGGGCGTCAGCTGCCACCGGTACGAAGAGGTGCTGCAGGAATCGCAGGACGAAGGCCCAACGATGCGCGCCAACATCCGCGCGCAGTGTCAGTCGAAGATCGACCACCTGCGCGAGGACGAGGGGATCCGTCTCTAGCAGCGAACACCAACCCCCGACCGCCCGAGGAGACGACGTGGACACCAAAGCACGCATCTTGATCGTGGCGGGCGATGCCGACGCCCGGGCCGCCCTCGCCGAGCAGCTTCGCCAGCAGGGTCACGTCGTCGAAACAGCCGCGAGCAGCGCCAAGGCGCTGGCGCGGTTTGGCGAGCTCGGCCCCGATCTGGTGTTGATCGACGTCGAATCGCCATCGTCGGGAAACGGTGGCGGCCACCACGGTCCGGCGCTGTTGAGCCGGCTCGTCGAGCAAGACGCCGACGTCGCGGTGGTCGCGATGGTCGCCCTCGCCGACGCCAGCGCGGGGGTCGTCGCGCTGGAGGCCGGGGCCTCCCACTACCTGGTCAAGCCGGTCAACGTGGCCGAGCTCTCGCTGGTCGTCGCGCGCGAGCTGGCGCAACGCCGGCTGCGCGCCGAAGCGACCGAGCTCCGTGCGCGCCTCAGCGAGCGCTACCGCGTCGAGAACATCGTCGGCAGCTCGGCGCCGATGCAGGCGGTGTTCCGGACGGTCGCGCAGGCGGCGGCGAGCCGCAGCAGCGTGCTGCTCACCGGCGAGCCGGGCACGGGCAAGGCGATGATCGCCGGCGCGATCCACGAGAAGAGCCCGCGCGCCCGCGCGCCGTTCGTTCGCGTCACCTGCCACGGGCACGCGGAGTCGGTGCTCGATGGCGAGATCTTCGGTCGCGAGCACGATGCGCCCGGCGGCGGTGGGGCCGAACGCGACGGTCGGATCGAGCAGGCGCGCGGCGGTACGCTCCTTCTCGAGGAGATCGACGCGCTTCCGGTTGCGCTACAGGTGAAGCTGCGGCGATTTCTCGAGGGCGGGCGCTTCGAGCGCGCGGGTGGGGACCAGCCGATCGCGGCCGATGTGCGGGTGATCGCCTCGAGCGGGCGCGACCTGGCCCAGCTTGTCGCCGACGGCCAGCTGCGCGAGGATCTCTTCCGGCGGCTCGATGCGGTCCACATCGAGATGCCGGCCCTGCGCGACCGGCCGTCCGACGTACCGCTTCTGGCCGTACATTTCCTGCAGGTCTTCGCGAACGCGCGCGGCAAAGGGATCTCAGGATTCGACGAGGAAGCCCTCGAGCGCCTGGGTGGTTACGCATGGCCCGGCAACGTGCGCGAGCTCGAAGACACGATCGAGCGCGCGGTCAGCGGCTGCCGCGGTGCCCGCATCGCGGCCACCGATCTGCCTCCCAGCCTGCGCGCCGGCACTGCCAGCGCGGCGGTCCCGATCCCCGGCTCGAAGCTCGAGGCGATCGAGCGCTACGCCATCCTGCGCACCCTGGAAGCCGCCGGGGGATCGACCGGCCGCGCCGCCGAGATCCTGGGGATCAGCATCCGCAAGGTCCAGTACAAGCTGCAGGCGTATCAGGATGCGCCGCCATCCGCTCCCGATCCGCGCCCGATCCAGGCCGGCAAGCGGAACTGAGTGCTGCCGGTCCGTTGGCTCAAGAAACGCCCACATCGCTCGATGTGAGGTCGGGAGCCACATTTGCAGATCGAACTCTGGCTCGGGCTCACGACGCTCGTCTCGGCGGTGGTGTCGCTGCAGATCCTGCGCGTGCAGCGCCGGGCGCGTCTGTCGCTGGAGCAGCGGGTTCTCGAACGCACGCGCGATCTGGCCAAGGCCAACGCCACCCTGACGCGCGCGAGCCGCGCCAAGACCGAGTTCCTCGCCAACACCAGCCACGAGATCCGCACGCCGCTGGCGGCGATCCTCGGCTTCGCCGATCTGCTCGACCGCGAGAACCTGGAGACCAATGATCGGCGCGAGATCGCCCGCATCATCCGCCGCAACGGCGAGCACTTGCTGGCGATCGTCAACGACATCCTGGACATCACCAAGATCGAGGCCGGCAAGCT
>Ga0265342_10001913_pt1 | contig 18732 bp, 12 predicted proteins | sample 4CB327metaG_FD_203125 | JGI IMG/M metagenome (GOLD analysis project Ga0265342, IMG submission 203125) | Rhizosphere microbial communities from Carex aquatilis grown in University of Washington, Seatle, WA, United States - 4-CB3-27 metaG | ecosystem: Host-associated > Plants > Roots >...
CTCGAACTTCACCAGAACCCCGGTTCCTTCCCGAGGACACGAGGCCAGCGGCTTGCGCATGAGCTCTTGATGGAACTCATCGAGCAGGATCACCACGTCGTCGCTGGCCTTGGGGTCGGCCGGGTCGAGCTCGATCCAGATGGTCCAGTCGATGATCTCGTCGTCTTCCTTCCCCTTCTTGCCCCATAGCTGCGAGGGTGTCAGGGCGGGTTCCTGGCTGGCCACCGCGGCCCTGGGCGCGTTGATCCGTCGCAAGAGCACCAGGCCCTTGGGGGACAAGGGCGGACGCCAGTCGAGCGTCAGCTGGTCGCGCGCCTTGGTGAGTAGCTCAGCCACGTCGGAGCCGGCCAGCTTGGCCAACTCGCCGAGCACGCGCTGGGATTCGGAGCGACCGACCACCTCATAGCTGTTGCGCTCCGGAATACCCTGCAAATCCAGTCCCGGAACCAGCTTGAATTGCCGGCCGCCAGCGCTCAGGCGCCCGCGGACCCGGGCTTCGAGGTCCCGCACCAGCTGACGCTGCAGCCGCGTCGTATCGGTTTCGGCGGTGGTTGCCCCGTTTTCCCTGACGCCTACCAGGCTGCCACGCTCGATGGCCCCCCTGACCAGGTCGGCGATATCCTGGTCCTGGAACCTGGTCGAATAGGGGGTGGCCAACCTTGCCGTGACAGCGAAAGCCCTCACGTTCGAGAGAATCTCGTGACACTGACCTTCGAAGCTCCACAGGACGGCGGACTTGCCTGCCTCCTCGTAGCCGCCATCTCGGCACAACCTGAGGGCATCGACCTGGCGAACCAGGACAACGCAACTCTGATCGTTCTCGTCGGCCCAGTGCCGGTCGAGTGAAAGGTGAGGACAATCGAGATCCATGGCGACATCCAGGGCAAAGTGAAGGCTATCCCAACACTGTAGCCTTTAGCGTCGCCGCGTCAAGCGCTCCGATGCCCTGAGCGTCGCGTTACGCCGACCTGGGTTGGTTCGCGTCTCGCCTTCCCGCAAAGGCGTCCAGCTGGCTCTTGCAGAAGCCGCGCGCCTACAGATGGCAGCTGGTGCAGTCGTCGACGGCGAAGGCCTTCGTGCCATCGTGGCAAGCACCGCAGAGCTCACCCTTTTTCATGCGCTCCATGGTCACGGGTCCGGCGAGCGCCTGGCCTCGCCTGCGCAGCGAGAATGAAGTTTCATGGCAAGTCGCGCACGCGCGAGCGGTGCCCTCGATGCGCGGCACGTGGGTCTCGTGGTTGAAGCTGACCTGGCCCGGGCTGCCCTCACCCGGGGGAAACTCGAAGACCTCCGGCAGAGACAGGTCGGAATCCGCGGGACGGGCGGCCGGCGCGGGTGTGGGCCCGCTCTGGGACCGGGCCAGGGCGGGGCTTGCGCGTCCAGCCACGACCATCAGGACGGCACCGACAGCCATGAGCCCCCACAGTGCGGCCAGGCCACGTCCGTTGACGAGCATGGCCGCAGCCCGCGATTGAGGCTCGGTTCCGCGCGAAGGCGCCTTGCCGTGGCCGAACACGTTCAGGTGCTTGACCGCGAAGGCGAAGCCAGCAAAGCCCGCGGCCACCATGGCGGCGGTTATCGCCAGCTCCATCCACGAAGGGAAATACTTGGCTCCGCTCGCCCCCATCATGCCCGTCACCGACACGTTCAAGCGATTGACGACAAAGCCCATGACGGTCAAGAGCGCACCTAGAAAGAGTCCGTGACGGCTCTGCCGCACGCGCGGAATCGAGAACAGGAGCATGGGCAGGCCCACGCCCAGTCCCATCTCACCCCAGAACATCACGCTCTCTTGCGAGAAGCGAAAGACCAGCCCCAGGTTGCCACGGCCGAAGAGATCTTCGAGCTTCCACAGTCCGTACACGCCGAGCAGAACCACGATGACCCGCGCGGCCCCTTGCAACACGCGATCGTCCAGATGTTCGCCGAAGGCCCGCGCGGACAGATGCGACTCGACGATGGTCATGGCCAGCCCGGCCGACGCCGCAGTGATGAAGAAGAACACCGGCAGCCACGGCGTGTACCACAGGCCGTGCAGCTTGTCGGGCATGATCAGGAACACGGTGCCCAGCGACGACTGGTGCATCATCGAGAGCAACACCCCCAGGATCACGAAGGGCGTGTACAGCGATTTCACCAGGCGCAGCGGGCGTTGCCAACCCAGGCGCTCGAAGAGCATGGGTGAAAACTCGATGGACAGCACACCTGTGTAAAGCATCACGCACCAGGCGACCTCGAACATGACCGAGTGTGGGTTCCACATCACGAGCGGGTGCCACATGCGCCAGGGCTGCCCCACGTCCAAGGTCAGCGCGGTGGAAACCAGCAGATAGCCCATGAACGCGGTGAGCACCGCCGGGCGGGCCATGCTCTCGCAGCGCTTGATGCCGAACACGTGTACCACCGCCGAGATCACGAATCCACCGGCGGCAAGCCCCACCCCGACGAGCACGTCGAAGCCGATCCACACCCCCCATGGGAACGCGTCTGAAAGATGGGTCGACGTGCCCAGCCCGCGCGCGAAGCGCACATAGACGGCGTATGCGCCCAGCGCCATGATGGCCACGAAGACCGCGCGCCAGAAGGTGATGACTGGCGTGCGCCCGCTTTCCGCCCGCGCCTTCATGGCTTCTCCTTGCTGGCGCCGTGACCATGGAGAGAGCTCTCTTCCAGCGCCACCGCCTCGCGCCGGTTCATCAGCCACCACACACCGGCCATGCCAGCGCCAGCCACGCTGACCACGTTGGGCAAACGCGAAAGTACGTTCCACGTGAGTTGCGGATAGCGCTCTTTGCGCAGGTTGGTATGGAAACCCAGCCGGGCGAAGTCCACGGCCGCGAGATACAGCACGGAGGTGCCGCCCGCCTCATCGAGACCGAACACATGATCGGTGTAGCGATCGCGATCGTTGCGAATGCGCTCCTCGGCCTCGCGGACCAGGGCCGCGCGCTCGCCGAACTTGGTGGCGCCGGTGGGGCAGACCGAGGCGCACGCGGTGGGCTTGCCGTGCCGAGTGGCGGCCTCGTAGCACAGGATGCACTTGCGCACGCGTGGCACCGCTTTCGACCATTCGTAGCGAGGAATGCCAAAGGGGCAGCCCATCATGCAGTAGCGGCAACCGATGCACTTGGTTTCATCGTAGGTCACGGCGCCTTCGGGGGTCTTGCGCAGGGCCGCGACCGGACAAACCGAGGCACAGGCGGGGTCCTCGCAATGCATGCACATGCGGCGAATGTGAACACCTTCGCGCTTCTCGACGATGGTCCAGGTGGTGGCGGACAAGGTCGTGTCATCGTCCTTGGGCAGATCGTTGGCCTCCTTGCAAGCCAGGCTGCAGCCACCACAACCGATGCACTTGGTGGTGTCGATGAGCAGGCCGGCTTTCATTTTTGGCCTCCGGCTGAGGCAATTGCCAAGTCGAGCTCCTCGTCTTGTTCTTGCACTTCTTCAGCTTGCGCACCCAGCATCAGCCGCACGGCCTCGTTCCACGCCTCGTTGTCAAGCCGGGACGCCAGGTCAGCGGCCAGTGGGCCACCGTCCGCAGCCGTGGCTCCGACAACGGCGAGAGGCAGTCGCGAGAGCACGAATGCGCGCAGCCGATCCATTTCCTGCCGCGACCATTCCCGCAACTTCGCTCCGGTCTTCATGGTCGCGAGGTGGGGCGCCAATTCCGCTGTCTTCAGACGTACCAGCCACGCGGAGTCGAAAGCTCCGGTCGAAACAGCCGCGGCACCCGTGGCGAAGCTTGGGTTTTGCTCCACCACTTCGCCATCGACCGGTGAACGCAAGGTGAGGCTGCGGCCCTGCCCGTACACCACCGCCAAGGGTGCACCTCGTTCGATCGGCCCCTTGGCCGGCCAATCGATGCGCTGGGGAGACCCAAGTAGAACGCCGACCACCCCATCGGCTCCTACGCGCGTCAGGCCCGCCATCTCGGGCTGGATCCACAAATGGCCTGTGTCCAGGAAAATGCCTTCGAGAGCATCGGCAGCCGCTCGTATGGAAAGTGCGCGAAACGCCAATCGCCGGACCACATAGTCGGCCGTAAGAGCACAAAGCATGATTCCGATGACAAAGAGGGCGACCATCTGTTCACCTCGGGGGTTGGATTCGAGCGCAAAACGCCAAGAGCACTTGCACCATGCATAGGCAAGAGCGAAGCCAAGTCCCATTCCGGGCGTTCCGTGGAGCTCGCACGCTGAAGCTCACGAGGAGCGCCGCATTTCTCATCATTACCCCATGCGTCATCACGTGTCCATTCGCAATATTGGACATACTGCCCGTGTAATTTCAGCCACTTAGGCACACCGTAGTGTTTTACGGCGGTCTAGGCACCACGAGCGCCGCGTTTTTCATCACATCCTCCTGCGCAAAAGCAAGCCGGCATCCGCCGACATGGCCAACGTGGCTGGTCTAGGACGCGACCTCGAGGCGCCGCATCTTGCGGCGAACTTGGCCTTTTATTGCCGGTCGTTGCGTAGGCACCTACAGTCGGTCCACGCGCATCCAAGAGGTGCCCGGCGCAAAACTCATGACAGCACTCGACGGCATTGAGATCGAACGCGCCTGCGTACACCTCCTCGGCCCGGAATTCTGTGCCCGTCCTGACTGGCAGAGCTGCCTTGATCCGACCCTCTTGAAGCGAGCCTTCCGCGCTCGGGTCTTCGCGGTTCACCCCGATCGGGCAACCAGCCTCGGCATCCCTGCGGCGGTCCTGCAAGAACGATTCGTCAAGCTGCAACGATGCTACGACCAGCTGACGGAATTCCTGTCCCGTCCGCTGACCACCAAGAAGCGTCAGTCGCCGGTCCACGCCGCCCCCTGTAAATCAGGTCAGCCCACTGCCCACAGTTTCTACGTCGGCCAGCGGCCGTCGCGACGCCTGAAGCTCGGCGAGTTCTTGTACTATGGCGGAACCATCAGCCAACAAGAGCTGTCCGGCGCGGTTCGCTGGCAGGCACGCCAGCGCCCCCGTGTCGGCGCAATCGCCATGTCTTTTGGTTACCTGGATCGCGCCAGTATCGACAACCTACTGGAATTGCGACAATCGTTGCGAAAGCTTCACGAGCCTCTGGCTGAATTCGCCCGCAATCAAGGCTACCTCTCCCACTTCCAGTGGTTGGCGGTGGTCGGCCGCCAGCGATGTCTGCAAAAGCCCATCGGCCAGTATTGGATCCAAGCTGGTCTTTTCAGCGCCCAAGATATTGCCGACTTGGTGGCCGATCAGCGCCAGCACAACTGGCATTTCACGTGAGGGGACGGCCCTGGCTGGCAACAGCCAAACCCGCCCCCGCTAATTAGTAAAGGACGCCGGGTGGAATGGTGCACTCGGTGGTGCAGTGAACGAACGCAGAGCTGTCGCTCGATTCGACGCCGTTGGTGTCCAACTTCTTGCCGTTCAAGTCCCCGAAGTCACAATCTTCCCCCAGATCCGTGTCGACGTTTCCGTCGCCACAGAAGTGCGGCTTCAAGCACCCGATGGAACAACCGTCCTTGCCCAGATCGGTGTTGCCATTGTCCTTGCCAAGGTCGCACTCTTCCGAACCATTGACTGTACCGTCGCCACAGAACGGGCCGTACTTGCACTTCGTCGTGCAGCCTCCGTAGGTGGAGTCGTCGTTCTTCGTTGTGCAACCATCGGGTAGGTCGCCTGAGCCGTCGCCGCAGTCGCACTGCTCGCCGTTGGTGGCAATGCCGTCGCCACAATGGGGCGTGCAGGCCGAGTGCTTGGTGGTGAAGCCATTGAGTGTGAGCTGATAGTTGGACTCGGGTGGGTGCCGATCCGCGCCGAAGATGGCAATCTCGTACACCTTGCCGGTGGTGAGTCCGAGGGTGACCGTATGGACGCGGAAATCGTCCCCTGTTGCTGCGGTTGGGGGCGCAGGGGTGGTGTTGGTGGGCGAACAAGCAGCCGACCCCGCGGTAACACCGGTGATGTTGGTCCCCGTCGCATCGAGGCAGCCGCCTTCGGTGACGCTCGCGTCCCCCTTGGTGCTGTCGCTGACAGTGACCTTTCCAGGCAATTGCTGGTGAACGCCGCCGAGATCCAGCACGAGGACGCCGTTGATGAAGATGTAGAGATCGTCGTCGCCGTAGAAACTGAGCGAAATGCCAGTGGCCCCATCATAGACGAAGTAATAGCGCGCTTCGTCGGTGAAATAGGAGTCGTGCTTTACCCCGGTGAGCTTGTCCTGCCAGCAACCCTTGGTGAGATCCGCTGCGGCGGTGATGGCCGGATCACACGTGCTCATGTCGCTGGAGGTGATTCGCGGCGGGAAGAGGTATTGATCGCCGGTGCAAGTGCTCCAGATGGGGGTGCCGTCGCCGTGGTTCCAGTACGGCCACAGATTGCACAGCGTGGCTTGGCTTGAATTCAGGGTGTCGAGGGGGAAGAAACCACCCTGGGTAAGATGCGACTTGCTGGCGTACTGGTAGATGTTGGTGCCGATGGAGGTCATCTCGAGCACGCCAGTGAAGGTCTTGTTCACCGTGCTGTCGTCATTGAACCACTGCTTGAAGCTTGCGGCGTTCTTGTAGGCAGGCGTGGTCCCTTTCCAGATTGGACCGCCTGGGGTGCTAGTTGTGTAGGCGGCAACGTCGGACCGATAGGCGCCACTGCCATTGGACAGCGGGCTGTCATTGGCGGCTTGGGTGTAGCCACCAGGGATTCGGGTTGTGTTGCCAATGTTCCAATCGCTGAATTGACAAGAGCAGGTGGTGGTGGGGCCGGGCTGCGGTTTCCCGTTCAACAGGCTCGGTGCCACGATGCCCCAGCAGCGTGTGGTCGAGTCATTGCCCTTGGCCGGTCCGCCTGAGTTGGGGACACAATAGGTCGTGGGTGCGCTGGCGCCGCCCGCCTTTGTCCCCAAGAAGAAGAAATCGGGGTGGCCGCCATCCTTGACATTCTCAGGCTGAAAATCGCGGTAGATGATGGGAAGCTCAAGGCACTGCCCTGTGGTCGAGGTGCAATTCGCGGAATCCTGGGAGGTCGTGTCCGTACAAGTGAAGCCGGTTTCCTTCTTGCACGTACTCGAACAGCCGTCGCCATCCGACAAGTTGCCATCGTCGCACTCCTCGTTGGGATCGATGTTTCCGTCACCGCAGGTGGCGCTGCATGCCTGGGTCTTCCCGGAGCTGTCGAGACAGTTCGGTTCCTTGGTGCAGGTCTTGGAGCAGCCCTTGCCATCGCCGTAGAACAAGCCGTTCACGGCCTTGCAAGTAGAAGGCACCTTCGAGGGATCGGTGCCGCAGTCGCATTGCTCGCCCTTTTCCTGCTTGCCGTTGCCACAGTTGGACTGCTGGCACGGCTTGCCCGGGTCGGGGCAATCGAATCCGGGCTCTGTCTGACAGGTGCTAGAGCAACCGTCTTTGTCATCGGAGTTGCCATCGTCGCAGGTTTCCGCGCCCAGGATAACGCTGTCACCGCACTGGGGAACGCACAACTTTCCGGGGACGGGACAGTAGTAGCCCGTTTCAATGGCCTGACAGTCACTGGAACAACCATCGCCGTCCTTCGTATTGCCGTCGTCGCAGGTCTCGTTTGAGGTCAAGATACCGTTGCCGCAAACCGCGAGATTTTTGCACGGCTCGTTGTCAGTGGGGCACTCCCAGTTCGCTTCGACTTGGCAGCTCCGGCTGCAGCCATCGCCGCTTTCCGTATTGCCGTCATCGCATTGCTCGCTTCGTTCTCTGATGCCGTCGCCGCACAGACCGCCGCCCGGGAGATCGGGTCCGGCGTCGGGTCCGACAGGAATCGTGATGTTCACCCCGCCGGCGCCTCCATGCGAGCCGGCGTTGCCGCCGCCACCGCCTTTGTGGCTACCTGCGGAGCCGCCAGCACCGCCTTGAATTTGGGCGTTGGTGCAGCCCAACCCTGCAAGCAAGGCAGCGGCCCCGATGCAAACCAGTGTGAAATGTTGCCTGACTGCGTGGCTGCCCTTGCGGCTCGAACGGCTGATGTACATCATGGAAAAGTCCTCTCACTTCGGAAAACAAAGGACTCGAAAAAACTTGCGGAACACTCCGTTCCGGAAATCTGGCGTGAGTATAGCAAGCATCCTATATGTGACTGCTACGGAATTCGGTTTGGCCAGCCCGGCTTTCGAAGCGGAGTCCATGGCCCCATGCGCCATGTCGCCTCGATCACATCCCCCTAGGGGCGACCGGAGCGCAGATTCTTGCCCAGGCTATCGAGCAGTACCTGCAGCGCCTGCAGCGCTTGCGGACGCAAGGTCGGTTGGTCGACTGCCCCCCACAACCAGCGACCATCCCATCGCAACATGACCTCGCCGTTGAGCGGATCCTTCAGGGCTGCGCTGCCGGCCTTCTCGATCGGTGCGGCTGGGGACTTGGCAGCGGCGCTGTAGCGCTGGACCATGGTGCGCGCGTCGCTTTCGTCCTTGCCCTCGATGGCGAAGAGTCGAACCTTGGCACCGTCGATCTGGTACGGGACTACTGCCGCGTCGTGCAGAAACGCGTGTCCCAGGAAGTCACGAGCCGTCAATTTCTCCGCGCGCGGCCGCTTGCCCCTATCCGGGAAGCACTTGAGCACCGCTGGGGCCTCGCGCGTGCCGGGAAGTCTTGCAGCGATATTGTCGGCGAACATGCGCAAGAATGGAGTTTCCTTGCCACCGGCCTGAGCCAGCTTCACATAGACAGGGCCCGCGACGAACTCCAGGTGGTCTGACCCAGCGTACCCTTCGATGCCAACTGGAACGGGCGTGCTTCCCGCTGGGCGCTCCTGGGTGTACATGCCGAAAGCCCGCGCGGCGTCGCGGTGATGGTAGAGGTCGACCGTGACCTCCACCCTTTGGGCATTCACGTAGCTCGCGGTCAGGAGCTCTTCGAAGTCGAACTGCAAGAAGGCATCGGCCCCACCGTCGATGTACTCAAACAGGTTGTCGGGCGTGTACTGAGTCGGTGCGGCGGACACCTTCCAACCTTCCACCTGAGGGAACCAGCTCGACATGACGACCGAAGCCCCTGGAGCGCGTGGTTTCGTTGTCGCCGGCGCCTTCGTCTCCGGCGCCTTCGTCGCGGAGGTGGAAACAGCCAGCAGCAGAACTGAAAGCGTGAACGTCATCGTCATGAGCTATGTTTAGATGATGAATTTACGCGGCACATCGCGCAAGCGGACAATGTCGCGGATGCGCTCGCGCACGTCGAAGCCCTTGGCGCATACCACCGGGCAAGTCAGACAGTCCGTGCACGGCGATGGCGGAAGGTCGAGCGCGAGCAGGAGCGACTGCGCGGCTTCGCGATTGCGGTAGGCGTGGCCGTACATATAGCTTCGCATGAGCTCGGGGATGGGCAGATGCTCCGCACACGGGGTGAGACACTGCTCGCAACCCTGGCAGTAGAGGCCGGCCACTTTCTGTGGCTCCTCGAGACTCAGTTTGTCCTCGGGCGACAGGGCCGGGCTGTGAAGGACCTCCAAGTCGGACTGCAGTTGTTCGAGGGTGGTAAATCCCGGTATGGCCGTGTGCACGTTGGGATCGCGCAGCGCCCACCTGAGAGCCGACTTCATGTTGATGGGGTTCGTCTTCTCCTTGTCCCAGAAGACGCCGGCCTGGGTCTTCATCGCCACCACGCCGAGACCTGCGGCTGAGGCTTCTCCAATGGCTTTCTGAACCTCGAGATGATGGTCCTGGCGAAAGTTGTACGAGCTCAGCACCACATCGTAGAGCTTTGCCTCCACTGCGGCCCGGAGCACCTCGGGTTCATTCTTGTGCGTAGACACACCGACGAAGCGTGTCATGCCGGCCTTCTTGACCTTCTCGAGCCCGCGCAGGACCGGCTCGAGGAGCACGCTCTCGCGCTGGCTCTGGCAATGAAGATAGAGGATATCAACGTGGTCCAGGCCCAGGCGCTTGAGGCTGATGGCGAGCTTCTCTTCGATTTCCTCGCCGCGCGTTTCGGGTGCAAAGAGACCGGTCTTGCGATCGAGGGTGCTGAGAAGGACCTTGGTGCACAGCACGAACGAGTCCCGTTTCCTGCCAGGCAAGATCGTGCCCAGCATCTCCTCGTTGCGCCCGTCCTGGTAGACGTGGGCCGTGTCGAGCAGAAACACGCCGCCGTCGAGAGCGGCGCGTACCAGATTGGGGTTGTCGGCGTTCATCACGCCCATGCTGACCACGGGAACTTCGAGGCCGGTTCGGCCTAAGATCCGGCGCGGAGGCCCGGCGGTTTTTGCGGCCGGCTCCGGCGCGGACGCTTGGACCACAGGCGCTTGTGGCTTTCGCTCCGCTGCCACCGTGGCACAACCCGCGGACAGCGCCGAGGCCGCGAGGCCGGCCCCGCCCAGTTTCAGGAAGTCCCGGCGCTCGAACTTGGTCTTGCTCTTACTCATGTCGTCACCGGGGCGGGATTATAGCGGCGGTCGCGCGCGTGCGAACGGCGAATGATCGAAACAGGCGCGCATTTCCGCCTCCACGGCCATAGCCTCGCGCGTGATGTAGTCACCAATGGCATGGGCGAGCCCGCGATGACGGATCCAGTGGGCGCTGAAGGTCCGCCGCGGCAGGAGCCCGCGGGCCAGCTTTTGTTCGCCGCCAGCGCCGCCTTCAAAGGTGCCCAGGCGATGGGCGACCGCGTGCTCGATGAGCCTATAGAAGCACAGCTCGAAGTGCAGCATGGGCAAGTGCGACGCGCTTCCCCAATAGCGCCCGCACAGGCGGCGGCCGCGCGTGAAGTTGATGGTAGCCGCAATGGGTTCGTCCCCTCGATAGGCGAGCACGGCGAGCAGCCGGTCGGCATGGGTGCGGCGGATTTCGTGAAAAAACGCCGGGGTCAAGGCTGCCACGTTGCCATAGCGATCGACGGTGGAGCGGTAGAAGCGGTCGAGCGCATCCCAGGCTCGATCGTCGAGCTCGTGGCCGGGCGATGTGACGATGCGCAAGCCATAGTCGTCGACGACAGAACGTTCGTGACGTACTTGCTTGCGCGTGCGCGAGCGGAATTCGCCGAGGTAGTCGTCGAAGGATTGGTAGGGGCTCGGCCGGTTCATCCAATGGAACTGGTGGCTCGCTCGAGCCACAAAGCCGTGCTGCGTCAACTCGGCCAATTCTTCCTCGAGGCAAAAGAGCACGTGGATCGAGGTTGCGTCGGTTTCCTCGGCGACGTCGCGCAGACCTTTGGCCAGGGTGCTCGCCACGCGGGCGCGATCTGCTTTGGGGTGAACCATCAGTCGATGGCTCGCCACGGGAGTGAACGGCACAGCGGCAACCAGCTTGGGATAGTACGGGATGCCGGCGCTGTGCGATCCGTGGGCCCAGGCAAAATCCCAGATGAACTCGCCCATGCTGTCATCTTTGAGGTAAAGCGGCACCGCGCCTACAAGCTCCTCGCCTTGCCGGGCGACGAGAATGCGCGGCTCCCATCCCGTCCCTGGTCCCACGCTACCCGACCGCTCCAGGGCCGTGAGAAAGGCATGTTCGAGGAAGGGATCGTCGTCGTCGACCAGTGCATCCCAAGCCGCTGCGGACACCTCGGTGACCCCGGCAAGGATGGAAAGCGAGAGCGGCAGCTCGGACATGGACGACATGCGCATGAGAGTCTAGCGTGCCCGGTTCGCGCGGCCATTCAGGGGTTCTCATTTAATACAGCAGGTACTTCGCGCGCTTGGCACGGAAGGCGTCGAGGTCGTCCTTGAAAAGCGCCTCCACCTTGGAAAGCAAGCGGCCATCGAGAATCGCCTGAGCGACCACGGGGTCACCCACCATGCGGCGCAGACGCGCGGCGTCCCAGTCTTTGCCATGCAGCTTGCGCAGCGCCAGCGCCATGGCCAGGCCGGTACGCACGGGTTCGAAGAGGGCACGATTCGAGACGGACAACCGAATGCCGTGGCAGAGCACCCCTTGGTATCGGTTCTCGGATGGGGTGAAACTGGTGACCTCGAAGGAGACACCGACTAGGCCGGCTTGCTCAAGCTCGGCGGCGAAGGCTCGGCCATCGATCCATGGCGCACCCACAACCTCAAAAGGTGTGTTTGTGCCGCGACCAACCGAAACATTGGTCGCTTCGAGCAGTGCGACACCGGCATAGAGCACGGTCTGCCCTACGGTGCGCAGGTTGGGCGAAGGGGGCCACCAGGCCAGTCCGGTTTCGTCAAAATACGCGCGGCGGTCGTAGCCGGCCATGCGCACCACCTCGAGCCTGACCCCGAGATGCTCGTCGGCATTCATCAGCTCCGCAAGCTCGCCCATGGTCATACCGTGGCGAACCGGCAGGGGATGATGGTTCACCGCGGACAGCTCGCTCGCCTTGAGCATGGGGCCTGCCACATCCACCCCGTCGATGGGACTCGGCCGATCGAGGACCAAGACTCGCAGCCCGCGTTCTGCGGCGGCGCGCAGGGTGGCGTGCAAGGTCGAGGCATAGGTAAAGAAGCGCGCGCCCACGTCGGGAAGATCGACAACCACGGCGTCAATGGCCGGTGGCAGGGTCACCGGACGCGGTCCTGTGGTCCGCGCCGTGCGCGGGGATAGCGGCCCGCCATAGAGGCTACCAATAGGGAGCTTGGTCTTAGCGTCGACGCCATCTTCGATGCGTTCATCGCGGCTGGCGGACAATCCATGCTCGGGACTGAGCAGGGACACGAGGGCGAGATCGCGGCGAGCGGCAAGCACGTCGGTGGTGCGCACGCCATCGCGCGTGCGGGCGCTGTCGTTGGTGAGCAGAGCGAAACGGAGGCCGCGCAAGCGAGCGAAGCTCTCGGCCGCCAGCACATCGATGCCGAGCGCCAGCGGAGCTCCGGCGGCACGTGGGCAGGCTGGCGCCAGCGTGGTTCCGGCTAGGGTCGCGATGGCACCGGCCAGGGCATTGATCGACCCCTTTCCGTCGGGGTGAACGCGGTTGCTCAAGAAGATCACGAAGAGATCCTGCTCCGGATCGATCCACAGCGAGGTCCCCGTGTATCCCCCGTGCCCGACCGCCCGGCGCGACAGCGCAGATCCGCGGTTGGTCGAATACGCGGACTGCACGTCCCAGCCGAGCGCGCGAATGCCGCCGGGGACGTCGTGCGGCGCCAGCATCTTCCGCACCGTCTCGACTGCAAGCACGCGCGCGCCGTCGAGCATTCCCGCTCCCAGCACCATGCGGGCATAGCGGGCCAGGTCTTTTGCGGTCGAGAACAACCCGGCGTGCCCCGCGACGCCGCCCAAGCGATAGGCCCGCGGATCGTGAACGTCGCCACGCATCCAGGCGTCGCCACGTTGCTCGGTCGGGGCGATGCGCGGGCGGAGATCTGCCTGGGGAAGAAACCCCGTCTCGTTCATGTGGAGGGGGCGGAAGATCGCGGCGCCCACGAACGTCGCAAGATCGCCGCCCGTCACGCGCCGGACCACCTCTTCGAGAACAAGGAAGCCGACGTCTGAGTAGATGAATCTCGTGCCCGGTGGCGCCTTAAGAGGGAGTGCCAGGATGTGCTTCATGGCCCCGGCGCGGCCGTGCTCGTAGTCGGCGACCGGCGTCTCGGCAGGCAAGCCCGAGACGTGGGTGAGAAGTTGCCGGAGGGTGATGGCGTCCTTGCCCCGTGTGCGGAGCTCGGCGATGTAACGCGAGGCTCGTGCATCGAGGTCGACCTTGCCCTGCTCGGCGAGCACCATGAGCGCGGTGGCGGTCGCGATGGGCTTGGTGAGCGAGGCCAGATCGAAGATCGTATCCAGAGTCATCGCCTCTTGGTCGGGCAAGAGCGCGCGCGAGCCGAACGCCTTCTGATAGACGACGCCGCTTGCTCGCCCGACGGCGACGACGCAGCCAGGAAGTTTTCCATCGGCAAGCGCCTCGGCCACCAGTTGGTCGATGCCCTCGGCCAGTGCCGCCGGAGCATTCGCCACGAGCTTGCCGGGGGAGATGGCAGCGGCATCGACGCCCGCCATGGCCGCGAGCGGAAAAACGCCGGCCACGGCCAGCACAGCCAGCGCCGCGCTCGTCTTGGCCAGATCCATGACCCGAACATAACATTGGGCCCGGACCTGCGATCAGGGTTTGACAGCCCCGTGGTTCTTGGTCAGCGTGCACCATGACCATGCGGCACGATGAGGGCGCAGAAACCAGCGGACGACTTTCCGGTCGGCTGTCCGTGGTTGGCGCAGCCTGGTCCGTGGCGCTGCTGGTGTTCTTGGTTTACTGCCCGGTGTTGCGCAACGGCTTCGTCAGCTGGGACGACGACATCTACGTCTATCAGAATCCGCGGCTGCGAAGTCTGAGTCTGTCCAGCCTGTTCGGGACATTCACCAGCATCCACGCCAGCGGCAACTGGCACCCGCTGACCGAGCTGTCACACGCCGCGGACTGTGCCATCTGGGGCATGAACGCGCAGGGCCATCACCTGACCAACATTCTGCTGCATGGCCTCAATGCTGGGCTCGTGGTCATGCTGGCGTGCGCGCTCGCCCGTGCCCACACACGCACGCCCCAGCTCTCTGCTCGGACGCTCACGGCTGGAATCGCCGCGGGCGTGCTCTGGGGGCTGCATCCCCTGCGCGTGGAATCCGTAGCCTGGGTCTCAGAGCGCAAGGATCTGCTGTGCGCTTCGTTCTATCTTGCAGCCCTGCTTTGCTACCTTCGCTACGCCGGAGCGGCTGCGAAAAGCAGCGACCAAACTGCCCGCGCCAACAAGAAGAGCTTCTACCTGGGAGCACTCGCCTTCTTGGTGCTCGCCCTTCTCAGCAAACCGATGGCCGTCAGCCTTCCCTTCGTGCTGCTCATCCTCGATGCCTATCCGCTGGAACGGCTGGAGCGCGTGCGAATCTGGCGGTTGTTCGTGGAGAAACTTCCTTTCGTCGTCCTGGCGTCGAGCTCGGCTGTCGTGACCTTGAAGGCCCAGCGGGCCGGCGGAGCTTTTCGCGCTCTGCACGGCTTGCCCCTCGGCACCAGGGTCTTGGTTGCCGCGCGCGCGACCGTCAGCTACCTCGCCAAAACCCTGTGGCCGTCGCAGCTGCTGCCGCTCTATTCCTATCCGCAAAACGTGTCCTTGGCATCCTGGCGATTCGCCATGCCCCTTGGAGTGCTTGCCCTGCTCGTAGCCGCATGCGTTTGGCTGGCGCGACGGAACCGGGCCTTGCTGGCCACGTTTCTGTGCTACCTGCTCGCGCTTCTACCCGTCATCGGGATCGTACAGGTCGGCCCACAGGCCATGGCGGATCGCTACACCTACCTGCCCGCGGTCGCCCTTTCCCTCCTGGCGGGTGCCGCCTTCGGCGCCCTGTGGGAGAAGGCCAAAGTCGTGCCCTCGCGTTGGCAAAGCGTCGGGTTGGTGCTCGCCCTGGCACTCGCGCCAGGAGTGCTGGCGTGGCTATCGATCCGGCAGATGGCCGTGTGGCACGACAGCGAAACCCTGTGGACCCAGGTCATTCGCTATGAATCGTGGAATACCGAGGCGTACAACAATCGCGCTTCGTTCTACTTCGACCAGGGCGACTATCAGAGCGCGCTCACCGACTACACGGCTGCCCTGACCTTTGCCCCACCCGTCAGCGCGGCGCACGCGGCGAAACGGCGCTCGGCCTATTTCAATGACCGGGCCATCACCTACGTGCAGCTGGGGAAAATGACCGAAGCGCTGACCGACGCCAGCGAGGCCATCCGACTCCGGCCTGACCAGGCGGACTACTACCAGAACCGTTCCAGCATGTACCTTCGCCTGGGTATGACCGATGCCGCCGCAGCCGATGGGCGGCAGGCCCAGACCCTTCGAGCGCGTGCCAGGAATTCTCCGTAGTGGAAAGCCGACTGAGAGTGTCCTATATCAAGCGTCCACCGGAGGCCTTGATGGAGCGCCAGATCATTCGAATCGATGAAAGCAAATGCAACGGGTGTGGCATCTGTTGCCTGGGCTGCCCGGAAGGGGCGCTGCAGATGATCGACGGCAAGGCGCGCTTGGTGAGCGAGATTACCTGCGACGGGCTGGGGGCTTGCGTGGGCGAGTGCCCGGAGGGGGCCATCACCGTGGAAAAGCGGGAAGCCGCCGCCTACGATGAGCGAACCACCTTGGACGGTATCATCCCCAAGGGCGCAGGCACGCTGCGCGCCCACCTCAAGCACCTCCATGAGCATGGCCAGACCACGTACCTCAACCAGGCGCTGGCCCATCTCAAGGATCTCGGCCACACCGTTCCGGAATATCGCGAGAAGATCGCGCACCAGGGTTGCCCAGGCTCCGCGCCCCGATCGCTGGTTCGGATCCCATCCACGGCGGCCCCTCGTGACGGCCTCACCAGCCAGCTCGCCCAGTGGCCGGTGCAGCTGCACCTCATCTCGCCCATGAATCCGGTGTTTCAGGGGGCGGACTTGCTGCTGGCAGCCGACTGCGTCGCCTTTGCCTTGCCGGATTTCAACCAAAAGTGGCTTCCTGGAAAGAAGCTGGCCATCGCCTGCCCCAAGCTGGACCAAGGCATGGACATCTACCGGGATAAGCTCACCGCCCTGATCGACGACGCCCAGGTGAACACTATCTCAGTCATGATCATGGAAGTACCCTGCTGCGGAGGCCTGCTCAGACTGACCCAAGAGGCCGTGTCGCGGGCCAAGCGCAAGGTTCCGATCAAGGCCATCATCGTGGCTCTCGACGGCGAGATCCGGCAAGAAGATTGGGTCTAGAGCACCCCTGGTGGTTGTGAAAAGCCGCTGATAAGTTCAGCCTTGCCCAACCAAAGGACGATTCCGTAACCGGAACGCCCTTTTTGCATCGAATCAGCCGTCCACTACTCTTGGAGACTCGACATGGCCACGCAAAGAGAGCCCCTTCTTTCCTCAACTCGCAGTTCCATTGTGGTGGCAACCCTGGTTGTGCTGGCGCTCGCGCCTACGGCCGGCCGCGCCTTCGCGCAGACCGAAGCCAAGCCTGCCGAGGAAGCACCGGCTGCCGTACCAGCGGCCGCACCGGCGGATGAGTCCGCGCCCGCTGGCGATGCCAAGCCCGTGCCCGCCGAGGCACCCAAGTGCAACTGCCCACCGCCCTGCCCTGCCCCGCCACCACCTCCACCCGCACCACCTGTCAACCCTGTCGAGTGGAAGGCACAGAGCAAGGGCGGCCTGCTCGTCACGAGCGGCAACTCGGATTCCAAGAATTTCAGCTTTGGCGTGAACGCCTTCCGCAAGGAAGGCAACAACAAGCTGGCCCTCGAAGGCGGCCTGGCCTACGGCACCAGCAACGCCACGGTGGCGACTGTCGATCCAGCGACCAACACCATCACCTCGCTCAATCACCAACAGGTCGTGAGCACCAACAACTGGGCCGCCAAAGGGCGTTACGATCGCTTCCTCACCGAGCACAACGCGGCCTATGCCAGTGGCCAAGCCGCCGCGGACAAGATCGCGGGCAAGACCTTCTACGGCGGCGGTCAGGTCGGCTACAGCCGGCTCTTGGTGAAAGACCAGTGGAACCTCGTGGTGGCCGAGCTCGGTTACGACTTTTCGTACGAGCGCTACCTCGAGCAGCCGGGCCAGACCGCTGACCCGGTGGCCATCCACTCGGCGCGCGTACTCGTCGGTGAGACCCTGTCCCTCAGCAAGGAAACCGGTGTGACCGCCAGCGTGGAGGCACTGTTCAACCTCAACACGGAAACCAAGGCCATTGATGTCAACACCGGGAACACGGGCGTCAAGCCCTTCAAGGACACCCGTGTGAACGGCAAGGTTGGGCTCTCCACCAATCTGTGGAAGAGCCTCAGCGTCGGCTTCAGCTTCGCGCTCAAGTACGACCAGAATCCGGCTCCACGGCCCATTCCCAAGGGCGCGCCGTCGGGTGCCTCGTTCAACCCCACCGAGTCGATCGCCTACGCCGACAAGGTCGACACCCTGACCGAGGCGACCCTCATCTATACTTTCTTCTAGGATCGAGGTTCCTATCGCCATGGCCACGGACAAGTATCGCTGGAGTTTCTTCCGCGCCGGAGGCGTGGACCAGGTCGTGCTCGCCGATGGCGACGACCTAGCCCATCTCGACGAGCTGGATCAGAAGTTGTGGCTGGCGCTCTCTTGCCCTACCCGCGGCCTCGAATTCGACGGCCGGACGCTCGACCTGATCGACACCGATCACGATGGGCATATCCGGCCGGGCGAAGTCCTGGCCGTGGTCCGCTGGGCGCGCGATGCCTTCCGCACCCTGCAAGTTCTGTTCAGCCGCGGGGACAAGGTGTCACTTGCCGAAATCAACGGTGAATCCACGCTGGGCAAGGAACTGCTCGCCGAGTCCCGGCACATCCTGCAGAGCCTTGGCCGTCCCGAAGCCGATACCATCTCCCTCGACGACATTGCCGACACGACCAAGATCCTGGCCGCCACGCGCTTCAACGGCGACGGGATACTTCCGCCCGAGTCAGCCGGCGACGAAGCCATCGCACACGTAGTGCGCGACATCATCACCGCCCTCGGTTCCAAGCTCGACCGCAGCGGCCAGCCCGGGGTTGACCAAGCCACGGTGGACACATTTTTCGACGAAGCGACTGCCTACGTCGCCTGGCTGGACCAAGGAGAAAGGGACACTGCGATCCGTGTGGCCGGCGACGCGACAGAGGCGGCGGCCGTGGCCCTGGCCGCCGTTCGCGCCAAGGTCGACGACTATTTCGCGCGCTGTCGCCTCGCCGCGTTCGATGCCCGCGCCGCCGCCGCGCTGAATGCCATCGAGTCCGATTTCGTGGCGCTAGGGCCGAGGACCTTGACCGTCGACGCGGAGGAGATCGCCAAACTTCCGCTTGCGCCAGTCGCCGCCAACTGTCCTTTGCCGCTCGA
>Ga0265342_10001919_pt1 | contig 18676 bp, 17 predicted proteins | sample 4CB327metaG_FD_203125 | JGI IMG/M metagenome (GOLD analysis project Ga0265342, IMG submission 203125) | Rhizosphere microbial communities from Carex aquatilis grown in University of Washington, Seatle, WA, United States - 4-CB3-27 metaG | ecosystem: Host-associated > Plants > Roots >...
CGTAATGATTGCAGATGGCGCCGGGATTTCGCACGGTGGCTAGGCGCGAGGAGGGCGAATACTAGACGTATTCAACCGACGAGCAACGACGCCAGCGTGCGAAAGACCAAGCCAGATGTGAGCAGAACGCCGCGGTCGAGGCACTAGGCTGGTTCATAGGCCAGACGTCGTGATAGAAGATTGCCAACTTTTCGAGGACCAGAACGCCATGAGCAATGCAAACAGCGAAGACTCGGTAACTCTCGTCAGCCGCGGCGGCTTGGCTGATATCTATTTGCTGCGCGCCTCTGCCGGGATGGAGGCCTTGATCACGAACTACGGCGGTACGGTGATGTCGCTGCGGGTTCCCGACGCTCGCGGAACCTTGGACGATATCGTGCTTGGACACGAACGGCCCGAGGACTACGTGAACGCCAGCCCCTACTTCGGCTGCCTGGTGGGCCGCTACGGCAATCGCATCGCCAAGGCCAAGTTCTCGCTCGACGGCAGCGAGTACCTGTTGGCGGCGAACAACGGCGAAAATTCACTGCACGGAGGGATCAAGAGTTTCGATAAGGTGGTGTGGACCGCCCGCCCTATGCAAAGCGATCTGGGCCCCGCCCTCGAGCTTCGCTACCTCAGCAGGGATGGGGAAGAGGGCTTCCCCGGCAACCTGGACGTCACCGCGCGCTACACGCTCACCGCGGAGCGCGGCCTGCGCCTGGATTTCTCCGCAACCACCGACAAGAAGACCATCGTCAATCTGACCCACCACTCGTATTTCAACTTGGCCGGCAAGGGCGACATCCTGGGCCACGAGCTATTCCTCAACGCCAAACGCTTTACGCCCGTCGATGCCTCGTTGATTCCAATCGGAGAGTTGCGTCCCGTCGCGGGAACGCCCTTCGACTTCACCAGGCCTACCACCATCGGCGCGCGCATCGACGGCGACGACCAGCAGCTTCGCCTTGGCGGAGGCTACGACCACAACTGGGTCATCGACAAACCCCTCGGCGAGCTGGGCTTGGTGGCGCGCGTGTCCGAGCCAACCTCCGGCCGGACCATGGAGGTTCTTTCGACCGAGCCTGGCACGCAGTTCTACACGGGCAACTTTCTCGACGGCACCATCACCGGCAAGGGGGGCTGGCGCTACGCCAAACGCGCCGCCTTGTGCATCGAACCCCAGCACTACCCCGACACACCCAATCAACCATCCTTCCCATCGGCGGTGCTCGCCCCCGGCGGGATTTACAAGAACACGATCATCTACAAGTTCTCGGCTGGCTGACCGAAGGCCCTGTTCCTCTCCTGCTCTCGTCGTCGTCGCAAACGCCCTGCGCCAGCGTGGCTCGTCCCTGCGACCTAACTCGCCCTCGACGGCGCGAGCCGCGCTATACTGCGGCGCCATGAGACACAGAATGATGCATGGAATGCTCGCTTCGCTGGTGCTCGCCATCGTCGTCTTCGCCGGTAGCGCGTGCACCGTCTTCGTGCAAATTCCAACCACCCCGCGCCTGCAAGGATTGACCGAGGCGCAGGTCTTCTCTATGGCGCCGCCGCCCGAATGGCCGGTGCCCCAACCCGACAATCCCGCCACCGCTCCAGTCGAGGTCGCGTGTGGCGTCGGCCCACTGCCCACGAATGGCTATCTTTATGCAGCCGTGAGCGTGCGCGGACGGCCACCCACCACGGCCCTGGCACCGCTCAACGTGGCACTCGTTCTCGACCGCTCGGGCTCCATGGCCGGCGATCCCTTCCGCAACATGGTGGGCGCGGCCGAGACCTTCGTGAACCAGCTGCGCGACGGCGATCGCGTCTCAGTCATCGCCTTTTCCGACGGCGTCTACGAGGCCGTACCGCCCATCGTGATCGATCCGAATACGCGTGGCGCTGCGGTTGCTAGCATCCGCAGCCTACGCGACGGAGGTGGCACAAATTTCTCAGGCGGACTTCTGGCCGGACTGTACGAAGTGTTCAGCGCCTTCCAATACTGGCAGGTCAACCAAGTCATTCTCTTCTCTGATGGACAACCCAACATCGGCATCACCAGCGCCAGCGAGCTGGCCCGCATCGCCGAACGCGCCGCCGAGCACGGGGTCAGCGTGACCACCATCGGCTTCGGCATGGACCACGACGAGTTGCTCATGCAGGGCATTGCCGATGCCTCGGGCGGCTACTACTACTACGTGGACAAGCCGGGCGACTTTTCGCAGATCTTCCAGCGCGAGGCCGGCGCCATCCTGCGCACCGCCGCGCGCGGGACAGAGATTGCGTTTACCATTCCGCCTGGCACGCAGGTCGAGGACGTCATCGGCTACGACTACATCATCTCCGGGGGAACCCTGTGGGTGCGGATGGGCAGCATCCCGCACGGCGAAGAACGCTACATGGTGTTCAAGCTGCGCGCAGGCGGGCAAGGTTCCATGCCCATGAATATCGTGTACGCCGACCTGGCTCGTCGCGGCCGATTTCTGGTTCCCTGCGCCCCGCACTTCGACGGCAAGCGCGGCGGCAGTGACGCCTGGGCCCTGGAACTGGCCGGCCGAGCCGAGGCTGCCTGGGGCATGCAAGAGGCGATGGCCTGGGCCGATGCCGGTAGCGAGGTGTTCGTGATCTCGCAACTCGGCCACACCCGAGGCATCATCGCCAGCATGCGCGACGTGCTGGGACAGCAAGCCCTTGCCGAAGAGGACAAGATGCTGCTTGGCGCGCAGGTGGATCTGGGACTCAACGTCGCCCAGGGCGCCAAGAAATCCTTCCTGAGCGGCGGTGTCAGCGGACTGATGAACTTCGGCGCCCAGCAGGCGGTCAGCAACGCAACGACTGCCGTCGTTTACAACATCGACCAGTCCTTCCGCGCGCGCGTGCGCCCCACCGTGGCGGTCACGTTCCAAGGCACGTCCGGCACCCGCTACGTCGCGCACGGCACCACCTACAAGCCACGCGATCGCGACGCCAGCATCCGCTTCAAGCGGGCGCGCTGGAAGAGCTACGAGATGATGCGCGTGCGGCCGCAGCGCTAGGAGCCTGTTGCTCATAGCCTCCAGGCGTCGCGTGGCGGGCGGAGCCGGGCCGTCTATGCGCAACAGGCTCCTAGTCACAAACGCCGGTTGTTACCCGAGAGTCACTGGGGGGCGTCCTGACGCAGGACGGTGGCGCGAGGTCCTGTACAAGCAATTGCGCAACCAGCCTTGCACCTTCAGCTTGCAGCAGCGGCGGCCTATCGGCTCGCGGGGCCACCGCCCGGAGCGGATCTGCCGGGTCTCCCGTCTTTCTACGAACTCGGACGCACTTCTGCGTAGTTGACGACCATGTTCAGGACAAGGTAGAGCAGTCCGGTGCCAGAGGGATGGCCCATGGACGACCGACTGATGACCATCAAACAGCTCGCGGGGTATCTGAACCTCAACGAGAGGACCGTGCTGCGTTTGGTGACGGACGGCGCCCTGCCCGGCGTAAAGGTCGGCAACCAATGGCGTTTTCGTAAGGCCATGATCGATACGTGGCTGGACGATCAGATGCTCGGCGTAACGCCGCGGTTCGTCGACGAGCCCAAGCCGGTGATATCTCCTCGCGCCATGTTGGAGTTGGCCAGCTGCTTTGAGCTGTCACACATCCTTCCCGAGATGTCGGCCACGAACAAGAACGGGGCGATCGAGGAGCTGGCTGGCCTCACCGAGAAGCTGGGGCTGGTGCGCGACAAGACTTGGTTCATAGGCGCGCTCATCGAGCGTGAGAACATCATGCCCAGCGCCACCGGCCGCGGCGTGGCCTTTCTACACACGGTGCGCCGCAATCCCCAGCAAGTCGTTCGTCCGTTCATGGTACTCGGTCGTTCCAAAGAGGGTGTCGACTTCGACGCGCTGGACGGAAAGCCGACGCACCTCTTCTTCGTCCTCGGGCTGAAAATGAACGAGCTGCACTTGCCCTGGTTGGCCAAGTTGGCCAGCATGTTCGCAACTCGGCAGTCGGTGGAGCCTGTGCTCGCTGCCCGCACGCCCAAGGAGATCTACGATGTCATCGCCGCAAGCGAGAAGCGCTTGAAGATGGCGCCCTAACGCCTGACTCGGGGGCCGCCTCCGCTCCTAGCAAACCCGCGCCTAGCGCCTTGACACTGTCGTAAGACTACGTAGACTCACGTCCGATTTCAGTAAAGTACGTAAGAGTTAGCCCAAAACAGGATGTTCATGGATTTTGACAGTCTGCCGAACGGAACTAGATGCACCTGACCGTTGCAGACGTCGCGGCCCTGCTTCGTACGCCCACGAAACAGATCTATCGCTGGATCGACGAGGGCGAGCTCGGCTGCAATTGGTTCCACGATCAGCCCCGCTTCAATCGCACCGAGTTGCTTGAATGGGCTACCGCGCGGAAAATCCCCATCGCTGTCGAGCAGTTTCTCGACGACGAGGGCGACGCCCAGAGCTTCCCGACCCTGGTGGCCAGCCTTGGCGCGGGCGGAATTCATCACAACATCGGAGGTGCCGACCGGCCATCCGTGTTGCGCGCTGTGGTGGACGTGATGCAGCTACCTGAGGTCGAGAAGGAAACCTTGGTCCAGGTTCTGCTGGCGCGCGAAGCCACCGGTTCGACCGGGATTGGGGATGGCATCGCGATCCCGCATGTGCGCCAACCCATCGTCATGGGTGGAAGCGCGGCCTCGATCTCGCTTTGCTTTCTGGAACGGCCGGTGGATTTTTGCGCCATCGACGGCAGCCCGATACACACACTCTTCCTCATGATCAGCACCACCGTGCGCGGTCACCTACAGACCCTGGCGAAGCTCAGCATTGCTCTTGGCGATCCTGGTTTCAAGAACGCCGTCCTTCGCCGCGCGCCAGCGGAAGAGATCTTGCGCGAAGCTGGGCGGGTGGAAGCGGGTTTGCCTCTTTCTACCCGCGACTGACGATGCATCTTCTCGTCGTCGCGCTTGTCATCCTCCTTGCGAGCGGGGCCATCGCGCTCGTCGCCACTCGGCGTCCCTTTCTTGCGACGGCCGTGGGCACGGCCGGCACGGTGCTCGCATGCTTGGTCGGGATGGTGCCCGTTTTGCAAACCCTGCTCGGCCACCACTGGACTTCGCTTCGCCTCCCCTGGCAAGCACCGACTCAAGATCTCTTGCTGGGATTGGATCCCCTTTCGGCCTTTTTTCTGGCTCCCGTGCTGGTGCTGGGCGCGCTCGCCGCGCTGTACGGGCGCACCTATTTGCTGGCCTACCGCGACCGCAAGGCGCTGGGCCCGGCGATGTGTGCCTTCAGCGTCCTCATGGCCGCCATGATGACCGTCGTCTTGGCACGCAGCACTGTGCTCTTTCTCGTGGCTTGGGAAGCGATGACGCTGTCCTCCTACCTGCTCGTGACCTTCGAGCATGAGGACGGGGAGGTCCGCCGCGCGGGCCTAGTGTATATGGTGGCAGCTCACGTGGGTGAGGCCTGTCTGCTCGCCATGTTCTTGTTACTCGACCATCACGCTGGCGGATTGGGCTTCGATAGTTTCGCCTCGATGCCTATCCCAAGCGCCGGTTTTTCAGCGATCATCTTCGTCCTGGCCGCGGTGGGATTCGGGATCAAGGCCGGCTTTCTGCCCTTCCACGTTTGGTTGCCCGAGGCGCACGCTGCGGCGCCTTCTCATGTCTCGGCGCTGATGTCGGGCGTGATGATCAAGCTGGGACTCTACGGGCTCTTGCGCGTGACCACCTTCTTGCCGCAGGCTTCGTGGTGGGGGCCCAGCCTGCTCGTGCTTGGATTTTCGGGTGCGCTTTGGGGCATCTCGCTGGCGCTCTACCAACGGGACATGAAGCGCGTGTTGGCCTATTCCAGCGTGGAAAACATGGGAATCATCACCATCGGCGTCGGGCTGGCCTTCTGGCGCGCGCGCGAAGGCGATTTCCTGCTGGCGGCGCTCGGGGCGTGCGGCGCCCTGCTGCACGTGTGGAACCACGTGGTCATGAAGGGCCTGATGTTCCTCTGTGCCGGCAGCGTGCTTCACGGCAGCGGTACCAAGGACATGGAGAAGCTCGGCGGCCTGATGAAACGCATGCCGCGCACTGGGTTGGCAATGGTGGTAGGTGCGGTGGCTATCGCGGGGCTGCCCCCATTGAACGGGTTTGTAAGTGAGTGGCTGATCTATATGGGGCTGATGGGTGGGGATGTGTCGCGGGGCGGATCGGTCAGCGTCGCGGCACTGCTCGGAACAGGCCTGCTTGCAGCCATCGGCGGCCTGGCGGCACTGTGCTTCATTCGCCTCATTGGCATCGTGCTCTTGGGCGAAGGGCGCAGCCCCGCCGCGCAGCATGCACACGAGTCTACCCTCGGCATGCGCGGGCCGATGATGAGCCTGGCCGTAGTTTCGGTTGGAATGGCCATCTTTCCGGGCGCTCTGCTGCGAATCCTGACCCCGGTTGCCGGCCAGGTCTTTGGCCCCGCGCTCGCCGAGCGGATAGGCCTCGTGCAAAAGTCGGTAGGCGTGCTTGGCGTGGTGAATGTTGCGGTGTGGACGGCGCTGGGCCTAGCCGTCATCTTACTGGCCATGTTTCGTCGCCCGAAAACCCAGCCCGTGGAAACCTGGGGTTGCGGCTATGCCGCTCCCACAGCACGCATGCAGTACACGGCTAGGTCGTTCTCCGAGCTCATCTCCTACCGACTGCTTCCGCGCACCATGCGTGCGCGAATCGAGAAAAAGATGCCTGCCTCGCCCTTTCCGTCGGCGGGTAGTTTTTCCAGCCGCTGCTCCGATCCCCTGACCCACGGCGTGTATGAACCGTTCTTCGCACGCTGGGCCGATCGCTTCTCGCGCCTGCGCTGGATTCAACAGGGGGCGTTGCACGTGTACCTCCTGTACATTCTCGTGGTGGCGGTGGCGGGCCTGGCGTGGATATCGTGGAGTCACTGGACAGCCTCATGACCGATTGGCTCATCATCGCGGGGACGATCCTGGCCGCTGTGAGCGGCGTCCCCGGGTTGTGGGACGATCGAAAAGGCACCCCTGGCGCAACCAGTGGGGAACGAACCGCCACCGTCCTTCTGGTCGTGGGTGCCTTGTGTGGCATCGCCGGCGCGGCGCTGGCCATTGCCCGGCCGTCCGCCGGAATCGACCTGGGCTGGCCAGTGCCAGGGGGCCGCTTCGCGATTCACGTCGACGGCATTTCCGCGCTCTTCGTGGTCCAGATCTTTCTCATCTCAGCCCTCGGCTCCGTGTATGGGCTCGGCTACTGGAAGCAGTCTGAGCACCCGCGCGACGGCAGGAAGCTTCGCTTGTTCTACGGGCTCATCACCGCTGGCATGACGCTGCTGGTTTGCGCACGCAACACCATGCTGTTCATGGCGGGGTGGGAAATCATGGCCCTGGCGGCGTTTCTCAGTCTGTCTGCACAAGACGATCAGCGCCCTGTGCGCGAGGTCGGCTACGTTTACATGGTGGCTACGCGCCTGGCCACACTCTGCCTCATCGCCATGTTCGCCGTACTGAGTGTGGCAACCGGAAGCTTCGACTTCGCGGCCAGCCGCCCCATCACCCCTGGCGCCGGAACCGCCATCCTGATTCTTGCCATCGCAGGGTTTGGCCTCAAGGCCGGCATCATGCCCATGCACGTCTGGTTGCCCGGGGCTCATGCCAATGCGCCCAGCCACGTCTCGGCCCTCATGTCGGGCGTGCTGATCAAGATGGGCATCTACGGCCTGGTGCGCGTGTTCTCCTTGTTCCCGCATCCGCCGCTGTGGTGGGGGCAATTGGTCTTGCTCTTCGGCGGTGTGTCCGGAGTCCTGGGCGTGGCCTTTGCCATCAGCCAGCACGATTTCAAGCGGCTGCTCGCCTACCACAGCGTGGAAAATATCGGCATTATCTGCATGGGGCTGGGCGTGGCCCTGCTCGGGCGCTCGCTTGGCAACAGTGCCCTCGTCGCCCTGGGCCTTTCCGGCGCGCTTCTCCACGTGTGGAACCACGGCCTGTTCAAGGGACTGCTCTTCCTGTCGGCCGGTTCAGTCCTGCACGCGACCCACACCCGCGAAATCGACGAGCTCGGGGGACTGGCCAAACGCATGCCCTGGACTGCCCTCGGATTCTTGGTTGGTGCGGTGGCGATTTGTGGCCTGCCTCCGCTCAATGGCTTCATCAGCGAGCTCCTGGTCTATCTCGGACTGTTCCGTTCCGCGGCCTTGCCCCAGGGCACGCTCTGGCTGACCGGCGCCCTCGGGGCGCCCGCGCTGGCGCTCATCGGAGCCCTGGCCCTCGCGTGTTTCGTGAAGGTCCACGGCGCCATGTTCCTGGGGGAACCGCGCTCCGAGCGGACGGCCGGTGCCGCCGAATCGAGCCGCTTCATTCTCGTGCCCATGGCCGTGCTGGCTGGGCTGTGCTTCGTCGTCGGTTTGCTGCCTTGGGTAGTCGCGCCCATCCTGGATCGGGCGGTGCTGGCGTGGGCGCCGGAATTGGCTGGGTCGGGGCTACGATTGATGGTGCTTGCGCCGCTTTCCTGGGTGTCGCTCCTCGGCGGTCTGCTGCTCGTTGCGCTGCTCCTCGGGGTCGCCTTGGTTCGCCGCAACCTTCGGCAAAAGCCGGCCGAGAAAGTGGGCACCTGGGATTGCGGCTACGTGGCGCCGGGACCGACCATGCAGTATTCGTCCTCGTCCTTTGCCCAGACCCTGGTGGGCCTCTTCTCCTGGGCCCTGCGCCCCAAGGTCAGCAAACCCGACACGCGCGGACTGTTCCCACACCCCGAGGCCTTCACCAGCAATGTGGCCGATGTTGTCCTCGACAGCATCTTGATCCCCGCCGCCGAGCTTGGCAGTCGCGCGGTCCGCTGGTTCAGGTGGGTCCAACGCGGAAGCATGCAGGCCTACCTGCTCTACATCCTCCTCACATTGCTCGTGCTGTTCTTCTGGCGATAAAGGACGTCTTGAACAAGATTCACTTCACCATCCACGCTGCCTTGCTACTGGCCATGCCTCTGTTGCTGCTCGGGATCATCGGCAAGACCAAAGCCGCCTTTGCCGGCCGAGTCGGTCCGCCCGTGCTGCAGCCCTATCTCGACGTCATCAAGCTGCTGCGCAAGGGCTCGGTGTTCAGCCGAACCACGACCTGGGTCTTCAAGGCCGGACCGGTGGTCGGACTGGTGACAGCCCTGTTCGCCGCCGCGCTCGTCCCGCTCGGGGGACATCTCGCCCCCATCTCGTTCGAAGGCGATTTGGTTCTCTTCGCCTACCTCCTCGGCTTGGGACGCTTTTTCACCGTCGCCGCTGCTCTCGATACCGGCTCGGCCTTCGAAGGTATGGGCGGCGCCCGCGAAGTCACCTTCTCTTGCCTGACCGAGCCCGCGCTCTTCTTCGGGCTCATCGTGCTCACCCGTCTCTCCGGCTCGCTCTCGCTCTCGACCATGATCGGCCCGGGGCTGGGCGAGGCATGGCGACATGGCGGAGCGTCCCTGGTCTTGGTCGGTTTCAGCCTGTTCATCGTTTTGCTGACCGAGAGCTGTCGCATTCCAGTCGACGATCCCAACACCCACCTGGAGCTGACCATGATCCACGAAGTCATGGTGCTCGACCACGGTGGCCCCGCGCTCGGGCTGATTGAATACGCATCGGCCTTGAAGCTGTTCGTCCTGGGCTCGATCGTGGTTCGCATCGCCATCCCGTACAGCGGTAATCCCTGGGCCAGCTGGGGGGTCTTTGCCGGCGGCATGATCCTACTGGCCGTGCTCATCGGGGTGGTGGAATCGACCATGGCCAGGCTCAGAATGGCCCAGGTCCCGATCTTTCTTTTGGCGGCATGCCTGCTTTCCGCTCTCGGCATCGTCCTGGTCGCGAGGTAACCAGCCCATGCACAACCTGATTGGTCCCCTGCTCGTCGTTGTTCTTCTCTTCAACCTGTTTCTGCTCGGCACCAGCCGCTTGCAGGCCGTGGTCAACGCCTCGGCCGCTCAAGGCGTCGTCCTCGGCATCCTTACCTTGTGCGTGCACGAAGGCTTCAGCACGTGGATGGTGCTCATCACCATCGGAACGATTCTGGTCAAGGGCGTGCTCATTCCCGGGATGCTCTTGCGCGCCATCCGCGACGCAGCTATCCGCCGCGAGATAGAGCCGTTCATTGGCTTCCTCCCCTGCCTGCTTCTCGGTGCTCTCGGCACCGGCGCATCTCTCGTCTTCGCCAGGACCTTGCCACTTGCCAAAGAGCACGTCGGCTCGTTGTTGGTTCCGGCTGCCATGGCCACGGTGTGGACCGGTTTCCTCGTCCTCACCACCCGGCGCAAGGCCATCAATCAAGTCGTCGGCTATCTGATCCTCGAAAACGGCATCTACATCATGGGCCTCACCCTTCTGCACGCCATGCCCTTCATGGTCGAAATGGGCGTTCTGCTCGATTTGTTCGTCGGCATCTTCGTCATGGGCATCATCCTCAACCACATTCGCCGCGAGTTCTCGTCGCTGGACACGGCGCACTTGAGCGCCCTCAAGGAGTAGCTGCCGATGTTGCTGGTACAGATTCTGATTCCCTTGCTCCTCGGCGGACTGGCCTTTCTGGTACGATCCAACTTGAAGCGCCCGTGGCTCTTGCCCCTGGGCGGGGCCGGCCACCTCATCGGAACATGCGTGGTCCTGCTGAGAAACGCGCCCGTCACGGAAGGCGCTTGGCTTGGGCTCGATCCGCTCAACAAGGTCGTGCTCGGCTTTTTGAGCCTGCTTTTCTTCCTTTGCTCGGTCTATGCCCGCGGCTATCTCGTCCTGCGCCCGAACCAACCCAACCGCTATTTCACCGCGAGCCTGCTCGCTTTTCTTGCCATGCTGACCCTGGCGGTCGAGGCCCAGCACCTCGGTCTGATGTGGGTGGCCATCGAGTCCTGTACCCTCAGCTCGGCGCCGCTGCTGTATTTCAACCAGAATCCCCGTTCTCTCGAAGCCACCTGGAAGTACATGCTCATCGGCTCGGTGGGCATCGCGCTGGCGCTGCTCGGTTCCTACTTTCTTGCCTATTCCGCTCTCCACGGTGGCATGAGCACCTCGCTGTTCTTCCCCGACCTGGTGCGCGAGGCGCCCCACCTGTCGCATCCGTGGCTGCGCTCGGCCTTCATCCTACTGTTCGTCGGCTACGGTACCAAGATGGGGCTCGCCCCCATGCACTCGTGGAAGCCCGATGCCTATGGCGAAGCCCCAGGCCTCGTCGGGGCGTTGCTCGCGGGGGGACTCACCACCGCGGCCTTTCTCGCCATCCTGCGCTTTTTTCAGATTTGCACGGCAGCGCACGACGTGGCCTTTGCCCGCAGTATGATGGTGACCCTTGGTCTTTTCTCCATGGCAGTCGCTGCGGTGTTCATGGTCCGCCAGCGCGACTACAAACGCATGCTGGCCTACTCCAGCGTGGAGCACATGGGGATTCTAGTGCTGGGCATCGGCATCGGAGGCGCGGGCATCTTCGGCTCCTTGCTCCACCTGATCAATAATGGCCTGACCAAAGGCGTGCTCTTCCTGGCCGCAGCCAACATCCACCGCTGCTATGGCAGCAAGCGGGTCGAAGACGTCAGCGGCGCCATCCGTCGACTACCCGTCACAGGAGCGCTGTTCTTGGCCGGTTTCTTCGCCATCACTGGCTCGCCGCCCTTCGGTCCCTTCTTCAGCGAATTCACCATCCTGCGCGCCGCCGTCGCTGGCGGACGATTCTGGGTCGCCGGTTTCTTCTTACTCATGCTCTTCGTCGTGTTCGTGGGCATGAGCTCCACCGTGTTTGCCGTGGTTCAAGGCGAACCCTCGGACAAGGCCAAGGCCAGCGACTACAAGGACAACTTCTTCACCGTCGCCCCCATCATCGTGTTCTTGAGTTTGGTGTTGTTGCTCGGCGTGTACGTACCGCCTCCCCTCAGCCGCGCGCTTCACGCGGCGGCTGGCTTCATCGAGATGAATCCATGAGCAAACCCTGGCTAGCGCTGCGCAATGGGATCGCGGTGGCCCTGCACCACGTCCCGCAATTACCCTTCGCCGAGCTGCGCCAGACTATCGTGGCCGCGCCTTCCCGCAATCGGCGCGTGGTGACCATGTTTGGCCGCCCCGCAGGCCAAGCCATCGAACTGTTCGCCGTGCTCGCCTCGGACAACGCTGGCCTGCTTGAGGTCGCACGAACAATCATCGAAGGAAACACCTTCCCATCCATGACCCCTGAATGCCCGCAAGTACACCTGTTCGAACGCGAGTTGGGCGAACAATGGGGATTGATTCCTGAGGGTCACCCGTGGTTGAAGCCGGTGCGCTTCCACGACGCCTACCGGCCTGGCCCCGACGCTTTTGGCCGCGCCGAGGGCGAGCCCCGCGTAGTGGGCGTGACCGACTTCTACCGTGTCGAGGGTGAAGAGATTCACGAAGTGTCGGTGGGCCCCGTCCATGCGGGTGTCATCGAGCCCGGCCACTTCCGTTTCCAGTGCCACGGCGAGCACGTCTTCCATTTGGAAATTTCACTTGGCTACCAACACCGCGGCATCGAGAAAACCCTGGCCAGCGGCCCAAAGAAACGCACCATCCATCACATGGAAACCCTGGCTGGCGACACCACGGTGGGACACGCCAGTGCCTACTGCCAAGCCTTGGAAGGTCTGTCCGGGTGCCGCCCCTCTGCCCGCGCGCTGGCGCTGCGTGGTGTCGCCCTGGAGCTCGAACGACTGGCCAATCACACCGGCGATTTGGGCGCCTTGGCCGGCGACATCGGCTATCTGCCCACCGCCTCCTACTGCGGACGCCTACGTGGCGACTTCCTCAACATCACGGCGCTTCTGTGTGGAAGCCGTTTCGGCCGCGGACTGATCCGGCCCGGTGGCATTGGATTCGACGTCGACCAAAAGCGCGTGGAGCAGGTGCTGGAACGACTAGAGGCCGCCTACCGTGACGTGCAAGGCGCCGCCAAGCTGCTGTGGCAGACCGGCTCGGTGCAGGCGCGCTTCGAGGACGTGGGCAAGGTTAGTGAAGAAACCGCCCGCGACCTTGGCCTAGTCGGGCCCGCCGCGCGCGCGAGTGGCCTGCGCCGGGACGTGCGCACCCACCACCCCTTCGGCATCTTCCAGTTCGTGCACATTCCCATTTCCACCTTCCACACCGGCGATGTCTACGCGCGCGCTTTTCTGCGCTGGCTGGAAATCGAACGCTCGGTTCAGTTCCTCCGGACCCAACTGAAGGAGCTGCCCGCGGGTTCCGCTCGCGTCGATTGTCAGTCGCTGCGGCCCGACCTGTTCTGCGTTTCACTTGTGGAAGGCTGGCGCGGCGAGATCTGCCACGTAGCCATGACCGATCCACAAGGGCAATTCGCGACCTACAAAGTCGTGGACCCATCGTTCCACAATTGGGCAGGCCTGGCCATGGCGCTACGGGATCAGCAGATCTCGGACTTCCCAATCTGTAATAAGAGCTTCAACCTTTCCTATTGTGGGCATGATCTTTAGGAGGATGTCCCCATGCTAAAAATTCTCGTCGAACGTTGGAAGCAAGGTCACCGCACCTCGCGCTTTCCCAAGGAAGCACCCGTATTGTCAGACCGCTTTCGCGGCCTTCCCGTCATCGACGCCAGCAAGTGCCCGGACGGTTGTCGCGTGTGCGCCGATGCCTGCCCGACCGACGCCATTGCCATCGACACCAGTGGCCCAAGAGTCGATCTCGGCCGCTGCCTCTTTTGCACCGACTGCACCCAGGCTTGCCCAACCGGTGCCATCCACTGCGGCCCGGACTATCGCCTGGCTGGCAACACGCGCCAATCGTTGATTGTGGGAGGAGGCGAGACCGTACCCGTCCATGCCCTCGGAAAGAGGCTCCTGCGCCTGTTCGGCCGCTCGCTCAAGCTGCGTCAGGTGAGCGCCGGCGGCTGCAACGCCTGCGAGGCCGACATCAACGTACTTGGCACCCTAGTTTTCGATCTGGGTCGCTTCGGCATCCAAGTCGTGGCGTCGCCAAGGCACGCCGACGGGCTCATCGTCACAGGCCCGGTTACCGAGAACATGAAGCTCGCGCTGCAGAAGAGTTACGACGCTCTGACTCCGCCCAAGATCGTTATCGCCGTCGGCGCCTGCGCCATCTCGGGCGGACCGTTCTTGGACCATGCCGAAGTCCACAATGGCGCCGACAGCGTCGTGCCCGTGGACCTCTACATCCCCGGCTGCCCGCCCCATCCGTACACCATCCTTGATGGCTTATTGCGACTGGTGGGACAGTTGGAAGAGAGGCAGCAAAAAGTCCAAGATTCCCAACCAGAGAGTTGAAGACGAACTTCGCCACGATGGACCGCAAGACCTGGGCGGTAGGCATCACCGGGTTTTGCGCGTTCTTCTCCCTATACGCCACACAGCCGCTGCTGCCGCTCTTTCAGCTCGCCTTTCACGCCTCCAAGCTTGACGTGAGCCTGACCGTATCGGCTCCCACCATCGCCGTCGCCTTGGTCGCCCCCTGGTCAGGGGTCGTCGCGGACGTGCGCCAGTTCGACAGGCTTGCTCTCGCTGGTGGCTTGGCGCTTTGTCCAGGGCCTGTTCTCAAAGCCTGAACGCAAGTCGCAGCCCGAGCAAGGTAGCCCGCCCAAGGCGCCCCACCTCCAGGCCGAAGGCGACCCTACCGGATTCGATCCCGAACCCGAAGGCGCCGTGAAAGCGAAACAGATCGCCAGAGTCGATGAGCATCCACGGACCGACCAGCCCCTCGAAGTAGATCCGCTGAACGTGGAGCCTGAACCGAAAGTCGATGGGAATCCCGAGGTGGTGGCTGTCGTCAAAGAAGGCCACGCCGCCACGTCCACCGATCGAAAAACTTCGCGCAAGGTAGGCATCTGCCCCCAGCGTCAGGTTCAGCTCGCCCACCCCACCTTCGATCCAATCCGCGCCAAGACCGAGATTGACCGACGCGTTCGCGGGCCGGGCGAAGCCGCACAGGACGACCGCGGCGACCATGGCGATGAGAGAAGAGCTGTTTCGGGCGCGCATGTCCAAGTAGGGAGTAAAGCACACCCCAATGCTCGGGAAAAGTTTCCGGCCCGATACGCCAAAAAGGCCGCCTGGCTGTGACCCGGAGGCGAGCCTTCATCGGACAACTATCGGTACACCGCTTCGGCTAGTTTGAGCTAGATTCATCTTGTGTCGTACATCGCCCTGGTCGAACATTACCGACGCCTTTCCCAACTTCGCCACGTCGAAGCCATCACCTCCTGGGACGAGTCCACGATGATGCCCACGGGGGGCGGGCCGGCACGTGCCGAAGCGCTCTCCGTACTTCGCGGACTCATCCACCAGCACACGACGCGCCCCGGACTGGACGACCTGTTTGCGGCGGCCGCAGAAGAAGAGGCGAATTTGCCGCCCTGGCAACAAGCCAACCTCCGGGAGATGAACAGGGAATGGGTACGGGCCAGCGCTTTGCCGCTGAAGCTGGTCGAGGCGATGTCACAAGCCGAGTCGCTGAGCGAACAAGCATGGCGAAGACTGCGGCCGGAAAACGACTTCGCTAGTTTCCTGCCGCTTTTTCGCGAAGTGGTCCGGCTTAAACGAGAGGCGTCTCAAGCGTGGGCCGAGCGCCTTTCGCTCAGTCCTTACGACGCACTCATGGATGGCTTCGAACCGGGCGCGCGCGCGAATCAAATTGCGCCGCTATTCACGCGACTGCGCGCTTTTCTACCCGGGCTCATCGCCCAGGCCTTGGAGCGACAAGCGAGCGAACCCGTCGCTGACTGCGAAGGTCCTTTTTCCGTCGAGAGCCAGCGCGGGCTGGCACTCCAGCTCATGCACCGCCTGGGCTTCGACTTCGAGCATGGGCGCTTGGACACCAGTCACCATCCCTTCTGCGGCGGCGTGCCGACGGACGTGCGCATCACGACCCGGTATTCAACCCGCGACTACAGCAAGTCCTTGATGAGCGTGCTGCACGAGTCCGGCCATGCGAAGTACGAACAGAATCTGCCCAGTGCGTGGCTCGGCCAGCCGGTTGGGCTCGCACGCGGCATGAGCATTCACGAGAGTCAAAGTCTGCTGACCGAGATGCAGGTCTGCCGTGGCCGAGCCTTCCTGGAATTCGCCGCGCCCTTCATCGCAGAGGCCTTCCCCGACGTAGCCACGCGCGCCCCCGAGGCGTTCACCCCCGAGAATCTGTTTCGGGGGCTGGCCCGAGTGAAGCCTGGATTGATCCGGGTGGACGCGGACGAAGCGACCTACCCGTGCCACATCGTTCTGCGCTTCGAACTGGAAAAGCGCCTCATCGACGGTTCGTTACAGCCTGAGGACGTACCCGAGGCGTGGGACACGGGCATGCGCGACGCTCTCGGCCTGTCGACGCGCGGCAACGATCGCGACGGTTGCATGCAGGACGTTCATTGGCCGGCCGGCCTGTTCGGCTACTTCCCGGCCTACACGCTGGGCGCACTCACCGCGGCCCAGCTCTTCCGCGCAGGGCGCCGCGCCCTGCCCCAGCTGTCGGAACAGCTCCGCTGCGGCGAGTTTCACGGTCTCGACACTTGGCTGCGCGAGAAGGTTTGGAGCCAGGGCTCGTTTCTCAGCACCACCGATCTGGTCGAACGGGCGACGGGGAGCGTGCTCACCACGGAGGCGTTCGAACAGCATCTCGAATTCCGCTATCTGCAGCGCGAATCGAGTTGAGCAGCAAGTGAGCGCTTTCAGCCATCAGCCAGCAACCGGCCGTGCGATCAATCACAGACACAATGGCAGCACCCCGTCCCGCGCCCGTCAATCCGTCCCGGCGTCCGGGCGCGCACAGAGCTGCGTGGGCAGCACTTGTCCCCGGAAGACGAAATACACAAGGTGCGCCTCTGGTAGCATCCGCGCGGGCAATTTGGGGTAGATTCGACGGCATGAGCGATACGCAGCGAAAAGACAAGGACATCCTGACGGTCGTCACAGCAGCAGTCTCGCGCCGATTGCGCCGAGGTCTTTTCGACCGGGCGGCATGGGTCGGGATGGTTGGGCTCCTGGTACTGGGTTATGGGGCTGCGGGTCTGGCGGGGCCGCTCGAAGAAGCTGGCGCCAAGGCAGTGGTGAGATTCGAACCGCTCTCCACACCCCCGCCGGTCCTCGATGGCCGCCTGCGCGAGGCGGCCAGCCCCATCCATGTCGCCGGAGCACCGCAGGGGACTCTCTATGCCACCACGGACAAGGCCGGCAAAGCCCGAGTATGGCTCTTGCGCAACAACGCCATCGTCGCGGATCTCACCGCACCCGCCTCTCGGGAGCACATGAGTGTCGACTGGCCAGGAACATTCGCATTCTGGCTGGGCGACCTGCCGGTCGTGGCCATCTCCTGGAAATTCGAGCCCAGCGCCTACGGGATCGAGGATTTGGGCTTCTGGGCTGCAGAAGGCGGCGGTCGGTTTCTTGGCGGTCTCCCGGGAAGTAACCGGAGCCCCTGCAGTGCCGGCGAAGGTCCCCCGAGCAAAGATTGCGCTCGGTGCGGCGCCTCCATCGGCATTCCGATTGACGCGAGGATTACCGGGTTGGAGCGCGACCGTGCTCGGTTCGTGCAGCAACGAGCCGCCAGCTGGTATTACTACTTCGCCGCCGCGGCAGAAACCTTCGAGCAAGACTACTTGCTTACAGCGAAGGGCCTTGTCCCCGAGGGTCCGGCCCGCCGCACGCGCAACACGATGCCCCTGCCACAGGCCCAGGAGCGCGTGAAGGGACTGCTGCGGGACTACTTCAAGCTGGCGAAAAGCCAGAGCAGGCAGACGATCGCACCCGAGTTCCTAACCTGTTTCGAGCAACTCGTCGAGCTGGCGCCCGATTTCGGCAAGGGGTACTACAACGTCGGCTGCATGCACGCCCTGCTTGGCAACCACAAGCAAGCCGTTGACTTCGTCACCAAGGCCATCGCCCTCGAGCCCACGTATCGCAAGCTCGCCCGCCGGGACCCGGACCTGGAGAGTGTGCGCGACGACCCCGAGCTTGCCCGGGTGCTCGGCGAGCCCGGAAAGTAGAATGTGGAATAGCTTTCGCTGCGAGCTGTGCGGTACCGAAAGCGATGAGAAGCCAACCATCATCCGCTTCTCGTACACACTCGTCGATGGTAAGTCCGGGGTCGAGCTTATCTACCTCTGCGCTGGCTGCAACTCCTTACTACCCAGGACCAATCCGGTCAGGCATAGCCAACTGGTCCAGCTCTTCAAGAGCTTGTACCCGAATCGCGAGTTGAAGCCGGAATAGCCCCGCCCCGAGCTTCGCCCCCCTCCAGTCTGCCCCAGCTCGGCCGAGTAACACGGCCGGCCACTGAACCGTGTCCGTGCAATTGAGCGGAGCCGTGCTAAGCGAAGGCATATCAAGGAGGACATGTCCCATGAGCACACTTGAATTGGCCAAGAAGTTCGTTTCGCTGTGCCAGCAGCACAAGGACTCCGAAGCTCTGCTGACGATGTTCGACAAGGACGCGGTCAGTGTGGAGGCGGCCTCGATGCCGGGCATGCCGCAAGAGATGCGCGGCATTCCGGCAATTCAGCAGAAGGGCAAGTGGTGGACGGAAAACCACGAGGTGCACTCCGCTACCGTTGACGGCCCATACCCGCACGGCGATCGGTTCGCTGTGCGCTTCGGCTACGATATCACCCGCAAGGCGACCGGCGAGCGAATCAAGATGGACGAGGTTGCCCTTTACACGGTACGCGATGGCAAGATCGTTCGAGAGGAGTTCTTCTACGTCACCTAGCCCTCGAGGTGTCCCGAAGAATCGATTCGGTCTCTGCCGAGCTAGGCGGTAGG
>Ga0265342_10001920_pt1 | contig 18672 bp, 18 predicted proteins | sample 4CB327metaG_FD_203125 | JGI IMG/M metagenome (GOLD analysis project Ga0265342, IMG submission 203125) | Rhizosphere microbial communities from Carex aquatilis grown in University of Washington, Seatle, WA, United States - 4-CB3-27 metaG | ecosystem: Host-associated > Plants > Roots >...
GTCGGCGGGGACGTACCAGGTGGTCACGCCCGAGAGCTTCTCCAGCCGATAGTCGGTGCGCGCGGCAAGCCGCACGACGTCGACATGGTCCTCGAGCAGCTTGATGAAGGGCAGGAACAGCGCGCGGTTGAGCCCGTCCTTGTAGAGGTCGTCCGGCGCCACGTTCGAGGTCGCGACCAGCACCACGCCCTGCTCGAACAGGCGGGTGAACAGTCGGCCGAGGATCATGGCGTCGGCGATGTCGGTGACGTGGAATTCGTCGAAGCAGAGGAGCCACGTCTCCTCGGCGATCTCGTCGGCGACGTGGCGGATCGGGTCGCCGTTCGTAATGGTGCCGAGCTTCAACTGATGCCGTACCTCGCGGATGCGGTCGTGCACGTCGGCCATGAATTCGTGGAAATGCGCCCGCCGCTTCCGCCGCACTTCGCTCGACGTGAAGAACAGATCCATCAGCATGGTCTTGCCGCGGCCGACGTCGCCGTGGACGTAGAGGCCCTTCACCGGGCCGGGCGTCTCGCGGCGCGAGAACAGCCAGCCGAGCGAGGACGACTTGCGCGCCAACCGGTGCTGCGCCAGCGCCTTCTCCAGCGCCGTCAGCCGGCGGACGAGCTCGGCCTGGGCGGGGTCGGGCTCGATCTTGCGGGAGGCGACGAGCGCGGCGTAACGGGTGGCGAAGGTGTCGGGCATGAACCGGGCGGCGGGTCACGGGCGTTCGAGCCCGCGGGCGGGATTGACGACAGCTACGTGGACCCTGGTCCCGAGTAAATCAAACCTGCGGCGATTCGGGGCGTTTCGGGCGTTTTGCTGCACTCTTTGCTGCAGCAAAGGCGGCCCATGTTGCAGCGCAAACGCAGCAATTGCTGCACCAATGCTGCGGAACCGGGTGCAGCATGGGTGCAGCAATACTCCCGGTTTTGCTTGTTAATCCATTGACTAGACATGCGTTTTGCGCGCAACAGGGCCGCGTGGAGGATCGCCGCCCGTCATATTCTGTTGCGACGCACCATATAGGGTGCACGCAAACGAGTCGCGCGATCTCAACGCCGCGACCATCCGGCCGGAAACGCCTTCCGAGGGTCCGCCTTTTCAGGAGACCCGACGACATGCACGACCTTCTTCCCCCCGGCGGCCTCGTCCGCAAGCTCTGGCCCGGCGAAGCCGAGGCCTATCGCAACCACCTGCTGCGGCTCGATCCCGAAAGCCGGCGCCGGCGCTTCTCCGGCGCGGTCGGCGACGACTTTATTGCGCAGCATGCGCGCAGCATCGGCGAGTTCGGGACGGTCGTGTACGGCTTCCTCCTCGACGGAACCCTGCGTGGCGCCGCCGAGCTGCGGCCGGCCGCGCCCTTCGCCCGCGAGGCCGAGGCCGCCTTCAGCGTCGAGCAGCCCTGGCAGAGCCACGGCGTCGGCACTGTCCTGCTCGAACATATCCTGCTCGCCGCCCGCAACCGCGGCATCACCGCGCTCGAAATGCAGTGCCTCGCCGACAACCGGCGCATGCAGCAGCTCGCCCGCAAGTTTGCCGCCGAGTTCAAGTTCGATTTCGGCAGCGTCGTCGGCGAGGTCGACCCGCCGCGCTTCACGGTGCTGTCGCTCGCGCGCGAATGGACCGAGGATGCCTTCGGCGTCGTCAACGCGATGCTCGATGCGCAGGCAAGGTTGGTAAGGGCGGGGTAGGCGTGTCCCCTCCCCCTGAAAGGGGGAGGGTCAGGGAGGGGGTCATTGGAATTGCAATTGACCCCCACCCGGCGAGCTGCGCTCGCCGACCTCCCCCTTTCAGGGAGAGGTAAGAAGCGGATAACTCGCCTCGACCACGTACGGCCCGCCGCCGGTGGAGGCGCGCGAGGAGAACAGGACGAAGCGCGCGACGGAAAAGTCCGGCGTGCGGAACAGGCCGCGCGCGGCGAGATAATCGGCGACCTCGCGGCTGGACGATTGGCGCAGGCGCGCCAGCGTCACGTGCGGGATGTACTTCCGCACCTCGGGTTCAAGCCCGATGCGCCGCAACAGCCGCTCCTGCTCCGCCTGCAAATCCATCAAGGCCTGCGGCATCGAGGTTTCCGCAACCACCGCGCGCGGCTTGCGGCCGCCGAACGAGGTCAGCCCGTCGAAACGCAGATCGAACGCGCCGCGTCGTATTCCTGCGAGGGCGGAGGCCGCTTCGCTCGCCGTCGTGTCGTCGATGTCGCCGAGGAAGCGCAGGGTGATGTGGTAGTTCTCCGCATCGATCCAGCGCGCGCCGGGCAGTCCGCCGCGCAGCATCGACAGTTGCTGCGCGATCGGCACGGGAATCTCGATGCCGGTGAAGAGACGGGGCATGACGTCTATTTCTGGGTTTCGCGCGCCTTGGCAATGAGCTGTTCGACCGACGGCAATATGCGCGCGACGATGATGTCGACGCCGGCCGCGGTCGGGTGCATGCCGTCGCCCTGATTGAGCTTCGCGTCGGCGACGACGCCGTCGAGGAAGAAGGAATAGACGATCACGGCGTGCTTCGCGGCGAGCCGCGGATAAATGGCGTCGAAGGCCTTGGCATAGTCGGCGCCCATGTTCGGCGGCGCCTTCATGCCGGCGAGCAGCACCGGGATGTGGCGCTGGTCGAGCTTGGTCAGAATGGCGTCGAGCGCCTTCTCGGTCAGTTTCGGGTCGAGGCCGCGCAGGGCATCGTTGGCCCCGAGCTCGACAATGACGGCGTCGGTCCCGTCCGGCACCGACCAGTCGACCCGCTCCAGCCCGCCCGAGGCGGTATCGCCGGAGACGCCGGCATTGGCGACGCTCGCGTCCACGCCCTTGGCCTTCAGCGCCGCCTGCAGCTTGGTCGGGAAGGCGTCGGCGACAGGCAGGCCGTAGCCCGCGGTGAGCGAATCGCCCAGCGCCACGATCTTCACCGGCTCGGCCCGGGCCAAAGCCGGGGCGAAAAGGCACGCGATCGTGACTAGGACGGCCGCGATGCGCTGGACCGGCGCGGCCCTGTTCCCATATGAGCGGGACTGTGGACGGTGACCCTTCATGAACGACCCTTCGACGGCGGGACCGGCAATTGCGCTTGCCGGCGTCAATCTCTCGCTCGGGCAAGGCGCCGCCCGCGTGCATATCCTCAAGGACATTGACCTGCATATAGGCACGGGCGAGGCGGTCGGCCTCGTCGGGCCGTCCGGGTCGGGCAAATCGACGCTGCTGATGGTCATGGCCGGGCTGGAGCGCACCGATACCGGTATGGTGACGGTCGCCGGCGCGACGCTCAACAAGCTCGACGAAGACGCGCTCGCCCGTTTCCGCGGCCGCAATGTCGGCATCGTCTTCCAGTCCTTCCATCTGATCCCGACCATGACGGCACTGGAGAACGTCGCCGTGCCGCTCGAGCTTGCCGGCATCGCCGACGCGAACGAACGCGCCCGCGCCGAGCTCGCCGCGGTGGGCCTGGGCGCCCGGCTCGACCATTACCCGGCACAGCTCTCCGGCGGCGAGCAGCAGCGCGTCGCGGTCGCCCGCGCGCTGGCGCCCAATCCGGCAATTCTCGTCGCCGACGAGCCGACCGGCAATCTCGACGAGGACACCGGGCGGCAGATCATCGACCTGCTGTTCGCCGGCCACGCGCAGCGCGGCACGACCTTGGTGCTGGTGACGCACGATAGCGGGCTTGCCGCGCGCTGCGGCCGCGTCGTGCGCCTGCGCTCCGGCCGCGTGGAGGCGGGGCAGTGAACGCCCTCCCCCTCCGCTTCGCGCTGCGCGAGATGCGCGCCGGCTTGCGCGGCTTCTACGTCTTCATCGCCTGCATCGCGCTCGGCGCCATGGCGATCGCCGGCGTCTCGTCGCTGGCCGCGAGCCTCGCCGACGGATTGTCGCGCGAAGGCCGCGTCATCCTCGGCGGCGATCTCGCCTTTTCGCTGATCACGCGACAGGCGAACGATCAGGAATTGGACTTCCTGAAGAGCCATGGCGACGTCTCGACCGCGGCGACCTTGCGCGCGATGGCGCGCACCGCCGACGGCCGCGCCACCTTGGTGGAGGTGAAAGCGGTCGACGCCGCCTATCCGCTGTTCGGACGGGCCGAGCTCGATCCAAAACAAACCCTCGACGACACCCTCGCCGAACAGAGCGGCGTCTACGGCGCGGCGATCGACACGACGCTCGCCGAGCGCTTCGGCCTGAAGGCCGGCGATACGCTTACCGTCGGCGACGCGCATCTCCTCGTGCGCGCCATCCTGACCAGCGAGCCGGACAAGCTCGCCGGCGGCATCGGCTTCGGGCCGCGGCTGATGGTCAGCCGCGCCGCGCTCGATGCCAGTCATCTGGTGCAGCCGGGCAGCCTCGTGCGCTGGCACTACCGCCTGCGGCTGCCGGCGAACGCGGCGAGCGAAGCGGACGTGAAAGCCACGGCCAACGACGCGCGCGTCGAATTACCGCAGGCCGGCTGGGAGATCCGCACGCGCTCGAACGCCTCGCCGCAGTTGCAGAGGAACGTCGAGCGCTTCACGCAATTCCTCACCATTGTCGGCCTGACCGCGCTGCTCGTCGGCGGCGTCGGCGTCGGCAACGCGGTGAAGAGCCATCTCGACCGCCGCCGCGAGTCGATCGCGACGCTGAAGGCGCTCGGCGCGTCGGGCCGCACGGTGTTCGCCGTGTACCTGACGCAGGTGATGATCCTGGCGCTGATCGGCGGCGTCATCGGCATGGCGCTCGGCGCGATTCTGCCGTTCGGCGTCGCCGCCGCCTTCCGCGCGATCCTGCCGCTGCCGCTGGAGCCGGCAGTGCATGTGAGCGAGCTGCTGCTGGCGCTCGCTTACGGGCTCCTCACCGCCCTCGCCTTCGCACTGTGGCCGCTCGGCCGCGCCCACGATGTCGCCGTCGGCGCGCTGTTCCGCGACATGGTGACGCCGCAGGTGGCGCGGCCGCGCGCGATCTACATGGTCATGACGGCGGTCGCCGCCGCGGTGCTGGCGGCGATGGCGGTGTTGCTCGCCTACGATCAGCGCGTCGCGGTGATCTATGTCGGCGCCGCCGCGGCGGTGTTCGTGCTCCTGCGTCTCGTCGCGCTCGTGGTGATGGCTGCGGCGCGGCGCGCGCCGCATGCGCGCTCGACCGCCTTGCGCATGGCGGTCGCCAACATCCACCGGCCGAGCGCGCTGACGCCGACCGTGGTGCTGTCGCTGGGCCTGGGCATCGCGCTGCTCGTCACCGTGGTCGAGATCGACTCGAACCTGCGCGAGCAATTCGCGCACGAATTGCCGCAGCGCGCGCCGTCCTTCTATTTCCTCGACATCCCCTCGACCGAAGCGCAGCCCTTCGTCGACTACGTGCAGGCCCGTGCACCGGGCGCCGCAATCGAGGACGTGCCGATGCTGCGCGGCCGGATCATCGCCGCCGGCGGCACCGCGGCCGAACGCATCAAGCCGAAGGACGAGGCCGCCTGGGTGCTGCAAAGCGACCGCGGCATCACCTATTCCAATTCTGTGCCGGAAGGCTCGAGCCTCGTCGCCGGCGCATGGTGGAAGCCCGACTATGACGGCCCGCCGCTGGTGTCGTTCGAGCAGGGCATTGCCGACGGCCTCGGCCTCAAGCTCGGCGACAAGGTCATCGTCAACGTGCTCGGCCGCAACATCACGGCGACCATCGCCAATTTGCGCCGGCTCGACTGGCAGAGCCTGAGCATCAATTTCGTCATGGTGTTCTCGCCGAACACGTTCCGCGGCGCGCCGCATACGCATCTCGCGACCCTGCGCTTTGCCGACGGCGGCTCGCCGGCCGAGGAAGGCGCGGTCCTGCGCGCGGTGGCCGAGCACTATCCGACCGTCACCACGGTGCGGGTGAAGGACGCGCTCGACGCCATCGGCGCGCTGGTCTCGCAATTGCTGGTGGCGATCCGCGGCGCCAGCGCCATCACGCTCGTCGCCGCCGCACTCGTGCTCGGCGGCGCGCTCGCCGCCGGCCACCGCCACCGCGTCTATGACGCCGTGATCCTCAAGACGCTCGGCGCGACGCGGGGCCGGCTGATCGCCGCCTATGCCATCGAATACGGCCTGCTCGGACTGGCCACGGCCCTGTTCGGCGTGCTGTCCGGCTCGCTCGCCGCCTGGCTGATCGTCGTTCAGCTGATGCACGTCGGCTTCCAGTGGCTGCCGGTGCCGGCGCTGCTGTCTGCCGCTGGAGCGGTCGCGGTGACGATTGTGCTGGGGCTCGCCGGCACCTGGTCGGCGCTCGGCCAGAAGCCGGGCCCCGTGCTCCGAAGCCTTTGAGGCATAGCGACATTCAGCCGCGTCCCCTCCCCCGCTCCCGAACACCCCCGATTTGCGTTATGCTGGGCGCCTGGAAACGTTAAGGTTTGGCAAGAAACGCCGCCTTCAAGGGGCCATATCTGGCACCAAAACTCCGCTACCACTACATAAGGAACACGGGATGCGCCCCTCAACCGGCGCACCCGGTGTGTGACCGGTGCAGAGCCGGAAACAATAGAGGGAAATACTTCGATGTCGGACTACGACCGTAACACCGCTGCCCGGCCGTTCGGCGCCGCGCAGTCGGCCGCGATCGATGCAGGCCTGCGCGCCTACATGCTTCGCGTCTATAACTATATGGCCGCCGGCGTCGGACTCACCGGCGTCGTCGCCTGGGTCGCCTATCAGGCCGCGGGCGGCGATGCGATCCGGCTGACCGCAGGCGGCATCATCGGCGCGACGCCGTTCGGCGTGGCGCTGCTCGGCGGCTTCACGCCGATCCTGCTGATGCTCGTCACCTTGGGCATCGTGTTCTTCCTCAGCTTCCGCGTCCAAACGCTGGCCCCGTCGACGGCGTTCGGCCTGTTCATGGTCTATGCCGGCCTGCTGGGCCTGGCGCTGATGTCGATCCTGGTGGTCTACACAGGCTCGTCGGTGGCTCGCACGTTCTTCGTCTCGGCGGCTTCGTTCGGCGCGCTGAGCCTGTACGGCTATACGACGCAGCGCGACCTCTCGCCGATCGGCTCGTTCCTGATCATGGGCGTGTTCGGAATCCTGCTGGCCAGCCTGGTCAACATGTTCCTCGGCAGCCAGGGCCTGTCGTTCGTGATCTCGATCCTCGGCGTGCTGATCTTCGCCGGCCTGACCGCCTACGACACGCAGCGGATCAAGGAGATGTATTCGAGCTATGACGACGGCACCGTCGCCGGCCGCAAGGCGGTGATGGGCGCGCTGACGCTCTATCTCGACTTCATCAACCTGTTCCTGTTCCTGCTGCGCTTCATGGGCGACCGGCGCTAAGCCGCGCTGAACAGAGCTAAAGTCGACGAACGCCCGGGCCTCGCGCCCGGGCGTTCTGCATTTGTGGCATGCGGTCGCGGGCTTGCCTCCGCGCGGTGCCTGCCTAAACTCCTGTCGCCGGATGAAGAGACGTAACCGCCCGCCGCCTGCGCGGGCGCGACGGTGACATTGCAATGAGCCTTACAATCCGGCCCGCTACCCCTGCCGACATCCCGCACATCGTCCGCATCTACGCCCCGGCCGTCGAGACCGGCTCGTCGTCGTTCGAGCTCGAGCCGCCGGACCACATGGAGATCGGCCGGCGCATGAAATATGTGCTGGAGGGCGGCTATCCGTACCTTGCCGCCGAGGTGCACGGCCGCTTCGCCGGCTATGCCTACGCCTCGGTCTACCGCACGCGGCCGGCCTATCGGTACAGCGTCGAGGATTCCGTCTACATCGATCCGGACATGCAGCGCCGCGGCGTCGGCCGCGCGCTGATGGACGCGCTGATCGAGGAGTGCACCAAGCGCGGCTTCCGGCAGATGCTGGCGGTGATCGGCGATTCGCCGAATCAGCCGGGCTCGGTCGGCCTGCACGAAGCCTGCGGCTTTCGCGTCGTCGGGCAGTTGCCCGGCATCGGCTACAAGTTCGGCCGCTGGGTCGACACGCTGCTGATGCAGCGCGACCTCGGCGAGGGGATGAAGACGAACCCTTAAGCGGTTACCCCGCCACCAGCGACAGCGACTTGTCGATCGCGCGCAGCACGCGGTCGAGCTCGTGGCCGCGGCGCAGGATGTGACCGCTGGCCGAAATGACGCTGTAGGCGCCCTGGCGCTGCGCCAGCTTCGGATCCTTCTCGATGCGGTACAAAGGCACTTCCGAAGCGCGGCGGAAGACCGAGAACACGGCGCGATCTTTCAAGAAGTCGATGGCGTAGTCGCGCCATTCGCCGGCGGCGACCTTGCGGCCATACAAATCGAGGATGCGGTTGAGTTCGCGGCGACTGAAGGTGACCTGACCGGGGACGGTGGCGCTGCGCGCCGGGGTACCGCCCCCGTGGGGCTCGCTTGGATCGATTTCGCCGGGACCGAACATCGGCGCCTCCTTCCACGACGGCTTCGTGACATGATCGCCCCGGCGCGCGCCGGTCGCAAGCACTTCGTGCTGCGACGAAAATAGGCACCGATGCCCGCGCACACCGCGCCGCGTGCGATCACGAAGTCGTTAAACCCGCACACGAAAAGGCCCAATTTCGGACAATCGCAGGTCACGCTGGGGCAGGATAAGTGCAGCGTTGCCTCATGGCCCGGTCCGGTACGTCCCCGGATTCCTCAGCCCCCCAGCCCCCCGGGGCCGGCCGGCCGGGCCAGTTGAGTTCCGCGTACGGTTCAATCCCCAATGCCTTCGGGCCGGCTCTGCCGGCCCTATTTTTTTTGTAGCTCTCACCGTCACCCTGAGGAGCGAGCGTGCGCAGCACGCGAGCCTCGAAGGGTCTCTGAGTCTCAATGAGTCACAGATCCTTCGAGGCTCGGCGCGTGCGCGCCGAGCACCTCAGGATAACGCGAGATGTCGGAATTTAAATTCTAGCGCAAACTCGTCGCCGCGGCGCCGAGCATGAGGCCGGGCTTGCCCTCGGGCTCGCGCTGCACCAGCACCGCGACGTGATCGACGTCGCTCTGGCCCTTGGTGACGTCGGCGACCGGCAGCGTGAAGCTCTGCGCCTTGCCGGTGAATTCGCCGAGCTTCACCCAGCGCCGCACCACGTCGTAGTAAGTGAGCGTATGGCCGCGGTTCTCGCCGCGCTCCACCGTCACCGGGATCGTGCTGGCGTAGGGGCAGAGCCAGATCTCGGCCTTGCCGGCGCCCGCGGGCGACGCTTCGGCGACGTTCACCGTCAACTTGCCGTCTGCGACATTGAGCGTGACCGGCACGGTGAGCGGGGCCGCATTGGCGCGCGTCTCGTCGATCGCCTTCTCGATCGCCGCCTTGTCGCTGCCGAGCGCATGCACGACGCCGTTGACGACGACCTGCGGCGTGTAGACCTCGCGGTCGCCGCGCGACTGCGCGTAAGCCTGCTGACGCACGGTATGACCATGCAGCGCGAGCGTGTCCTTCCAGCCGAGATAATCCCAATAGTCGACAGGCAGGGAGAGCGCGAGAACCGAGGGGTCCTGGCGCAATTGGCCGAGGAGCTTGTCCGCGGCGGGACAGCTCGAGCAGCCCTGGCTGGTGAAGAGTTCGATGACCGCGCGCGGCTCGCCGGCAAGGGCCGGCGTAACGATGGCGGCGACGGTTAACGCAAGTGCGAAGGCGCGATGCTTCATCAGGTGTCCCGCGATCCCCCGAACCGAGGCGCTTATATAAAGCGCCCCGGTCCTCACCCGCCACTCACTTCGCGGTGAGCGCTCCACTACCCCGTTCGTCCCCGCGAAAGCGGGGACCCAGTTGTGACTCAGCGCTGGATTCCCGCTTTCGCGGGAATGAACGGAGTAAGTGGCGGCGCCAGATTATCGCCGATGCCTAGGCGGCGAGCTGCCGCAGGACATATTGCAGGATGCCGCCGTTCTTGAAGTATTCGAGCTCGTCCAGCGTATCGATGCGGCAGATCAGCGGCACGCGCTTGAGCGTACCGTCGCCCATCACGATCTCGGCGATCAGCCGCTGGCGCGGCTTGAGTTCGCCACCGAGGCCGCGGATGGTGACCTGCTCGTCGCCCTTCAAGCCCAGCGACTGCCAGGACGTACCCTCCTCGAACACGAGAGGCAGCACGCCCATACCGATCAGGTTCGAGCGGTGGATGCGCTCGAAGGACTGGCACACCACGGCGCGGATGCCGAGCAGCAGCGAGCCCTTGGCCGCCCAGTCGCGCGAGGAGCCGGTGCCGTATTCCTTGCCGGCGAACACCACCAGCGGCACCTTGTCCTGCTTGTACTTCATCGCCGCGTCGTAGATCGTCATGCGCTGCTTCGACGGGTAGTGCATCGTCACGCCGCCTTCGACGCCCGGCACCATCTGGTTCTTGATGCGGATGTTGGCGAAGGTGCCGCGCATCATCACCTCATGATTGCCGCGGCGCGTGCCGTACTGGTTGAAGTCGGCCGGCTTCACCTTGTGCTCGACGAGATACTTGCCCGCGGGCGAGTCGATCTTGATCGAGCCGGCCGGCGAGATGTGGTCGGTGGTGATCGAGTCGAGGAGCAACGCCAGGACGCGCGCCTCGACGATGTCCTCGACGGGCTTGGCCTGCTTGCCCATGCCGACGAAGTAGGGCGGGTTCTGCACGTAGGTCGAGTTCTTGTTCCACGCATAGGTCATCGCGCCCGTGACGCTGATCTTGCGCCAGTTCGGATCGCCCTTGGACACGTCGGCATAGCGCTTGGCGAAGATCTTCTTGGTGACGTTCTTCGAAACGAACGCGCCGATCTCCTTGTTCGAGGGCCAGATGTCCTTGAGGTAGACCTTCTTGCCCTTGGCGTCCTCGCCGAGCGGGTCCTTGGTCATGTCGGTGTACATCGAGCCGGCGATCGCATAGGCGACGACGAGCGGCGGCGACGCCAGATAGTTGGCGCGCACGTCGGCGTTGACGCGGCCCTCGAAGTTGCGGTTGCCCGAGAGCACCGCGGCGGCGACGAGATCGTTCTCGTTGATCGCCTTCGAGTTCTCCGGCGGCAGCGGACCGGAATTGCCGATGCAGGTCGTGCAGCCGAAGCCGACAAGGTTGAAGCCGAGCTTGTCGAGATCCTTCTGAAGACCCGAATTGTCGAGATACTCGGCAACGACCTGCGAGCCCGGCACCAGCGAGGTCTTCACCCACGGCTTGGAGGTCAGGCCCTTGGCCGCCGCTTTGCGCGCGAGCAGGCCGGCGCCGATCATCACGTTCGGGTTCGAGGTGTTGGTGCAGGAGGTGATGGCCGCGATCACCGCGTCGCCATGGCCGAGCTGGTAGTTCTTGCCCTCGACATTGGCGCGCTTGTGGAGCTCGCCGCCCTTGTTGAACTCCTTCTCCATCGACATCGCGAAGCCCGCCTTCACATCCTTCAGCGCGATGCGGTCCTGCGGGCGCTTCGGGCCGGCGAGCGACGGTGTCACCGTGCCGAGGTCGAGCTTGAGCACGTCGGTGAACACCGGATCCGGTGTCGTCTTGACGCGGTACATGCCCTGCGCCTTGGCGTAGGCCGCGACCAGCGACACGACCTCGGCCGGACGCGCAGTGTCTTTCAGATATTTGATGGTGTCGTCGTCGATCGGCGAGAAGCCGCAGGTCGCGCCGTATTCCGGCGCCATGTTGCCGAGCGTGGCGCGGTCGGCGATCGTCAGGTGCTGGAGGCCGGGGCCGAAGAACTCGACGAACTTGCCGACGACGCCGCGCTTGCGCAGCGCTTCCGTGACGGTGAGCACGAGGTCGGTGGCGGTGACGCCTTCCTTCAGGCGGCCGGTCAGCTTGAAGCCGATGACCTCAGGCAGCACCATCGACAGCGGCTGGCCGAGCATGGCCGCTTCCGCCTCGATGCCGCCGACGCCCCAGCCGAGCACGGAGAGGCCGTTGACCATCGTCGTGTGCGAGTCGGCGCCGACGAGCGTGTCGGGATAGGCGACTTCCATCGCCACCTGCTTGCCGTCGACCTTGACCTTGTCCTTCCGCGTCCAGACCGTGCGCGAGAGGTATTCGAGGTTGACCTGGTGGCAGATGCCGGTGCCGGGCGGCACGACGCGGAAATTGTCGAACGAGCGCTGCGCCCACTTCAGGAACTCGTAGCGCTCCTGGTTCTGGCGGTACTCCTCGTCGACGTTCTTCTTGAACGCGTCCTTGGTGCCGAAGAAGGACACCGCGACCGAATGGTCGATGACCAGATCGACCGGAATCAGCGGATTGATCTTCTTGGGATCGCCGCCGAGATTCTTCATCGCGTCGCGCATCGCCGCGAGGTCGACGACGCAGGGCACGCCGGTGAAGTCCTGCAGCAGCACGCGCGCCGGGCGGAAGGCGATCTCATGCTCCGACGTCTTCGTCTTCATCCACTCGGCGAGCGCCTTGATATCGTCCTTGGTTACCGTGCGCCCGTCTTCGTTGCGCAGCAGGTTTTCCAGGAGCACCTTCATCGAGAAGGGCAGGCGCGAGATGCCTTTCAGCCCGTTTTTCTCGGCGATGGGCAGGCTGTAATAGGCGTAGGTCTTGCTGCCGACCTTCAGGGTCTTGCAGCATCTGAAGCTGTCGAGCGACGTCATATGAATGGTTCCATTCCCGGTGCGGGACATGCGTGCTGGATCGATCTAAGCTCGTTCCCAGCCGGCCCGTTGCAGGCCGGAGAGCTTGCGGCGCGGAATCCAGTTCGGACCGCCGCCGGTGCGGGCTTATAAGGTTTTTTCGCGTCCGGCGCTACAGAGGTTGCGGCCATTCCAAACTGTTGCGAAAAAAATTCACGGCTGGCGGCCGCGGCCGGCGGCGGGTCCCGCCGGCGCCGCTGACATGGAGCTTTCGGCCGACAATTTGACCTGCGTTCGCGGCGGGCGGACCGTCTTCGCCGGGCTGTCTTTTGCCGTGTCGGGGGGCGAGGCGCTCACGGTCACAGGGCGCAACGGCGCCGGTAAGTCGTCGCTCCTGCGGATGATCGCCGGGTTGGTGCGGGTGGCCGGCGGGCGGCTGGCGCTCGCGGGCGGCGAGGCGGAGGCGACCATCGCCGAGCAGGCGCACTATCTCGGCCACCAGGACGCGCTGAAGTCATCGCTTTCCGTGCGTGAAAACCTGGCCTTCTGGATCGAGTATCTCGGCGGCCACCGCGAGACACTGCCGGCGGCGCTGGACGCCGTTGGCCTTAAGCGTCTCGCCGGGCTGCCGGCGGCCTACCTCTCGGCCGGCCAGCGGCGGCGGCTGTCGATCGCCCGTCTGGCGGCGGTCCAGAGGCCGATCTGGCTGCTCGACGAGCCGACGTCCGCGCTCGACACCCAGAGCCAGGAGCGGCTCGCCGCGCTGATGCAGGCGCATCTTGCCGGTGGCGGGCTCATCGTCGCCGCTACCCATGGGCCGATCGGGCTTTCCGACGCGCGGGAACTGAGGCTCGGGGCGCCATGACGATCCGTCTCCCCGTTCATTCCCGCGGAAGCGGGAATCCAGCTGGGCCTTACATTCCGGCAGGTCGGCGCTGGGTCCCCGCATTCGCGCGGACGAACGGAGATGGAGGGCTCGGCCAATGACCGGCTTTGCCGCCCTCCTCGCGCGCGACATGCGCATCGCCGTACGCGTCGGGGGCGGCGCGCTGATGGGCGCGCTGTTCTTCCTGATCGTCGTCACCATGATGCCGTTCGCGCTCGGGCCGGACCTCAATCTGCTCGCTCGTATCGGCCCGGCGATCCTGTGGCTGGGCGCCCTGCTCGCCAGCCTCCTCGCCCTCGACCGGCTGTTCGCGACCGACCATGAGGACGGCTCGCTCGACCTGCTGATGATGGGCCGCATGCCGCTGGAGCTCGCGATCGCCGGCAAGGGGCTGGCCCATTGGCTGACCACCGGCCTTCCGCTGGTGATCATATCGCCCGTGCTCGGCCTCATGCTCAACGTCGAGCTCAAGGCGCTCGGCGCCGTGGCGCTCACGCTCGCCGCCGGCACACCGGCGTTGACCTTCATCGGCCTGATCGGCGCGGCGCTGTCGGTGGCGCTGCGGCGCGGCGGCCTCCTGCTGGCGGTGCTGGTGCTGCCGCTGACGATCCCCGTACTCATTTTCGGCGTCGCCGCCGCCAATGCGGCGATCCTCGGCGGCGGCGCCTTCGGCCCCCCTTTCACCATCCTTTGCGCGCTCAGTCTGGCGAGCCTCGTGATCGGACCGTTCGCGGCCGCCGCAGCCTTGCGCTTCGGCCTCGAATGACGACCTCAGGATTTGACCCGATTGCCCGCCCCTCGCCCGGGGACTAGAACGCCGGCCATGGCCCTCATCGACCTCGCCAATCCGACGCGGTTCCTGCGTCTCGTCGACCGCGTGCTGCCGTGGCTCGCCGCGGCGACGGTGATCGTGTTCGCGATCGGCCTCGTGCAGGCGATGAATGCGCCGGACGACTACCAGCAGGGCGCGACGGTCAAGATCATGTTCCTGCACGTGCCCGCCGCCTGGCTCGGCATGATGGGCTGGTCGCTGATGAGTGTCGCCGCGCTCGGCACCTTGGTGTGGCGGCATCCGCTCGCCGACGTCGCCGGCAAGGCGGCCGCACCGCTCGGGGCCGCCTTCACCTTCATCTGCCTCGTCACCGGCTCGCTGTGGGGCCGCCCGACCTGGGGCACGTACTGGGTGTGGGACGCGCGGCTGACCTCGATGCTGGTGCTGCTGCTGCTCTATCTCGGCGTCATCGCGCTCTACTGGACCGCGGAGGATCCCAACCGCGGCTCGCGCGCCGCGGCGGTGCTGACGCTGGTCGGCGCGCTCAATTTGCCGATCATCAAATTTTCCGTCGACTGGTGGAACACGCTGCACCAGCCGGCTTCGATTCTGCGCATGGGCGGTTCGGCGATCGACTCGTCGATTCTGATTCCGCTGCTGGTGATGGCGGTGGCCTTCACGCTGCTGTTCGCCACACTGCATCTCGCGGCGATGCGCAACGAGATATTGCGGCGGCGCGTGCGCACGATGCAGCTGATGCAGGCGCAGGCATTGCAGGAGGCCAGCGCATGATCCCGACCCTAGGGCCACACGCCGACTTCATCATCGCGTCCTATGCAGTGACCGCATTCGTCGTAGCGGCGATGATCGCCTGGGTCGTGCTCGATCACTCCGCGCTCAAGCGGATGCTCGGCGATTTGGAAGAGCAGGGCGTCACGCGCCGCTCGCGGCGGCAGGGTGAGGGATGAGCACAGCCACCGAAACGCCGCGCAAACCCAAGCGCCGTCTTCTGGTGTTGCTGCCGCTCGCCGTGTTCATCGCCCTGGCCGCGCTGTTCCTGTTGCGCCTCGGCGCCGGAGACGCCTCGCGCATTCCCTCGGCGCTGATCGGCAAGCCGGCGCCCGTGACCAACCTGCCGCCGATCGCCGGCCTCGAGCGCGACGGCGCGGCCGTGCCCGGTGTCAGCAACGCGACCTTCGCGGGCAAGGTGACGCTGGTCAACGTGTGGGCGTCGTGGTGCGTGCCCTGCCATGACGAGGTGCCGTTCCTCGACAAGCTCGCCAAGGACAAGCGCATCCAGCTCGTCGGCATCAACTACAAGGACGAAGAGGGCAATGCGCGCCGCTTCCTCGGCCGCTACGGCAATCCGTATGCCGCGACCGGCGTCGACCCGAAGGGCCGCGCCGGCATCGATTGGGGCGTCTACGGCGTGCCGGAGACCTTCGTCGTCGGCCGCGACGGCCGCATCGCCTACAAGCTGGTCGGGCCGATCGGCGCCGAGAACCTGACGCGCGTGCTCGAGCCCGAGATCGACAAGGCGCTGGCGCAGAAATGAAAGCGCTCCCGCTCGGGCAAGTCTATCAATTGCTCGAGCCCGGGCCAGTGACGCTGCTGACCACGGCGCGCAAGGGTCGCGCCAATGTCATGACCATGTCGTGGCACATGATGCTCGAATTCGAGCCGCCGCTGATCGCCTGCGTGGTGAGCGGCAACAACTATTCGTTCGAGGCGCTGCGCGCGACCGGCGAATGCGTTATTGCGCTGCCGGCGCGCAAGCTCGCGGCCAAGGCGGTGAAGATCGGCAATTGTTCGGGGGCCGACGTCGACAAGTTCAAGGCGTTCGGCCTGATGCCGCTTACGGCGTCCAGGGTCAAGGCGCCCCTGATCAATGAATGCTTCGCCAATCTCGAATGCAAGGTGATCGATCGCAGGATGATCGACCGCTACAACATGTTCATCCTCGAGGCGGTCGCCGCATGGCGCGACCCGAAGCAGAAGAACGCGAAGACCTTCCACCATCACGGCTACGGCCGCTTCGTCGCCGACGGGCGCGCGTTCACGCTGACGTCAGCGAAGGCGTGAAGCCCGTAACCTTTCCTTAGTTACGATCCGTTAAGTCTTGGCGCGCGGGACCAGACCCATGCGCTCGACCGAAGGCCTTTATTTCTCCCGGCTCGACCATGTGCGGGCGGTCGCCGCTTATCTCGTGTTCTGCTGGCATTTCCTCCACCTGACGCCGACCTTCCCGGTGCCTTATGCCAGCGCACCCATTTTCCCGCTGGCGCTGATCGACGAAGGCCACACCGGCGTCGCGCTGTTCATGACCTTGAGCGGCTACCTGTTCGCAAAATTGGTCGGAGACCGCGGCATCGATTTCCCCGCCTTCCTGTGGAGCCGCGCCGTGCGGCTCGGGCCGCTGCTCGTCGTCGTGATCGCGGCGTGGGTCGTCATCGGCCACTTCTCGGGCGCGCCGATTCCGCTCTCCGACATCACGCAAGGCTTCATCCTGCCGACCTGGCCGAAGGGCACCTGGTCGATCGCCATCGAATTGCATTTCTATCTCGTGTTCCCCCTGCTGCTCCTGCTGGTCCGCAAGCACGGGCCGTTCGCCCTGCTCGCGGTCATCGCCTGCGCGCTGGCGATCCGCTTCGACTGGTGGCGCACCTTCGGCGAGGCGCAGCACCTGGCCTACTGGACCATCCTCGGCCGCATCGACCAGTTCGTGTTCGGCATGCTGTTCGCGCTGACGCCAATTTCCCCGCGCGTGCGGCGCATCGTCGCCGGCGTGTCGGGCGCGGCGTTCCTGGTGCTGTGGCACGGCTTCGACCGCGACGGCGGCTACTGGAACTACACCGGCGCAGCGTCAACGAGCCCGCTCTGGATCGTCATCCCGACCATCGAGGCGATCACCTACGCCTCGATCATCGCCTGGTACGACACCGCGTCGTTCAAATTGCCGGCGCGGCTCGACCGCGCGCTCGCCAAGGTCGGCGAGTGGTCGTTCTCGATTTACCTGCTGCACTTCTTCCCGGCGGTGGCGCTGCGTAATTATTTCTGGACCACGGATGGCAGCGGCAACAATTTCTATGTCGCGTGGATCGGCGCCAACATCGCCTTCGTCTGTTTCCTGCCAGTCGCGGCGTTCTCGTACAGATATTTCGAGAGGCGCTTCCTCGTCTATCGCCGGCCCTACCTCCGCGCGCCGGTTGCGGTTGCGGTCATGGCGCCCAAGAGCTACTGACCTTCGCCCGAGCGCGAATATTTGGTCAGCAGCGGCAGTTGCGCCGCGCCGAACAGGAAAGTCAGCGGCACCGCGCCGAACAATTTGAAACTCACCCAGGTATCGGTCGAGAAATTACGCCAGACGACCTCGTTGAGGATCGCCATGGCCAAGAAGAACAGCGCCCAGCGCCATGTCAGCTTGCGCCAGCCTTCGTCGGTCAGGTCGAACACCGAATCGAACACGAGGCCGAGCAGCGGCTTACCCATGGCCAGCCCCACGACCAGCGCGCCGCCGAACAGCACGTAGATGATCGTCGGCTTGAGCTTGATGAAGGTCTCGTCGTGCAGGACGATCGTCAGGCCGCCGAAGATCAGTACCACCACCGCCGTCACCAGCGGCATGATCTCGATCCGCCGCGTCAGCACATAGGCGACGGCGAGCGCCGCCAGAACGGCGACCATGAATACGCCGGTCGCGGCATAGATGCCGATCTTGGCGTTGATCGCGAAGAACAAGACCAGCGGCCCGATGTCGAGCGTGAGCTTGAGGATAGGGTTGAGTTTTGTCTTTTCGAGCATGTCGTTCTTATTCCAATCCGACGACGGCGCGCGCGAAATCGCGCGCGGTGAAGGGCGCCAAATCGTCGACGCCTTCGCCGACGCCGATGAAGTGCACCGGCAGTTTGAAGCGGTCGGCGATGGCGACGAGGATGCCGCCGCGCGCCGTGCCGTCGAGCTTGGTCATGACCAGGCCGGTGACGCCCGCGATCTTGCCGAAGATCTCGACCTGACTGAGCGCGTTCTGCCCGACGGTGGCGTCGAGCACGAGCAGCACCGCGTTCGGCGCGGTCGGCTCGACCTTGCGCATCACGCGCACGATCTTTTCCAGCTCGCTCATCAGCTCGGCGCGGTTCTGCAAACGGCCGGCGGTGTCGACCAGCACGATATCGACGCCTTCAGATTTCGCCGCCGAGATCGCATCGAAGGCGAGGCTCGCCGGATCGGCGCCGGGCGTGCTCTTCCGGATCGAGGCGCCGGTGCGCTCGGCCCAGATGCCGAGCTGCTCGATCGCGGCGGCGCGGAAGGTGTCGCCGGCGACCAGCATCACGCTCTTGCCCTCGGCGCGGAAGCGCGCGGCGAGCTTGCCGATCGTCGTCGTCTTGCCGGAGCCGTTGACGCCGGTGACGAGGATGACGAACGGCCGCGACGAAATCTCGAGCGGCTTCGCCACCGGGGCCATCGTCTTCTCGATCTCCGCGGCGAGCAGCGACTGCAGTTCCACGGGTGTGATGTCCTTCTCGAAGCGATCCCGGCGCAGCGCGGCGATGGTGCGGTCGGCGACGTCGACGCCGAAGTCGGCGCGGATAAGCT
>Ga0265342_10001922_pt1 | contig 18664 bp, 22 predicted proteins | sample 4CB327metaG_FD_203125 | JGI IMG/M metagenome (GOLD analysis project Ga0265342, IMG submission 203125) | Rhizosphere microbial communities from Carex aquatilis grown in University of Washington, Seatle, WA, United States - 4-CB3-27 metaG | ecosystem: Host-associated > Plants > Roots >...
CCAACCTGGAACTCGTGGATCGGCACGCCGTGGGCCACCCGCTCGGTCTTCTTCCGCTCCGCCGCGATCAGCGGGGCCACCCGGGTCGGCACGCCCTCGCCGATCAGGACCACGCCGGGCCTGCCCACCGCGCGGTGCACCACGTCCATGGTCCGGTTGCCGTTGACGGCCGGGGTGACGGTCCAGTTGCCGCGGCGCATCGACTGCATCACCGCGACCGCCGCGCCGAGCTGCCCGTCGATCGCCGAGTACTGTGCCTGCTGCGCGAACCGCCCGAACAGGATCATCCCGGTCATCAGGCCGAGCAAGACGCCGAGCGGTATGAACAGCCCAATCGGCCCGACGAACAGCCCGAGCAGCACGAAGACGACGATGATGCCGACGGCCGAGCCGAACACGATCGGCAGCGCCCGCTTGTTCTGCTGGTTGACCAGCTTGGCGACCATCCGGATCTGCTTCAGCCGCCCGGCGTTCTGAACGTCCTCGGCGCTGTATTGGTCAACCACGGCTCAGCCTTTCCTCTTAACGCACTCCGCGTCCTGCACCAGTGAGCATACGGTTCCGCGCCCCCCTGGATGTAACCGGGGAAAGTCAAAGTCCAATCCTGATGCTCCAGAACGGAGGCAGCTGCCACCGTCCCCACCCGTTCCTCTCGCGGGCGCGAAGCACCGAACCACCGGGCTTGCGCCCGGGCCGCACCGTCGCTCTGTCCCGCGCGCCACGGGCCGGGTATGGCGGCTAGCCGAGCGCCGGGAACGCGGCCGCCCGCTCGCCCAGGAACTCGCGCTCGCCGTCGTCGAGCGGCAGCCGCCCGGCGCCCTTGAGCAGGTACCGCTCCGGCGTCCAGGCCGGCGGGCGGACCGGGCCGCCGGTGAGGTCGTCGAGGGTGCGCAGCGCGAGGGTGAGCGCGTCCCGCCGGGGTGCCAGCCGGTCGCCCGGCAGGTGCGCGGTCAGGTCAAGCTGGTGGATCACCCACTCGACGGTCCACATCGCCAGGATGTCCTCGGCGGCCATGACATGCCCCTGCAGCCGGAACGTCCCGGCCGGCGCCTGCCTGCTTATCCCCGCCGCCTGCCGCGCGGTGTCGGCGAAGTGCCGCCGCAGGCTGCCGGCGGTCGCGTAAGCGCTGCTCGTCGCCCAGTAGAACCGGGCCTGCCCGAAGGTGACCGGCTCGGCCGCCGGCGGCCAGTCCCGCCAGTAGCTCACGTAGTCCCGGTCGACGGCCTCCTGCGGCCCGGCGGGCTCAGCGAAGCTGGTCGCCTGCTCGGCCAGCCCGAGCCGCAAGTGCGTGAGCAGGTGCGCCGCCAGCCAGCCGGAGCACAGCGTCGGTGCCACCAGGTCAGCGTCGCTGAGCCCGGCCACCAGGTCGGCCAGCCGCTCGACCTGGCCGGCCGCGATCTCCCTGATGCCATCGGGTAGCTGTTCGCTCACAGTCGGCCAGCCTAATTCATCGAGTGGGCCCCTGCCCGCGAAGCCACGCCCCCGTTCTGGCTCACCGTGGGGCCGCTGGCCCGCCGCCCGCCTCATGAAACGGGCCTACTCGGCGACGAGCGCGTCGGTCAGCGGGTCGATGCCGGCCAGCTTCGCCGCCAGTTCGTCGCTCAGCCCGTAACGCGCGGCGATCGCCGCCGGCGAGTAGTAGGTGACGTTGGTCCGGTTGCCGTCCGCCCAGATCAGGACCTTGAGCGGCAGGTCGAGGGCGGACAGCGGCGCGGCGTCCATGACCGGCGTGCCCGCGGCCGGGTTACCGAAGATCACCAACGTGGTGTCCCGCAGCTTGAGCCCGGCCCCGCGCGCCTCCTCGCTCTGGTCGATCACCGCAAAGACCTTCATGCCCTTCGCGGACAAGATCCCGGTCAGCCGCGAGACCGTGGCGGCGACCGATCGCGGGCTTACCTTAGTGGTGACCTGAGTCTCGGCCCAGTCGGCCATGGCCGGCTCCCCTCGTGTCCGGGTGCGTCGGGTACGCGGTGTGGTCCAACGCTATCGGCCGCCCGCCGCCGCGCGAGCACAGCGCGGGAGATCACCAGCGCCCACAAGTCATCGCCGGGTTACCGGCCCGCTCAGCCCTTCAGGTCTCGGCGCACCTCGTTGGCGAGGTCGTGAATCTGCTGCTCGGTCCCCATCAGCTTGGCCTCGGCCCGCTGGGTCCGCTCCGCGGCCCGCCGCTCTGCCCAGCTCGGCTTCCGGCCCGCGTGCGTGCCCCGTGGTGTCCTGCGGAAGAGCCTCATGACCTCGTCCTCCTCGACCGTCCTGCGATGATGAACACAGCCTCCGGCTACCCGCCTCGGCGCATTCCATGTGTGTCTTAGCGCGCCGCGCCTGCCCGCTGCTCGATCGCCTGCGCGTACAGCTTGCCCGCCCGGTAGGAGGACCGGACGAGCGGCCCGGACATCACCCCGGCGAAGCCCATGGCCAGGGCCTCCTCGCGCAGCGCGACGAACTCATCCGGGTGCACCCAGCGGTCCACCGGATGGTGCCGCTTCGACGGCCGCAGGTACTGGGTGATCGTCAGCAGGTCAACGCCCGCCGACCGCAGGTCGGCCATGGCCGGCGCGATCTCATCGCGGGACTCGCCCATGCCGAGGATCAGGTTGGACTTGGTGACCATCCCGGCCTCGTGCGCCTGGCGGAGCACGTCGAGCGAGCGCTCGTAGCGGAAGCCCGGCCGGATCCGGCGGAAGATCCTCGGCACCGTTTCCAGGTTGTGCGCGAATACCTCGGGCCGCGCGGCGAACACCTCGGCCAGCTGGGCCGGGTCGGCGTTGAAATCGGGCACGAGCAGTTCCACGCCGCAGCCGGGTACGGCCGCGTGAATCTCGACCGCCGTCTGCGCGTAGAGCCAGGACCCGCCGTCTTCGAGGTCGTCGCGGGCAACCCCGGTGACGGTCGCGTACCGCAGCCCCATCGCGGCGACCGACTCGGCGACGCGCCGCGGCTCGTCACGGTCGAGCGGCAGCGGCTTGCCGGTGTCGATCTGGCAGAAGTCGCACCGCCGCGTGCACTGGTCCCCGCCGATCAGGAAGGTCGCCTCGCGGTCTTCCCAGCACTCGTAGATGTTCGGGCAGCCGGCCTCCTGGCAGACCGTGTGCAGTCCCTCGGACTTCACCAGGTGCTGCAGCGCCGTGTACTCGGGTCCGGTGCGCACCCGGGTCTTGATCCACGGCGGCTTCCGCTCGATCGGCGTCTGCGCGTTGCGCGCCTCAAGCCGTAGCATCCGCCGCCCGTCAGGTGCCAGTTCCGAGGTAGCCACGCTTCTAGCCTACGTTCCCGCCACCCGTGGCACATCCCGCACCGTGCCCATGCTGTCCCGCCGCGCCCCGCGGCATCCCGGCCTGGCACGTTCACCCGTCCCGTCCCGTCCCGCCCCGCCCCGCCCCGCCCCGCCCCGGCCTCGCCGGCGCCCCGCCCCTGCCCCGTCCCTGCCCCGTCCCCGTCCCCGCCCCGCCCGCGGCCCTCGCCCGCGCCCTCGGCCATCCGCCTCCGGCCTCGGTGAGATAACAGCAAGAAGCGTTGCTCCTTGCTCGGGAAGTCGAAGATGGTGGATAGTTCTGCACACTCTGGGGTGCAGAACTATCCACCATGTTGCGTCATGGTCATCGCCGCCGCCGTCAAGATCTGATAACAGCAAGAAGCGTGCAGCGCAACCGGCGCAGCCGACGAGACAACGCGCGCCGGAGTCGGCGCAAGCGCCAGTTACGCCGCGGACGCGAGCAGCGGCGCCACCGTGTGGATGCGCCGCCAGGTCCGGTAGCCGAGCGCCGCGGCCAGGTGCCGCTCAAGCAGCGGCGTCACGTCGGCGACCGACACGCGGATGCCGGTCTCCACGGTGAGCGAAGTCACCCCGGCGTCCCTGATCCCGCAGGGGACGATCCGGTCGAACCACGACAGGTCGCAGTCGCAGTTCAGCGCCAGCCCGTGCATGGTGACGCCGCGCGCGACCCGGGCGCCGATCGCGCCCACCTTCCGGTCGGGCAGCCCGCGCGACGCCGGGATCCACGCCCCGGTGCGGCCCTCAACCCGCACCGCCTGCAGGCCGAACTCAAGACAGACCCGGATCATCGCCTCCTCGAGCGCCCGCACGTAGGCGACCACGTCCAGCGGCTGGAGCAGCTTGATGATCGGGTAGGCGGTCAGCTGCCCGGGGCCGTGCCAGGTGATCTTGCCGCCCCGGTCCACGTCGATGACCGGTGCCCCCGGGTCGCCGGCCGGCCGGTCAGAGACCGCCGTGCGCTTCCCGGCTGTATAGACGGACGCATGCTCAAGGAGCAGGCAGCTATCGGGAACCTCGCCGCTGACTCGCCGCGCGTGGACGGCTCGCTGCAGCTCCCAGCCGCTGAGGTAATCCACGGCGGAAGAACCGAAGCCTGTGTGCGCGTAAACGAGTTCAGCATTCACACCATCGAGACTACGACGCGAGCGGGACCGCCGCGTCGGCCGGGAGCGAACCGAGACGCCCTGCCCCCGCAGTGGAAGATCTCGCTGTTCGGCCTGCGCCCCGCCGCCGCGGATTCAACGCCGCTGACTGGCGGAGACCACACCCGTTCCGGATAATCTCACACGGCCACGGTGGTAGACCCGCGCATGAGCGCGGACATAACCTCATCGCCATGGCTACCGATTTCACCGAGGAAACCGCGGCTGACGCAGTCATCGAGTCCTTCGGGCCGGACACGAACCCGAGGCTGCGCGAGGTCCTCGTCTCGCTCGTGAAGCACCTGCACGCGTTCGCACGCGACGTCGAGCTGACCATCCCCGAGTGGGAGCAGGCAATCGACTTCCTCACCCGCACCGGCCAGAAGTGCGACGCCGACCGGCAGGAGTTCATCCTGCTGTCGGACGTCCTCGGCCTGTCGATGCTGGTCGAGACGATCTCCAACCGCAAGTTCGGCGTCGCGACCGAGTCGACGGTGCTCGGCCCGTTCCATGTGGTGGAGTCGCCCGTCCTCGAGCTTGGCGCCAACATCGACCAGGTGGGCACCGGCACCCCGTGCGTGGTCACCGGCCGGGTCGTCTCGGTCGACGGCTCCCCGCTGCCCGGCGCCACCATCGACATATGGCAGGCCAACGACCAAGGTTTCTACGACGTGCAGCAGCCCGAGGTGCAGCCGCGCACCAACGGCCGCGGCCTCTTCACCGCCGATGAAAAGGGCGAGTTCTGGTTCCGCACGATCGTGCCGAGCTACTATCCGATCCCCACCGACGGCCCGGTCGGCGAGATGCTCATCGCGACCGGCAGGCACGCGTTTCGCCCGGCGCACATCCACTTCATCGTCGAGGCGGCCGGTCACCGCCCGCTGACCACGCACATCTTCGTGGCGGGCAGCGAGTACATCGAATCGGACACCGTATTCGCCGTGAAGAAGTCACTCGTCGTCGACTTCGAAGAGGTCACCGACGAGGCGCAGGCCGCGCAGTGGAACGTCGGCAAGACCCCGTTCCGCCACGCCGACTTCGAGATCATCATGCAGCCAGGGTCCTGATCGCGAAAAGTTTTAGTGCGGTCACGCCAAAACCCTTAACAACCATAAAAGCATTCGCGATCAATTCGCTATCAGGTAAGCCTTGGCGAAACCATCCGGCTCGCGCACTTCGCCGGTCTCGGCAGTATGCTTAGTGCGGGTCCACCGACAGGAGCCGTCGGCAGGAGCCGCCGGAGCGACGGGGGCCGGCAAGGGGCAGATATGTTCGGCGAGAACTGGGAACCCGCAGAAGGCGAGCTCATCGACATCCGCTATGGCGGTAAGCACGGCGACTGGAAAGGGAATGGCACCGAGGTGGCCAATTCCGTGCATTACCTTATGGAGGTGCGGCCCTTGTCCGGGGCCGAGCCGTTCCGGTGTGAATGCGAGCCTCCGAGTATGATGTTGTCCTTTAAATCACCTCCGTTTGGCGTGTTGGTAAAGATGGAGTGCATTCCGTCTAAGAAGAAGGCCAGATTCGACAGGAACGACCCGGCTATCAGCAAGAAGGCCGCTGGGAAGGAGCAGCGTGCGGCATACGAGGCTGAACTGCACGCTGACATTTCAGATCCGGGACGGCACCGCCCGGATTCCAGCTGAGTGCATCTGATGACGCAGGAAAGAAACGCCGTGCGCCAAGGACGCTAGAGATTGGGTGCGGTTAGCGACCGGATTTGGCCGGTCAACCGCACCCAATCCCTTGGGACCCCTTAGCCTCGATCCACCGGCTGATTTCGTGTAGCCGTTCTCGTCGGCGGGGGCTTTTGCGGGCGTGATTTTCCTGCCGCTGACGGTTGTGCGGCTTGTCCGGGGTCCTCGGGAGCGGGGCTGGGGGGCGGTGCCCGGGCGGGCGTGCTCCGCGAGCAGCTCCGGCAGCCCGGCGCGCTCTGCCAGGGCCATCACGGGCACCAGGCCGCCATGCGACACGAGATTCCGGTCATCGAACGACGCCCGGGTCAGGCCCGGGCTATGCGACAATCGCACTTGCGAGGTGTCCTCTCGGACCAGATGGCGGAAGCGTAGAGAACTCCCATCATCCCAGTTCAGAGGGCACCTTTCGCGTTGCCACGCCTGAAAGCAGACCTAATTCACCGGCGGATTGAGGCTAAGGCGCCCGCGGGCTAGGCCTGGGAGCAGCCGGCCCGGTGGCGGCCAGATCACCAGCGTCCACCACGCCGCCCACACCCTCCAGCCATGGCCCGGCTTCGGCGTGATGTGCCTGTTCACCGCCATCGTGTTCGCCATCGCCTGGACGCTCCTTGACCGCCGCGACGCATGATGGCGGTGAACGGCCTAATTAGTGATGTAGCGGCTGCCGTTCCCGGATATTGTCGCCGTCCCCGTCTCGGTTTTACCGTCGGAGTACTTGAGCACGCAGTGGTCGGTGTTGGTGCCGGCCCGGGTGCAGACCACGGAGGTGACGGTTACGCCCGGAGCGTAGTACGGGCTGGACGAGTCGCTGAGCCGCTGCTGTACCAAGGTCTTGAGCGAAGCCGCGACGTCTGACGGGTTGTTGAAGTTAGACCGTGGCCCCTGGAAGGCCACCACGAGCAGGATGATCCCCAGCACGTCCAGCACGAATGACGCGATCAGCCAGGCCCGGGCTCTTCGTGACATCTGGACAGCCGCCAGCACGTTCCCGTTAGCCCACAGCGGGGGAACTCGGCCGCTGTACCAGCGGCTGAGGCCGGCCGCGGGCAACCCGAGGATCGCGTTGAACAGGAAGCCGCAGACGAAGGCGATTGTCTGCCAGCTCCGGTAAGTAGGCGGCATTGATCCCGGCTCGCCATACCCGGGCTGGTCCACGTAGGAAGGAGGCGCACCGAACGCCTGCCCGGTCTCATGGTCCTGCTCGTCGACCGGGTTGTCCCCGTAGCTCATGGTGGCCAGCCCTTCGCCCGGTACGCGCGCATCGGCGGATACAGCGCGGAATGGGGTAATCGTAGCGAAAGGTCACAGCGCGGCTGGCCGTTAGCGGATCAAGCGCGCGAGTTCTGCCTCATCCGGGACCGGCCCACCCGGGCCCCTCCCGACGGGCTTTCCCTTTGCTGGGAGAGCTAAGTGCCACGTGGCCCTAAGCCTCAATCCACCGACTGATTTCGTGTAGCTGTTCTCGTCGGTGAGGGCTTTGAGTGCGTGTTTTCCCTGCCGCTGACGGTTGTGCGGCTGCCGTAGCCCTTCTTCCAGGTGGGAGCCGCCCCGTCCTTGTCGGAGTGCGCGGTAATGAGGGTGGCGTCCATGTCGATGGCCGTCCACCCCGTCAGCGTCTTCCCCGCCACCTCCAGCCAAGGGAATCCCGCCGGGGTAGCCTCGATGAGCTCGCATGCGCACGCCCTGGCTTTCGCCCGGGCGCGGGCGATCCGGTCCAGGGCCCGCTCTGCCCCTGCCTGCTCCAGGGCGCGGCGGGCGGTCGGGCCGCTGGGCCCGCTGCCCATAAGGGGCGGAGGCCAGCGGTGGCGCATGCAGCGGCTCATGCGTCTCGCCGGGCGGGGATCAGCCCGCCGAGGAGCATGGCGATGGCGGCGTAGCCGGCGAGCAAGCCGAGTCCGCTCCAGGGCGACAGCCAGCAGGACGCCATGCCGGGCAGGCAGGCCGGCCCGGTGGCGCCGAGTGAGTGGCTGACGATGTAAAGCGGCAGGTAGGGCCTGATGGCGAAGTCCGACTGGCCGATGAACGTGCCGCCGACGAAGACGATCCCGACGATCACGGTGATCGCGGCGGCAGTGTGCCGGATGATGGCCCCGAGGCCAAGCCCGAACACGGCGATCAAGCTGAGGCTGGCTCCGGTGAGCACGATCGCCCGCAGGACGCCGGGCTGGCTGAGGGCGGGCGCGGTGATGCCGTGGCGCAGGGTCATGCCGCCCGCGAAGAAGGACAGGAATGCCGCTGCCTCGCCGGTGACCAGCGCCGCCGCGCCGATGACCGCGGCCTTGGCCGTCAGGACCCTGGGCCGGCGCGGCGCGGCGGCGAAGGTGGCGCTGATGGTCCCGGAGGTGTACTCGCCAGTCATGGCCAGTACGCCGGCTACCCCGGTGAGCAGCACGCCGATGAGCATGCCGGTCAGCGTGTTGCTGACGAACGTGCCGCCGCTGGTCGTGTTGCCGCCGCCGGTCGCGAGGGCGATGCCCGCCGGCGCGATGACGGTGAGGGCCAGGGTGATCCAGGTGGAGCGCAGGCTGCGCAGCTTGATCCATTCCATGCGGGCCAGGTGCCGGAACCGGTACCTGCCGGGCGGCTGGTGGCTGGCGGGGGCGGTCATGACAGGTTCCTTGCCTGGTACTGGGCACTGTCGCCGGTGATCTGCAGGAATGCCTCTTCGAGGCTGGGAGCCCGGCCGGACAGCTCGGCGACGGTGGTGTCAGCGAGCAGCCGTCCCTTGCCGATCACCACGACCCGGTCGGCCATCAGGGCCATTTCGCTGATCAGGTGGCTGGAGACCAGGACTGCCCGGCCTTCGGCGGCCAGTGACCGGAGCAGGCCGCGTATCCAGCGGATTCCCTCCGGGTCAAGGCCGTTCACCGGCTCGTCGAGCAGCAGCACGGCCGGGTCTCCCAGCAGCGCCGCGGCGAAGCCGAGGCGCTGCGCCATGCCGAGCGAGAACTTCCCGGTCCGCTTGCGCGCCACGGCCTGGAGGCCGACTAGCTCCAGCACCTCATCCACCCTGGACTGGCTGATCGCGTTGCTGGCCGCCAGCGCGGCCAGGTGAGCGCGGGCGGAGCGGCCCGGGTGGAAGGCCCTGGGCTCCAGCAGCCCTCCGGCCTCGCGCAGCGGCCAGCGAAGCCGGCGGTAGGGCTGGCCACCGATGCGGGCATGTCCGGCGTCGGGCGAGTCCAGGCCGAGGATCATGCGCATGGTGGTGGACTTGCCCGAGCCGTTCAGGCCCAGGAAACCGGTCACGGCACCCGGCGGGACGTCGAAGCTGAGCCGGTCGACGGCGACCGTTGACCCGTAGCGCTTGGTCAGCCCGCGGACCTCGATCACTGGCTCTCCTTCTTTCGGTCCTGGCTCGCGCGCAGCGCGGCGGCCAGCCATTCAAGGGCGGGCTGCAGCGACGGGAACGGGCCGCGGCCGCTGATGACGGCCGTCAGCTCCCAGTAGCGCTCGATCCGGGGATCGGTGCCGGCCTCCAGCTGAGCCAGCAGCTCAGCCCGACGGTGGCCGCCGGGGGTGCCCGCCAGTATCCGCTCCACGATCTGGGCCGCCTCGGCGGAGCCGGGCGGCACTCCCCGCTGGCGGGCCGCCTCGGCCTCGTCCTGCGCCCGCTCGACGTCGACCAGCCAGGTGCCGGACTGGACCTGGATGCCAACGTCGGCGACGACCCGCCGGACCCGCTCGCGGAAGTCCCTGTCCGCTACCATCTCGGCGAGATCGACCCACGCCTCGACCTGCTCGGCCGAGGGGTCATCAGGCAGGTCCGGCGCAGCGGCCCAGCGAGGAAAGCGCGCCGGGCTAGGGTCCAGCCCGGCGAACACCTCCGCGAGGAAGTCATCGATAATGTGTTGCCGCTCGGCCGCGGACAGTCGTGCCAGCTTGTTGATCATGCCCATCTCCGTTCCGTCGGCAGAGCGCTTCACCACGGCGGCCACGACCGCCCGGCGCAGCCGCAGCGCCCTGATCTCCGTGTCCAGCGCCTCCAGGTGGACAGCGGCCACCACCGCGGCGGTGACCTGGCCGTCCAGCACGCTCCGGGCATTGGCCAGGCTCACGCCCAGCTCCCGCAGAGTCGTCACCAGTTCCAGCCGGGCCACGCAGGCCGCGTCGTACAGCCTGCGGTCGCCGTCCGTCCGCGAAGCCGGCGGCACCAGCCCGCTATCCGACCAGAACCGGATGGTGCGCACCGGCACGCCAACACGCCTGGCCAGCTCACCGATCGTCAGAAGAGGTCTCTCGTTCTCCATGGCGCCAGTCTGGCTCTTCCAGTAACTGGAGAAGCAAATCCCCAGCACCCGGTAGACGTGCCCCAGGGGATCCGGCAGGCACTCGGATCAAGCGGAAGGCCCGGTGCTGGCCCTCATCACCCGGCGCAGTACGCCGGCGGCGTCGCGGCCGGTCCCGCCGCCCAGCCGGTGTCCGGAGTCGTCCGGTGCAGTAGGCCCGCGGCCAGCTCCGCGAAGGTCAGCCAGTCGTCGCCGCAGGCACGCCCGTCCACGGTCAGCCCGTCGGCTTAGGTGCCGGACCAGCGGGCGGTCGCCGCTCACCCGGACGACGGCCCCCGGGCCGTTCCCCATCACGCAACCCGCACCCATAAGGTGAACCCCCACCAACAGCCCAGCCAGCGAAAACCCCAGCTCACAGGCCCACATCCCGTTGGCAGCTAAACCCAGTGAATAGCGGAGGTTAGCGGGGGAGCTCGGCGGCCAGGGCGGCGGCGATCGTCGGGTGCGCGAACTCGAAGCCGGCGTCGAGCAGCCGGGCGGGCAGCACGCGGGCGCTGGTGAGCAGCTCGGACGACATCTCGCCGAGGCCCAGCTTGAGCAGGGGCGCGGGCACCCGCAGCCAGGCGAAGTCCGGGCGCTTGCAGGCGGCGAGCAGCGCCGCCGTCAGCTCGCCGTCGGTGACCGGGTTCGGTGCCGTGAGGTTGTACGGGCCGGACCGCATCTCCGCGCCGTCGCCGTCGAGCAGGAAGCGGATGGCGCGGATCTCATCGGTGAGCGAGATCCAGCTCATCACCTGGTGGCCGTCGCCGAAGCGGGGGAGGACGCCGAGCCTGGCGGGCAGCGCGAGCCTGGCGAGGACGCCGCCGCCCGGGCCGAGGACGAGGCCGCTGCGCAGGTGCGCGACGCGGATGCCCGCGTCCCGCGCCGGGTCGGCGGCGGCCTCCCAGTCGTGCACCACGCGGGACAGGAACGCCTTGCCCGCCGGCGCGGCCTCGGTCACCTCACGGCCGCCGGTGTCGCCGTACCAGCCGATCGCCGAGGCCACGATGAAGGCGCGCGGTCGCGGCTCCGCCGCGGCGAGCGCGGAGGCGAGGGCGCGGGTGGCGAGCACCCGGCTGGCCCGGATCTCCGCCTTGTAGGCGGCGGTCCACCGGTGATCGCCGACACCCGCACCCGCGAGGTGGACCACCACGTCGATGCCCGCGAGGGGCGGGGCGCCCGCGTCGGCGGCCCGCGGGTCCCAGCGGACCTCGCTGACCGCCTTGTCGGTCGCCGCGACCTCACCGCCACGCGGCGGCCGCCTGACCAGGCGGACGACCTGGTGGCCGTCCGCCCGCAGGCGGGCCGTCAGCGTCCTTCCGATCAGCCCGGACGAGCCGGTGACCGCTATCTTCATCGGGCCCGCGGTCACAGGCCGAGGTCGGCCTCGAACGCGCCCTCCTCGAGACGGTTCTTCACCGTGACGAGGAAACGGGCGGCGTCGGCGCCGTCCACGAGCCGGTGGTCGTAGGTCAGCGCCAGGTAGACCATGGAGCGGACCGCGATGACCTCGCCGAGCGACGAGTCCTCGACGACGACGGCGCGCTTGACCACGCTGCCCACGCCAAGGATGCCGACCTGCGGCTGGTTGATGATCGGCGTGTCGAACAGGGCTCCGCGGCTGCCGGTGTTGGTCAGCGTGAAGGTGCCGCCGGACAACTCGTCCGGACCGACCTGGCCGCCCCTGGTGCGGGCCGCGAGGTCGGCGATCTTGCGGGCGAGGCCGCCGATGTTCAGGTCGCCGGCGACGTGGATGACCGGGACCATCAGGCCGCGCTCGGTGTCCACCGCGATGCCGAGGTGCTCGGCGGCGTGGTAGGTCACCTCCTGCGCCTCGGTGTTGATGACCGCGTTGAGCACCGGGTGCACCTTGAGCGCCTCGACCGCGGCCTTCGCGAAGAACGGCAGGAAGGTCAGCTTCACGCCCTCGCGGGCCTCGAACGCGGCCTTCGCCCGGTCCCTGAGCCTGGCGATGTTGGTGACGTCCACCTCCACCACGGTGGTGAGCTGCGCGGAGGTCTGCAGCGACTCCACCATCCGCTTCGCGATGACCTGCCGTGGCCGGGACATCCGCTGCGTGGTGCCGCGCAGCGTGCTGGCGCTTGCCGCGGCCGAGGTCGCGACCGCGGCGGCGGGCGCGGCCGGAGCGGCGGGGGCCGCGGGCGCCTGCGCGGTAACCGCGGAAGCGGCAGGCGCGGGCGGGGGCGCGGCCGCCGCGGCGGCCGCTTCCGCGGCGCGCTGCGCGCGGGCCGCCTCGAGGACGTCATGCTTGCGGATCCGCCCGCCGACGCCGGTCCCGGTGACGGACTCAAGCGCCACGCCGTGCTCGACGGCCAGCTTGCGCACCAGCGGCGAGACGTACGGTGAGTCGCCGGACGGGAGCGGTATGGGCTCGGGGTAGGTGTCGGCGGGCTCGTCCTCCGCCGGCGGGGCGGCCTGGGCGGGCGCCGGGGGCTGCGGCGCGTACGTCGGCGGCTCGTAGGCGGCCGGGGCCTGCGGGGCCTGCGGCGCGTACGACGGCGGCTCGTAGGCCGGCGGGGCCGGCGACTCGTACGCGGCCGGAGCCGGCGGAGCGCTCCACGACCAGGTGCTCGACTGCGCGGCGGACCCGCCGTTGGCGGGCGCGGTCGCCGCGGGGACCTGAGGCTCGGGCGGCGCGTAGCCGGGCGCGGGCTGCGGCGGGGCCGGCTGCGATGGGGCCGGCGCCTCGGCCGCCGGCGCCTCGGCCGCCGGCGCGGCGGGGGCCGCGGCGGGCGCCGGGGGGGTGTCCGCGTCCGCGTCCTCGATCACGGCGAGCTGGGCGCCGACGGCGACCGTCTCGTCCTCGTCCACGGCGATGCCGCGCAGGATGCCGGTGGCCGGCGACGGGATCTCGGTGTCCACCTTGTCCGTCGAGACCTCAAGCAGCGGCTCGTCCGCCGTGACGTGCTCGCCCTCCTTCTTCAGCCAGCGCGTGACCGTGCCTTCGGTGACGCTCTCACCGAGCTGGGGCATTACTACGGAGACCGACATATTCGGGGTGACTCCTTAGGCGTGGAAGTGCAATGGCTTGCCAGCGAGCGCCAGGTGCGCCTCGCCGATGATCTCCGACTGAGTCGGGTGCGGGTGAATGAGGGCCGCGACGTCGTCGGGCTCCGCGTCCCAGTTGACAATGAGCTGGGCCTCGGCGATGAGCTCGCCGACCCGGCTGCCGACCAGGTGCACGCCGAGGACCCGGCCTGGCTGCCCGCCGGGGACCGACGGTGCCTCGGCGATCACCTTGGCCTGCCCCTGCGTCCCCAGGATGACGCTCTTGCCGTTGCCGCCGAGCGGGTAGTTCACCTCGACCACGCTGATGCCGCGCTGCTCGGCCTGCACCGCGGTGATGCCCACCGAGGCGACCTCCGGCTCGGAGTAGGTGATGCGCGGCACGCCGTCGTAGTCGATCGGCCGCGGGTCAAGCCCGCCGAGCCGCTCGGCGACCATGATGCCCTCGGCGAAGCCCACGTGCGCCAGCTGCGGGTGAGCGGTCCCCGGGATGGCGACCAGGTCGCCCACGGCGGAGATGGTCGGCACCGGCGTCTGGCACAGCGCGTTCACCTCGACGAACCCGCGGGTCACCGCGACCCCGTTCTCCTCGTACCCCAGGCCGGCGGAGACCGGGCCACGCCCCACCGCCACGAGCAGCAGCTCCGCCTCAAGCTGCTTGCCGTTGCCGAGCGTGACCGCGACGCCCGTGTCGGTGTAGCTGACCGACTGGAACGGCGCGCCGAGCTCGAACCCGATGCCGCGGCGGCGGAACACCCGCTGCAGCACCTTCGCTGACCCCTCGTCCTCAAGCGGCAGCAGCTGCGGCGCCATCTCCACGATGGTCACCGCGGCGCCGAACGACCGCCACACGGAGGCGAACTCGACGCCGATCACGCCGCCGCCCAGGATGATCACCGACGACGGCACCTGGTCAAGCCGCAGCGCGTCGTCCGAGCTGATGATGCGCACGCCGTCGAGCGCCAGGCCGGGCAGCGACCTTGGCTCGGAACCGGTGGCGAGCACCACGTGGTCTCCGGTGTAGGTCGCGCCGTTGACGGTCACCGACGTCGGCGACGCCAGCCGCCCGTCGCCGTAGATCATGTCGACCTTCCGGCCGGCCAGGGTTCCCTGCAGCCCCTTCCAGAGCCGCTCAACCACGCCCTGCTGGTAGGAGAGGACCGCGGGCATCTCGATGCCCTCGAACGTGGTGAGCACTCCGAACTTCGCGCTCTCTCGCGAGGAGTCCGCGACCTCGGCCGCGTGCAGCAGCGCCTTCGTCGGGATGCAGCCGCGGTGCAGGCAGGTCCCCCCTACCTTGTCCTTCTCGACAAGGGCCACGCGCTTGCCAAGCTCGGCCGCGCGCAGCGCGCACGCGTACCCGCCGCTGCCCCCGCCGAGGATGACGATGTCGTAATGGCCGCCCTCTGGCACAGTTAACCCCTTTTCCGCTTACGCTCAGTGTCCCATCATGTCACTGAGGTTGCCTACGCACAGGTTGATCAAGCACTGGGAAGTCGCCCGGCCGCCGTCTCCGCCGCGATCGCGATGAGTGCCCGGGCCGCCGCACCGGTACCGCCCTTGGGCGTGTAACCGAACGGTCCCTTCTCGTTGAAGGCCGGCCCCGCGATGTCCAGGTGCGCCCAGGCGACACCGTCCGGCACGAACTCCTTCAGGAACAGTCCTGCGGTCAGCATGCCACCGCCACGGTCCGACGAGACGTTGGTCATGTCGGCGACGGTGGAGTCGAGCCCGCTGCGCAGTTCCTCGGGGAACGGCATCGCCCAGGCGGGCTCGCCCGCGTTGCGCATGATCGCGGCGACATCGGCGGCCACCGCGTCGGATGAGCCCATGACGCCGGCGGTGCGCAGGCCGAGCGCGACCGTGGCGGCGCCGGTGAGGGTGGCCACGTCCACGATCAGCACGGGGTTGTCCTCACCGGACCTGACGATCCCGTCGGCGAGGACCAGCCGGCCCTCGGCGTCGGTGTTGAGCACCTCGACGGTCTTGCCGCCGTAGATCGTGATGATGTCGGACGGCCGCTGCGCGCCGCCGCCCGGCATGTTCTCCGCGGCGCACAGGTAGCCGACCACGTTGACCGGCAACGCCAGGTCGGCGGCGGCGACGGTGGCGGCGAGCACCGCGGCGGCGCCGCTCATGTCGCACTTCATCGTCTCCATGGACTTCGGTGGCTTAAGCGAGAGGCCGCCGGAGTCGAACGTGATGCCCTTGCCGACGAACGCGACCGTCCGCGTCGCCTCCGGGTGGGTGTACGACAGCCGGACGAGCCGTGGCGGCCGGGTCGACCCCTGGCCGACGCCGATGAGCCCGCCGTACCCGCCCTCGGCCAGCGCCGTCTCGTCGAGCACCTCGACCGCGACGCCGGCCTCGGCCGCGACCCGCTCGGCCTCGGCCGCGAGCCCGGCGGGCGGCAGGTCGAGCGGCGCCGTGTTGACCAGGTCCCGCACCAGGTTGACCGCCTTGGCGATCACCTGGCCGCGCCGCACCGCGTCCGCGTTGCCGTCGCTGGTGAGCACCGTGACCGCCAGGTCGGCGGCCGGCGTGGAGCGGTACTTGCGGAAGCTGTACGCCCCGAGCAGCGCCCCGGTGGTCACCGCCTCCGCCTCGCCCGGAGTGAGCGCGGGCAGCGCGAGCATGACAGCCGTGCTCGCCGGGGAATCGTCAACGTGTCCGCCCGTCCTCCTGGCCCCGGCCGCGCGCAGCGCGGCCCCGGCGGCCCTGCGCAGCCGTTCGGCGTCGAACGGCGCGCCGCCGACCGGGGCCTCGCCGAGGCCCACCGCGAGCACAAGGGTCGCCGGCCGCGGCCCGCCGGCCGGGATCTTGCTGATTTCCTCGAGTTCGCCGGTGGCGCCGAGGGCCGACAACGCGCCGGCGAGGGTACCGCCGAGCGCCTCGTCGACTCCGGCCAGGCCGGGTGCGGCGGCCGGGCCGGCGGGGGTGTTCAGCACCCCGATGACAAGGACGTCGGCCCCGGCCGTCTCCGGCGCCGACTCGCTGGTTGCAATGGAGACTGTCACGAAGCCGAGCTTATTGCACCGCGATGTAAGGGGCTGGACCCCGCACCCCCGGCGTGACCGACAGCACAGTGCTGCTTGCGGCGGGGAAGAGGTGGCAGCCCTCGGGGCCGAGGCGCAGGCCCACCTGGTCCCCGCGGTCCGCCCGGTGCCTGGCGAACACGCCGGTGAGGCGGCCGAGGCCGGGGATGTCGATGGCGTACTCGTACCCGCGGCCCCGGAACGCGACGTCGGCGACCCGGCCGGACACGTGCGGTACCTCCGCGGCGGAGTAACAAGTAGTTGGCCAACCGGTGAACCGATTATCACAACCCTGAAATAACACTGGTTACTTCTTCAATCTAACGACTGTTACTATGAAGATGATGGCGAACGCCGATGGGCGAGGAGGTGCCCGTGGTGACAAGCACAGTGGTGACAAGCACAGTGGTGACAAGCCCCGTGATGACAAGCCCCGCGCTGACTAGCGGCCCAGGCGCCGCGCCCTCACTGTCCCTCCGCCTCCTCGGCGTACACCCGGGCCGCGTACGCCTCGAGCGACTGCTCGCACTTGTCGAGGGACTGCTCGCAGGCCCCCCGGCCGCTGGCGCCGAAGACGTCCCGCTCGATGATCTTCGCGAACCAGTTCCGCAGCTTGACCAGGTCGACCTCGTTCTCCTCGAGTTCGGCGTAGGTGAAGTGGTTCTCGTCGTACTCCTTCTGCACCTGCCGCAGGAAGTCCTCGCACTTGTCGACGATCTCCTCGTACTCGTCGTTGCGCGCCGCCTGGAACGAGGCGCGCACCTCCGCCTCGCCCGCGAGCACGGAGCAGGACATCAGCATGGCCGTACCGGACATGTCGGTTATCTCGCGCCGCAACTTGCGCAGTGCCCGCTCGTTGGCCGTCGACGCGGGCAGGGCCGCCACCGAGTTCTGCAGGTAGATCGCGCCCAGCGACTTGATGCGCCGCCATACCGTGGAACGAAGCCGGGTCGGCTCGGGCGGCACCCGGTAGATAAGCAGCAGCCAGCCCCCGCCGTCCGCCACGTTCTGATCAGTCGTCACCCGCTTATTGAACCTTCTTACCTTTGTCTTCGCACCGCCGGCCTGACTGATCCCGGCGGGTCAAGAAGGAGAAGGCTCATCGCGCTCTTCCATGAGGAGATTCGTTGAATGCCCTCCCGCTGATCCTCACCGTCTTCGTCGCCTGCGCGGTCGAGGCGGTCGAGGCTCTCACCATCGTCCTGGCCACGGGCATCACCAGGGAATGGAAGTCCACGTTCCAGGGGATGGCCGTCGCGCTCGTCGCGCTCGCGGTGATCACCGCGGCCGTCGGCCCGGCCATCAGTTACCTGCCGCTCACCGCGCTGCGCCTGGCCGTCGGCGCCCTGCTCGCGATCTTCGGCCTGCAGTGGCTGCGTAAGGCCGTGCTGCGCGCCACCGGGTACAAGGCGCTGCACGACGAGGCGAGCGCCTACCTCAGGGAGGTCACCGCCGCGAAGGAAGCGGCCGTCGAGCGGCGCCGCGGCGTCAGCGACTGGTACTCGTTCACCCTCGCCTTCAAGGGGGTGCTGCTCGAAGGGCTCGAGGTCGTCTTCATCGTCATCACCTTCGGCGACAACCAGAAGAACATCGGCGCCGCCGTCATCGGCGCCGCGGCCGCGATCATCGTGGTCACGCTGACCGGCATCGCGGTCAAGGCGCCGCTCACCAAGGTCCCGGAGAACTGGATGAAGTTCGCGGTGGGCGTCATGCTCACCAGCTTCGGCACCTTCTGGGGCGCGGAGGGCGCCGGCGTCGTCTGGCCGGGCCATGACGCCGCCCTGCTCGTGCTCGTCCCGGTCGTCGCGCTCGCCGGCGCCGGCTGCATCCTCTGGCTGCGCTCCCGCAAGGTCGCCGCCGCACCCGCCAAGGAATCGGAGGTCGTCGGCTGATGAAGTACCTCAAGTCGTTCGGCGCGTTCTGGTACGACTTCATCATCGGCGACGACTGGCGCGTCGCCGCCCTCATCGCGGCCGGCCTGGGGCTGACCGCGCTGCTGGTCCACCTGGCGCACGTCAACGCCTGGTGGCTGCTACCGCTCGTCGCGTTCGCCGCCCTGGCCTGGTCCCTGCACCGCGCCACCGACCTGCGCAAGTAGCCGAGGGTCAAGACACCCAGCCACCGAACGGGAGCGTGCTCCGCCCGCCCCGCCCATGGCCCGGCTCCGGCAGCCGCACGACCCCCAGGTTGCTCCCCGTGTGGCTTTTGGCCGGCTATAGCCGGC
>Ga0265342_10001925_pt1 | contig 18643 bp, 25 predicted proteins | sample 4CB327metaG_FD_203125 | JGI IMG/M metagenome (GOLD analysis project Ga0265342, IMG submission 203125) | Rhizosphere microbial communities from Carex aquatilis grown in University of Washington, Seatle, WA, United States - 4-CB3-27 metaG | ecosystem: Host-associated > Plants > Roots >...
CGCGCCGACCCGCGCGGCGGCGTAGAGTACAACCTGGCACTTGGAACCCGGCGCGCGAATGGCGCGGCCGACTACCTGAGCGAACACGGGATGCAAGCGGCCCACATTGAGCAAACCTCGCGTGGTGCCATGGATGCAAAGGGCAATGACGAGGCGACCTGGGCCAGCGACCGCCGCGTCGATGTCGTGCTCGTGAAGTGACGGCCACCGCGCTGAAGAGAGGAGAAGACCGCTGGCAACCGGGGCAAGACGCCTTGCCAGCAGGTCGACTAAGCCTGAGCCCGCGGTCGGACGAGCAACACCGAGCATCCCGCCGCGCGAATCACCTTCTCAGCTACGCTGCCGAGCATGAGCCGGGCGAGCCCCGTGGTGCCATGCGTGCCGACGACGATAAGCTCCGCGCCGACCGCGTCAGCTTCCTTCACGATTGCGGCGGTCGCGGGGCTCCTCACGATTTTGCACTCGGCGTCGATTCCGAGGCGCCGAACGGCCTGCACCAGCGAGAGTCTGAACGCTTCGTCGTCGCTGGTTGCGAGGGAGATTCCCGGTGTTGCTTGATCGATGACGTAGGTGGCCTCGACGTCGAGAAAGCCGATGGCATGAACGACCTCGATGGGCACTCCGCGGCGCAAGGCCTGCTGCGCGCCCGCGACAACGGCGCCGAGCGACGGCTGCGACAGATCGGTTGCCGCGAGGACCGGCCCCTTTCCCGTCGAAGCGCGAGCGACGAGCACATCGCAGTGCGCGTAACGCACCGTACGCTCGGCCACGTGACCGAGCGCCCTGGACAGACCGGACTGGCCGTAGCTTCCGACGACGACGAGATCGGCATGCCACGCTTCGGCGCGTGCAACGATTCCAGCGTAGTCGACGCCCTCGTCAACGAAGATCTCGACGTTGCGGTCCGCGACGCGCGCCATTTGGTCGAACACGTCTGCGCGCGCCTTCGTCGGAAACGAGGGCTCCGACTCCCCCTCGCCCCGGGCAGTCGTGATGACCACACCGAGGCCATCTTCCTTGGAGGCGAGCGCAGCACCCTGGCGGATCGCTTCATCGGCTCCGCGGCTCAGGTCTGTCGCAATCAGGAATACGCATAGCGGTCCTATGACCCCGCGCGGCTACCCCGTCAACGCAGGTTCGGGCCTCCGCGGCCGCTGGCCGCCGACCGCGTTCTTCATGGTTTGATTCACCCTCGCCTCACCGGCAGCCAGAGTGCCGTTACGGCCCATAGCAACGAGACGAAGAACACAATCCAGACGACGTCACCGGCCAGACCCCAGGAGTGATGGGGGGTCGCGGTGCCCCCGGCGGCCACGGCGCGTTGCCCGCCGCGGCGCTGGATGTATGTGGGGTACGGCGGACCCCACCGGCGGTAACCCCATCCATAGCCAACCGGAGACAAGAGAAAGATGAACATGAACGCGATCCACAACATCCACCATGAGTTCGTCATCGGGGTCTCGCTTTCGTGTGGGTCACGGTAAAGGCTCGCACCGGAATCGCAGCCTCGTCCGATCGCACGTCAAACGGATCGGTGCAGCTGATCTCCCGGAGGAAAGCCCTCTCGTTGCGGTCGTGCGGACCTCTCCGCTGGCTTCGGCGGCCTGTTCATTGCGAGGTCGGTCGGCTTCCAGGCGAGCTCCAGCCACCGCGAGACGTCTCGTCGGCGGAGCATCCCCACGAGCTTGCCGTCCGCCACGACAGGCAGTTGGTCGATGTTCCGCTTTGCCAGCTGCTCGAAGGCACTCGAGAGGGATTGCGTCGGATTCGTGACCGTTAGTGATGCGACGCCTTGCATGACGGAGGCGACGGACGTGGTCGACCAGCGGTCAGGAGGTACGTTTCGGACGTCCGACACCGACACAAGGCCAACCAACGTCCCGCCCTGGACGACGGGCAACGCGCGGTCCTCACCGGGAATGAGATGCTCGTGCACGAGGCTGCCGATGGAAAGAGCCGGGGTTGCCACCGGGCCGTCCATTTTCATGAGTTGGTCCACGGTCATTCCTGCGAGAACGTCATCGAGGGCAAGCCGCGTGTTGGCTCGCTGCGCGGCGCCGCGCAAAAACCAGCCGATGAACGCGAGCCAGAGTCCGCTGACGACGCCCGTTCCGACAAACGGCAGGCGGGCGCCGAAGGTCAGGGCGATCCCGCAGCCGATGAAGAGCCAGCCAATGGCCTGTCCGGTCATCGTCGCCCATATCGTCGAAGTTCGAAGATTTCCCGTGACGCTCCAGAGGATGGATCGGAGAACACGGCCCCCGTCGAGCGGAAATCCGGGGATCAAGTTGAATAGTCCGATCAAGATGTTGATCGGTCCCAACCAGGCGACAAGTGTCGTCACGGGCCCCAGCCGAGCGAAAGCGCCCATGGCGCCCTCGATGTCGCTCACCGACGTGGGCGCCATGGCCGCGGTGAAGGCGACGAAGACCAGACCGAGCGCGATGCTGGTGATCGGCCCCCCGATAGCCATGAGAAACTCGGCTTTCGCGGATGGGGGCTCCTTTTCGATATCGGACACACCCCCGAAAAGAAACAGCGTGATACTACGGACGCGCATGCCGAAACGCATGGCGACGACGGAGTGGGCGAGCTCGTGCAAAAGCACGCACCCGAAGAACGCGACCGTCGTCGCGGCGGCGACCGCGAGGGCGCCGACCGCGCTCCAATCGCGGTGCCAGCGAGAAAAGACGGTGGCGAGATTCCAGGTCAGGAGAATGAAAATAAAGATCCAACTCCAGTCGACCCGGAGGTCGATTCCGAAGATTCGCCCAATCGAAAGCCGCGCATGGGATGCCTCCGTGCTCAAGAGACCGGCTCCCCTGCACCGTTCGTGCCCGCACCGTTGGGCAGGTCTGTTGCTCGGCGCATAACGTCACGCGACGGCGCTCGGCCCGGGTGCTTTGATCGGCTCCCCGCCGTTCGTCGTCGCGACTTTTTTGATGGGTACCGGGGCCGCCAGCAGTGGCCTGATCAGTTCGATGGGAATGGGAAAGACGATCGTCGAGTTCTGGTTCGATCCCATGTCGAGTAGCGTCTGCATGTAGCGCAGGGCAAGCGCGGCCGGTTGCGTCGAGATGATCTCGGCGGCGTTCGCGAGGACCTGTGCGGCCTGGAACTCGCCTTCTGTGGCGATGATCTTCGCTCGCTTCTCGCGCTCCGCTTCGGCCTGTCTTGCCAGCGCGCGCACCATGGATTCGGCGAGCTGCGCGTCCTTGAGCTCGACGGCGACCACCTTGATGCCCCAGGGCTCCGTCTGGCTATCGATGATCGCTTGCAACCGTCCGTTGATCTTGTCCCGGCTTCCCAGAAGTTCGTCGAGGCTCGATTGTCCAAGCACGGCCCGTAGCGTGGTCTGCGCAATTTGGGACGTCGCCTCCATGAAGTTGTAGACGCGCACGATGGCCGCCTGAGCGTCCATGACTTGGAAAAAGATGACGGCGTTCACCTTGACCGTTACGTTGTCCGAGGTGATCACCTCTTGCTGAGGGACCTCGAGCGTGACGACGCGCAGGTCGACCTTTCGCACGTGGTCGATGCCGAATGGAAAGATGAAAAATAGGCCAGGACCGCGGAGGCTCATCAGGCGGCCGAGCCGAAAGACGACGCCTCTCTCGTACTCCTTGGCAATTTTGATGGTGGACGTCGCGACGCTGAGTGCAACCAGCGCGAACAGCAATGGGATTACGATCCAGAAGTACGATACTGGTCCGGACATGGGTGGGGCCTCTCGACTGGGGAAGACTCGGGCGAGATCCTTCCAAAGCACGACCCATGCCCATCACGCGCGTGCGTTCCGGAGGGCTGCGAAGGCCTTCTGATTCTCGATCGGCAAAGGCCAAAAGAGAACGAGAGGGCGCATCGTCTCCTTGTTGTTCCAAGAGCGGCTCGGCGGCGCCCCGAGGTAGAGCTGGTAGTGCTCGCGTGGGAATGCCATTTTGTTGCCGCGACTGCGCGTGACGACGCCCAACCGTCGGCAGAGTCGAATTGCATACCACGCGAGGTCGACCTGGAGCGGCGAGAGCCAGAGCACCAATCGCCGCCGTCTACGGGCTGAGGGCCAAGACCTGGACCATGTGCCCGGCGTGGCCGAGCCGCGGCTGCTGATGCACGGGCTTTCGCGGGCCGTTTCCGCAGGCTAGCGACTCGACGCACTGCTTGAAGCGCCGCATCGAAAACGGTTTGCGTAGAAACGCGTTTCCCCCGGCCTCCTCAGCATGCGCCTTGTCCGCACAACTTCCGCATTCGCTCGTCATGAGAATTGGCAGCGTGGCCAGCCCGAGCGAGCCCCGTATGTGCTCGCAAAGTTCATAGCCCGATTTGTTGGGAAGTCCGACGTCGATACACACGACGTGAGGCTCGACTCGAGCGAGGTGACGGAGGGCCCCGTCGTAGTGGCTCGCCGTTAGCACCTGAAAGTCCATGCGGGCGAGCTCCATGCCCATGGCACGCTGCAGCCGGGGATTGTCCTCGACGATGAGCGCTGTGCGTCGGAGGACCTCCAGAGACCCTTTCCACGAAGACATCTCAATGCGCATGTCGATTGTCTTATACAATTGCCGCGCCAACCACCTCCTTCGGGCAACGAGAACCTAGCGCGAACGTCTCTTGTTTCCGAGGAGTGTCTCGAGATGCGCCGGGCGACGGCGAGATGCGCCCGGCGACGGGGAGCGCGCCGTTCGACGTGGTCGATCAAACGCGAACATCGCGTTTGGCGTCGGGTGCCGGCGTCGGCGAAGAGTGCACTCTGACGCTCGAGCTATCTCAGCGCGTCGTTTCGCAAAGACACGGCGAGAATGCCGAGCATCGGCGCCTTCGTGAAGCTCGCGTTTTGCGAACATCCGGGGCCGAGTGCGTCGGGCACGAGCGGCGTTCGAACCCTTCTTCACGACGAAGGAGACGAGAAGGGGATGGGCCTGGCTCTCAATGCCGTATTCGGGATCGTGAGCGCGGTGCTTCGACCAACCATAAAGGTACTATACATGTTTGGCTATGCGAAGGACGCGATTCTACAAGTCGGAGGTATTGACTCCGGTGTTGCCTCTTGAGAGGCCGGCGCCAGGCGCTTCGCAGAGGTCCATAATAGGTCGCCGGCCGTCACTTGCGACGATCGGCCGGCCGTAGCCTGGGGCGATGCGGGCCAATCAAGGCGCTCGAGTAGCCCTCCGGCTGGGCACGCCCACGCTTACCCTCGCAGCACGCAATACCCTGTCGCGGAAGCGATATCCCGGCGCGACCTGCCGCAGCACCGCGCCGACGAGATTCGGCTCGAGAACGGGCGTCGCTACCACTGCCTCGTGGAGGGTGGGATCGAAGCGCTGCCCGGCGGCGTCGACCCGCTCGACACCGTACCGTACGAGTAGGCTCTCGAGCTGGGCACGCACCATACGCACGCCGGCGAGGAGAACTGGCTCGCTCGCCGCCTTGGCGGCGTCAATGGTTCGATCGAGATTGTCGAGCACCGGCAGCAGTTCGACGATGAGCTCGCACCGCTTCTCGTCGTAGATGCGCTCTGCATTTTTCTGAACACGCCTCTGGGCAGACTCAAGTTCGTGGAGTGCGCGCGTTAGCGACGCTCTATCAGGCGTCTCGGCGGAGTTTTCGGTGGCGGTTTCTTCACCCATGGGCATGTCGACGTCCTATCCTGCGCATCGTCGTCGAATGCACGAAGCGCACCGTACCGCCGATCGCGACGAGACCGCCCACGATTCCGACACGATTCTCAGAAGGCGAGCGATGAGCCCGCGCTTTCTCAGAAAGCAAAACGTTCGGACGCCGGCTTGGGGCCCGCCCGGTCGGTCCTTGCTGAGCACGGTCCGTGGCCCAGCTCGAGGCGATATCCAAGTGCAACTGCTGGTCGCGACGTCGCCGGCCGCACCTTTTCTCCATTTCGCGGATGGGCGAGCGATTCAGTGGCATCGTAACGGGTGCATTGCAAAAAGGCACTGGATGCGGATTGCGTGTCCCGCTGTCGACGGGAAGCTCGTTCGGGGGTTCGTGGGACTCGACGTCCGGCGCGATATTTGCTGGTACGTCGATGCCCATGAGCCCTCACGAGACGCACCAGATTCATCCGCACGCTCACGCCCCGGGTTGCGGCCACCCCATGGTCCGCCATGGAGGGCACCAGGACTACGCACACGACGGTCACCTTCATCACCCCCACGAAGGCCACGTCGACGAGCACGCGATCGAGGTAAGCCGAGCGAACCCTGACGCCTGTACGCCGGCGCATGCGTGCGGTCGACACGCAGTCGACCACGAACATGGCGTCGGCTGCGGACATCACGCGCTTCCGCACGGAGATCACGTCGACTTCGTGGTCGACGGGCATCTGCATCACCCTTGCAGCGGCCACTGCGACGACCATGGTCCCGTGACCGTCACACCGTAGTGCTCTTCGCGGATATCTTATGTTTTTGGGAATGGGATAGGGCCCGGCCCCGGCCGTCCGGCGTGCTTCATGCAAGGGCGAGAGACCATGGGTCACCCATGGGTCGTGGTTTGTGACCGCGGCGAAGGCTCGTCTGTTCGAGCTCCGCGTGCATCACGAACTCGACAACGTGCCACGGCGGGTCGCCGTGCCAAGGCGAACTCCGCGGACGTCAGCCCGCTCTTTGGCCGTTTACCCACCGTCTCTGTCCACCACGATCTCGATTGCGGTGCCCGTGCCTTGTACGGGATCGCACGGCGAACTCCCTCTGCGCGCGCAAAATTTGGTCGCATCTCCGACGACGCGTCCTCGAGGCGCGCAAGGAGCGCTCTGACCGACCGATGGTTGCATCGCTAAGGTAACGAAGCAATCACAAAGAAAGTCAGTGGAATCGAATGACATCAGCAAAAGAGACGCTTCATACGCTGAAGGAAATGCGCATGACCCCCAGCGACCCGGCCCAGGACATCCGCTCGCGTAAAGTGGTCGATTCCGACGGCCAATCCCTCGGAAAGATCGACGAGACTGCTTGTCGATGACCGGGAGGAAAAGGTTCGCTTTCTCCGCGTGGAATTCGGTGGGTTCTTGGGAATCGGAGAGACGAAGTCGCTCATTCCCGTCGAAGCCATCACGAAAATCGGCGACAAGGTGGTCACCGTCAACCAGACGCGTGAACGCATAGTTGGCGCGCCGGTCTACGATCCCTCGCTCGTAGACGATCGCTATTACGACAGCCTTTACGGATACTACGGCTGGGCTCCTTACTGGGGGACCGGCTACGTTTATCCGCCGTATCCAAATTATCCCTAAGTCGAACGACGAACCGCGTACACGACCGACCGAGGCGAACGTCATGTTCGGCTCGCTCCAACGCGTGCGCGCCGCTTTCCAGCCCGTCGCCGACGACTGCGTCTCGGGCATCGGCGTCGGCTCGGTGTTCGACACCATACGCTGAACTCACGATGCCAACGTAACCGCGCGGCCGCCACGCCCGTTTCGAGTTCGCGCAGAAGACCGGCGCTACTGCGCTGGAATCCCGTTTTTCATCTTTACGGGCGTGACTCTTCCTATTGGTTTCAGCTCAAACGAAACGGGCAAATTCGCGAGCCCAATGGCGGGCATCGAATTCTTCCTTTGTGATCTGCACCTCTCCTCGGGGCGTATTCTTGACGAATGTGGCCGGGCCACCGGGCAGCTCTTGCTGGCGCACGGTGGTGGTTGCAATCTCCATCCGAGCCTCCGGGTGCTCGTTGAACCACTCGTGGTAAGCCAATTTGAAGGTGAAGCGGAGTCCTATCGGCCATCGCTCTAACTTTGGGCCCACACGCCAACTGTCCAATCGATTTCGCAATCGACTCGACGAAGCTATCACCCGTCCAACCGTTGGACCCTTTGGCACTGCACTTGCACCGACGACTTTCGAGGTCGCTAATGCAGCACAAGAACCGAACGACTCCGAATGCCACGCCTGTCGCCGACTCGATGTCCCCCATTGCGGACGGACCACGACCGGCCGCCTTTCGTCGCCGCGACGCAACCGGACATCTGGACCCGGTTTACGCGGCCGGACTGCGCGCCGTCGAACGAGAATCCGAGCCTACGCCGCCGAATCCAGACGCATTCCTTCATGGCATGTCGAGCGCTGATCCTCTCGCCGAAGAAATGGGCGAGAGCTTCGTGCGAGGCGCTCTCAGTGGCGAAGACGATCGCGAGGACGACGCTGCGGTCACCGAGGAGTTCGGAGGGCCGTTCGTGGTGACGACGAGCGAAACCGAGTTCGCCCGGGGAACGGACCCGTCGAACCCGCCAAGCGCGACGCGCGAACCCTTTCCGAAGTCCTGAACTGCCACCTCGGACGAGGAGCGAGTGTCCTCTTCTCACCGTTTGGCGCGTTGCGAATTGCGCAAGCAGTCCCGCGAATCGGCACGAATTGAGCGCCGGGAGGATGAGCCCGTCCCGCGGGAGAGGACCTGACGGGGGCTGTGCCTCGCGGCCGTATCATTCATTCAGTCATTCTCTAGCTGCTTGCGGATTTCCAAGAGCTCCGCGCGGCGCACTGCACTTGTTTCCGGGTATGCCAGACTGAGGTCATCGAACGCATTGAGCACGATTTGAGACACGATGAGCCGGGCGGTCTCCTTGTCGTCGGCCGGAACGACGAACCAGGGCGCGTGCCGAGTGCTGGTCGCAGCGATGCATTTCTCGTATGTCTTCATGTATGTCTTCCAGAATTTTCGCTCCGCGACGTCCGCAAGGCTGAACTTCCAGTTCTTTTCCGGGTTGTCGATGCGCTCGAGGAAGGGCTTGCGCTGTTCGTCTTTGGAAAGATGCAGATAGAATTTGAGGATGCGCGTTCCGTTGTTGTAAAGGTGTCTCTCCCAATTCACGATGGATCGATACCGGTCGTGCCAGATCGCCTTCTCGTCCAGCGACTCGTCCGGGAGGCCCTCCTTGCGAAGAATCGCGGGATGGACTCGGACGACGAGCACTTCTTCGTAGTAGGACCGGTTGAAAATTCCGATGCGCCCCCGTGCCGGCAGATCCAGCGCCGTGCGCCACAGAAAATCGTGCTCTAACTCCGTTTCGCTCGGTGGCTTGAAGCCGAAAACCTGGCAGCCCTGCGGATTGACCCCCGACATCACGTGCCGGATCGTTCCGTCTTTTCCCGCCGCATCCATGGCTTGAAAGATCAGCAGGATGGCGTATCGATTGTCGGCGTAGAACATTTGCTGCTTGGCGCTCAGCTTTCCGACGTGCTCCTTCAGCAGCTCCTCGTACTGCTCCTTCGACGCGTAGACCGGATCGACCTTGGTCGGCCACTTATCGAGATCGACGTCGTTGCCTTCGCCCACGAGAAAAGCCTTGGTATGAATTGTCATCGTTCTCCGTCTCTCCGTGCCGTTCGCTCCAGCCAGACCCGACCGGGCGATCATCTGACGCCGCTTTCGGCTCTGCGCTCCATCGCAGAGTCGTACTCACCGCGGCGCGCGGCGAGATTGCACATCGCCCGATGGGACAGGGCGGCCTGAGCCGCGGACACCTGCGCCTCCTCCCCTCTCCAAATCGACAGAGCCGGCTCTTGGATGGCTCGCGCGAACGAGAAGGCCAGGGCCCACGGCGATTGTGATCGGAACCGCGCGTTCATCGCGCTCAGTCGCGCCGACGCGAGCTCACCGTCCTGACCTCCCGACAGGAACGCCACGCCGGGAACGGCTGCCGGAACGGCGCGGAGCAGGCACTCGACGGTGGCGTCCGCCACGTCGTCGACGGGCTCTTGCGTCGCGCAGTTCGACCCGGCGATCACCATGTTGGGCTTCAGGATCATCGCTTCGAGCGTGACCCTCTGCGTGTACAGCTGCTCGAAGAGCGCTCGAAGGACGGCCTCCGTGACGGTGCCGCAGACCTCCATCGAGTGGTCTCCGTCCATGAGAACTTCGGGTTCGACGATCGGGACCATGTCTGCTTCCTGGCACAAGGCCGCATAACGCGAGAGCGCATGCGTGTTGGCGTCGATGCAACCGCGGCTGGGAATTCCCGGACCGATGGCAATGACGGCGCGCCACTTGGCGAAACGGGCTCCCATCTTGGAGTACTCCGCCAAGCGATCGCGCAGTCCGTCGAGGCCCTCCGTGACCTTTTCTCCAGGATGACCGGCCATGTCCTTCGCGCCGGTGTCTACTTTGATTCCTGGGATGATTCCCAAGTCGACGAGGGCCTTGACGAACACAGTGCCGTCCCGCTTGTTCTGGCGGATCGTCTCGTCGTAGAGGATGACGCCTCCGATCGACTCGCCGAGCCGAGGCGTAGTGATGATGAGCTCCCGATAGGCGCGCCGGCTCTCGACGGTCTGAGGGATTCCCCAGCGAGCGAATCGCTCGTTGCAGGTCCCGGTGCTTTCGTCCATCGCGAGCAGACCTTTGTCACCTGCGAACAGCGCCCGCGCCGTGTCGACCATCTGCGTTTTGTTCATCGTCCACCTCCAACGCGATCTTTGCGCTTCGACAGCGCCTCGAAACCGGAGACCACGTCGAATAGCTCTTCGTCGATGCTCCCTTGACGCACGCGGTGAAACGTCTCCTGAAGGGTCTCGAGAGAGTCGTCGATGTTCTTCTCGGCGCGGTCCATCGCCGCGAGGCGGCTTGCGTTCTCACTCGCGAGCGACTCTGCGCTCGCACGAAAGATCGAAACGAACAGGTATTCTCGAACCAGCGCGCCCAGCGTCGCGGTGCCGCCGCCCATCCGTACTTCGGGCAGCGTCTTTGTAGGCCAGGGCACCGCGGCGCGCTCCCGGCGCCAGTCTTCGTCGAGCGGCAGCAATCGCTCACCGACGGGCTCGAATCCTGCTCCGGGCGTGGGGCGGTTGTAGAAGAGGTGGAGCTCGGTGACTTCCGCGCGATCGGCCCCGGCCTCAGTCTCCACCAGAATCTGTCCCACGAGCGGCGCGATGCCCTCGACCGAGCTCGGCACGTCGAAGGCTCCCGACGGCGCAAGGCCGACCTCTGTGAGCCGCGAGCTCACGCGCTCCCCGACGGCCCAGACTCGGACTTTCGGCCGGACCGACGCGAGGGACTTCGCCGCGCTTTCCGCCACGACATCGTTGAACTGACCGACGAGTCCCTGGTCGGAGCCGAATATCACGGCACCGACCACGGCGGGATCGACTCGCCCGCTCCGTACCCGTACCGAAGCCGCGGGCTCGGACTCCCGAAGACACGCCCCCAGTCCAATCTCGACGGTTCGGCGATAGTCCGCCAGCGCGCGGACGGACCGCTCGTATTGTCCGATGCTCGAAGCGGCCAGTGACTTCATCGTTCGGACGACGGACCGCAGCTCCGTCGCGCCGTGGAGTCGCCGGCGCAGGCTTCCAGCCGTGTCGCTCACGACTTCTTCGCTTCCGCCGCGACGGGCGCGGGTTCGGTCTTGGCCTTCGACCCCGTTGCCGGTTCCGCCTTTGGCACCGCGTGGAATCGGAACGGCGCGAGCGCGTGTTGAACGAGATTGACGATCGTCTTCCGGTCGTCTTCACTCAACTTTGCATCGGTCGCGAACCGCGCGCTCACCTCCGGCGCTATGCCCGCCGCCGCCGCGCGCACCGCGCGCTCGGCCTCGGGCATCCGATCGAGCGGCACCGGGTCGAACGCCCTCGTCGTAAGCCCGAGCAGGACCGCGATCTGTTCCGGCACCGATACGGGAGCGCCCTCCGGTTGCTTGAGACACGCGCGAATCCGCCGTCCGTGATCGATGGTCGCACGGGTAGCGGCGTCCAAGCTCGCACCGAACCGCGCGAACGTCTCGAGCTCTTCGAACTGGGCGTACGCCAACTTGAGGTCGCCGGCGACCGAACGGTACGCCGCCCGCTGTGCGTCCCCACCGACGCGAGACACGGATTTTGCGACATCGACGGCTGGGAGCACGCCGAGCTCGAACAACGACGGCGAAAGGTAGATCTGCCCGTCGGTGATCGAGATGAGGTTGGTCGGAATGTACGCGGAGATGTCCTGCGCTTCGGTCTCGATGATTGGCAGCGCCGTGAGCGAACCGCCGCCCAGGCCCGCGCGCAGATGGGTGGCGCGCTCGAGGAGGCGGGAGTGGATGTAGAAGATGTCGCCAGGGAATGCTTCCCGGCCGGGCGGTCGGCGGAGAAGCAGAGAGATCTCGCGATACGATCGCGCGTGATGCGTGAGATCGTCGTACACGATGAGCACGTCGCGACCCGAGTCCATGAAGTACTCCGCGATGCTGGTCGCGGCGTAGGGTGCAATGTAGTTCAGCCCGGGCGGGTCGTTGCCCTCGGTGACGACCACGACCGTGTAGTCCATCGCGCCCTTCTCTCGCAACATCGCCACCGCTTTCGCCACGGCGGAGGCCCGCTGACCGATGGCGCAGTAGACGCAAACCACATTTTGGTCTTTTTGGTTGAGGATCGTGTCGATGGCAATCGTCGACTTGCCCGTCTGCCTGTCTCCCAAGATGAGCTCTCGCTGGCCGCGCCCGATCGGAATGAGAGCATCGATGACCTTCAGCCCCGTCTGAACGGGCACCGTCACCGGCGCCCGGTCCATGATCGCCGGGGCGGAACGCTCGATGGGGCGCCGCCCGCTCGAGATGACCGGGCCTCTGCCATCGAGAGGTTCGCCGAGCGGATCGATCACCCGTCCGAGCAATCCGTCGCCCACGACGACATCCACGACCCGACCCGTCCGCTCCACTTCGTCGCCCGCGTGCACGAGCCAGTATTCGCCCAAGAGAACGACTCCGATTGCGTCTTCGTCCACGTTGAACGCAATGCCAAGAACGCCGCCGGGGAGCTTCACCAGCTCCTCGAAGCCAACGGTGGGGAGGCCCGATACCGTGGCGATCCCAGTCGCCACACTCGTAACCGTGCCCACCTCGCGTGGTGTCAACCGGGGCGCAAACGTCGCTCGGATCTTGCCTATTGCGGTGAAGGCCTCGTCGACCGCAGTCCGTACGATGTCGGGCGATTCGGTCATGGCTTTGCGGCTTCGGCCGCGGTCGGTTCCGGTTTCGCGTCCAGCTTCGCCTTCGGGCTCGTTTCCAGCTCTGTCGCTTCGGGCTTTGTCGCTTCGGGCTTGGTCGCTTCGGGCTCCGACTTCTTCTTCAGCAGCTCTTCGACGCTGTGCTCGAGGGACGTGAGGTAGTCCTCGATGTTCCACCCCACCTTCATTCCGCTCGTGACGAGCTCGATACCGCAAACGAGGCCTGGCGCGGTCTCGAACCGAAGGCGGATGTCCGCGGAGAAGGTTTCGTTGACCGCATTCCGAATCGTCGCGCGCTCCTTCTCAGGCAGGTCGAACGCGCTGCGGACGAGGGTCGGCTCGAGGTTCGCTTTCAGCGCCTTGGCCAGCCGTGCCTTGTCCTGACCCCCCATCTCCCGCAACCTGCGGGTAAATACCTCCCCGAAGCGCTCTTCCAGGCTCGCCGTCGCGAGATCGCCAAGCGCCTTTCGCGCAATCGCGAAGACCTCTTCCTGGGTCCGCCGGCGAATGGCCTGGCCCTGGTTCTGGGCGTCGGCCCGGAGTGCGTCCTGCCGCTTCGTAGCCAGGGCGTCCGCCGCCTGCCGGGCTGCGCCCAGGAGCCGGGTTCGTTCGGCCTCCGCCGCGTCGGTCGCCTCCTTCATGAGCGCCGCGCGTTGGTCGTCCAGGCTCGCCTGCTTGCGCTGGAGCTCCGCGCGCTCCTTCTCGGCCTCGGCCTTCTGGCTGGCGGCCCCGACGAGCTCCGCGGCGGTCTTCTTCTCTCGCGTGTCGATGGCCTGGAGGATGGGCTTGTAGAGAAAGCGCTTCATCAGCCAAACCAGGACGAGAAAGTTGAGCGCTTGCGCGCCGACGGTGAACCAATCGATGAGCATTCTTCACTTCCCGGCGGCTTGCGCGATGGCGTAGTGCCAAAATGGATTCGCGAAGAGAAGGATCATCGAAACGACGAAACAGTAGATGGCCAATGACTCGATCATCGCCAGGCCGACGAAGAGGGTTCGGGTGATCGTCGCGGACGCGTCCGGCTGCTGGGCGAGCGCGCTCAGCGCACTCGACACCGATTTGCCTTGGGCCAGCGCGGGACCAAGGGCTCCAATGCCAATGGTCACGCCGGCGACGACGATGGATGCAACCGCGATCGTGGTAATGCTCATCTCGTTCATGGGTGTGCCCTCTGTGTCGTTGCGTGTTTCCCGGTTGGCGCGGGTTTGCCGTCTCGCGTGGCGGCTGCGATGTACACAGCAGCCAGGATGGCGAAAATGTACGCCTGAACCATTCCGGTGAGCAGACCGAGCACGGTCATGACCACCGGAAACAAGAACGGGGTAATCGTCAGAAGAATGCCGACGATCATCGTCCCGCTCATCATGTTGCCGAAGAGGCGCACAGCGAGAGCAAGGGTTCGCGAGAGCTCGCTGATGATGTTGAAAGGCAGCATGAGAATGGTCGGCTTCGTGTAGGTAGCGAGGTATCCGCCGAGGCCCTGCTCCTCGATGCCGAAGAACGGCACGGCGACGAACACGGACAGGGCGAGCGCGGTCGTGGTCGAGAGCGACCCCGTGGGTGGCTCGAAGCCAGGGAAGACCGTGCAGACGGCGGACGCGGCGACGAAGACGAAGAGGGTACCGAGAAACGCGAGGTACTTCTCGGGCTGCGGCAGGCCGACTTGCTCGATTTGGCCATCGATGCCCGTCACGATCATCTCGACGAGGTTTTGCCAGCGGGAGCGCTTCGCGTCCGTGGACAAGTGGCGCGTGATCAGCCTCGCGCCCACCACCAAGACGAACATCAATGCCCAGGTGAATAGGATGGTCGCGTTGAGCTTGAGGAAAGCGTATTGCCAGAAAATGTGCTGGTCAGGACTGAGACGCATCGGTCGCCCCCTGCTGCGCGCGGTGACTCGGCTTTGCGATCGGCGCCGGCGCCCACCGCGTGAACGCCAAGCTCGCCAGGAAGAATCCCAACAGACAAGGCGCCAGCCGCTCCCAATGCGAGCGCGAAATGAAGAAGAAGCCCGAAACGGCAAGAACCGTTCGCAAGAGGGTGCTGGCGAGAAACTGCAGCGCGGCGTGCTTCGACGTGACGGCCGTGCGGACGGTGAGCCAAAGACCGCCGTAGTAGAACCCGCCGAGAAGCGCGCCCATCAGCCCCGCCAAGATCAGAGCCGGTGCTTCATTCATCGCGGTCCTCCGGGGGCTCGCGCATGGCCTTGTCTTGTGCGGCCACCCAGTGCCAAGCGTTGAGACATCCGAGGACGAGCCCGGCTACGAGCAGCGCAAGCGTCCACGAGTGGCCCGAGAATCGGGCGTCCAACCAGAGCCCGAGCGCGGCACCGAGCAACGTGGGAATCGCGACCGACCAGCCGATGAGGCCCATCGTGCCCAGGCCGAACCACACCTGCGATGGGTGCCGCTGCGCCACGAGCTTGCGTGCCGCCTTCGCCCCGACCTCTTCGGCGAAGGTCCGCGCTCGCTTCGGGGACTGGTCGTCACTCATGTCGAAAGGCCGCCAGGCGATGGAGAAGCCCGGCCTCCAGCTTTGCCATGACCGACCGCATCCTCTTGTCGCGATCGCCCAGTTTCACGAAGTCTTGCTCCACGGCCAGGCGAAGGCGTTCGAGGTCGGTCCCCGCGAACGCTCGGCGTATGGAGACGAGAACATCCGCGCCCGTCTTGACGAGAACTCCGTCGTCCACGGCCACGTAGACATTCCCCCGGGCTTCGATCTCGTACGTCAAGATTCCCGGCGTGAGCGCCGCGACGCAATCGAGCCGGTGCGGCAAGAGCCCGAACGATCCCCCTTGGGTTTCCGCCACGATGCGCGACACGCCGGTCTTTTCAGCGAAGATTCCGAACGGGACCAGAATCTTGAGATTCATGGAGAACCTCCGGCATGGGGCGGCTCCGGCTTCCGAGCTCGTGGCTCCGTACCGGGGTTCGCCTTCGCCGACTCGCCGGGCGCACCGGCCTGGCGCTTCGCCTTGGCGTCGTCGACCCCCCCGATCATGTAGAGCGCGCTCTCGGGGTAGTCCTTGAATTCGTCACGCAGAATGCGCTCGCATCCGTCGAGCGCTTCTTCGAGCGTCACGAGCTTGCCCTGGAGTCCAGTGAACCGCTCGGTCGTGAAGAAAGGCTGGGTGAGGAAGCGCTCCAAACGGCGAGCGCGCGCCACCACCGCGCGATCCTCGGGCGAGAGCTGCTCGAGCCCGAGCATGGCAATGATGTCCTTCAAGTCCCCGTATTGGGCCAGCGTTCGCCTTATTTCCTGCGCCAAGCGATAGTGCCGCTCTCCGACGATGCCCGGCGTCGCCATTTTGGAGCTCGATTGAAGCGGATCGATCGCCGGATACAGTCCCTCGCCCGCCCGCTTGCGCGAAAGCACGATCGACGCGGACAGGTGCGAGAACGCGTGCACGGCCGCCGGATCGGTGAAGTCGTCCGCCGGCACATAGACCGCCTGGATCGACGTAATGGCGCCGGTGTCCGTGTTGGCGATGCGCTCCTCGAAGCGCGAGAGCTCGGTGCCCATCGTGGGCTGGTAACCAAGACGCGACGGCATCTGACCCATCAGGCCGGACACTTCCATGCCCGCCTGGATGAAGCGGAAGATGTTGTCGACGAGCAGCAGCACGTCGCGGTGTTCGTCGTCTCGAAAGTACTCGGCCATCGTCAGGGCGGCATGTCCGACGCGGAACCGAGCGCCCGGCGGCTCGTTCATCTGGCCGAATACCATGACCATCCGCGGCAAGACGCCCGAGTCCTTCATCCCTCGGTAGAGCTCTTCGCCCTCCCGACAGCGTTCGCCGATTCCGCAGAAGAGACTGACCCCGTCGTGGTGGCCCACCATGTTGTGGATCATCTCGGTGAGCAAGACGGTCTTGCCCACCCCCGCACCGCCGAAGAGGCCCGCCTTTCCGCCGCGCTCGAGCGGCACGAGCACGTCGATCACCTTGATTCCCGTATCGAAGATCTCGGACTTCGTCGAACGCCGCGCCAGCGAGGGAGGCTGCCGATGCACAGGGCGCCATTCGACCTCGGAGAGCGCTGCCCCGCGATCGATCACGTTCCCGAACACGTCGAACATGCGCGATAAAGTCGCCTTCCCGACCGGGGCCTTCAGGGGGCCTCCGCTGTCCTTCACCGCCATGCCGCGAGCGAGACCGTGCGTCGTGGTGAGGGCAATGCCGCGCACGTGGAGCGCGTCCAACTGGGACAACACTTCGATGACGACGCGGTCGTTCTCTTCCGCGTAAAGGATGGAGTAGATGGGGGGAAGGCGCTGGTCGAAGCGCACGTCGACGACGCCGCCCCGCACCGCGACGACGACACCATGATTGGGCGGGTGGTTGGCATCCATCATCGACTCAGCGTTCCTTCGCACCCCATCGCCAATTGCGGATCTCGGGCAAGTCTTCGCCGTGCTTGTCGATGTAGTGCTTGTGTTCGATGAGCTTGTCCTGAACCGTCTGCTTCAGGTACGCGCCCTCGTCGCCGAGCTGCGGCAAGCGGTCGACGACGTCCTGGACGAGGTGGAAGCGATCCAGTTCGTTCTGGACTCTCATGTCGAAGGCCGTCGTGATCGTGCCTTCCTCCTTGTATCCGCGGACGTGCAGATTTCGGTTCGTCCGGCGGTACGTCAGGCGATGAACGAGCCACGGGTACCCATGGAAGCCGAAGATGACGTGCTTGTCCTTCGTGAAGAGCGAGTCGTAGTCCGTGTCGCTGAGCCCGTGTGGATGCTCGCTCTGGGACTGCAGCTTCATGAGATCGACGACGTTGACCACGCGTACCTTCAGTCTGGGAAGGTTCTGCCGGAGGATGGAAACCGCGGCCAGGACCTCCAGCGTCGGCGTGTCGCCGCAGCATGCCATGACGACGTCGGGCTCGGTCCCTTGGTCGTTGCTGGCCCACTGCCAAATGCCGACCCCCTCCGAGCAGTGCACGACGGCGGCGTCCATCGTCAGCCACTGAGGGAGAGCGTGCTTGCCGGCGACGACGACGTTGACGTAGTGGCGCGTCCGCAGGCAGTGGTCGAAGACCGAAAGGAGGCAGTTTGCGTCCGGCGGCAGGTAGACGCGGACGATGCTCGCCTTCTTGTTGACGACGTGGTCGAGAAACCCGGGATCCTGGTGGGTGAACCCGTTGTGATCTTGCTGCCAGACATGGGACGCGAGCAGATAGTTCAGCGACGCGATCTTGCGCCGCCACGGAAGCTCGGCCGTGACTTTCAACCACTTGGCGTGCTGGCTGAACATCGAATCGACGATGCGAATGAAGGCCTCGTAGCTATTGAAGACGCCGTGTCGTCCGGTCAGGAGATACCCCTCCAGCCAACCTTCGCACTGGTGCTCGCTCAGCATCGAGTCGAGGACGCGACCGTCGGGCGCCAAGAACTCGTCGTTTTCCGTTTCTCGAGCATCCCATTGACGGTTGGTGACTTCGAAGACGGCTCCGAGCAAGTTCGACAGAGTCTCGTCGGGGCCGAAGACGCGGAAGTTTCGCTGTTCTTCGTTGAGCTCCGTGACGTCACGGAGGAACTTGCCGAGTACGAGCGTATCCTGTCCGTCGACCGCACCCGGTGACGGAACGTTCACCGCGTGGGCGTGGAAGTCGGGCATTCGGAGCTCGCGAAGCAGGATGCCGCCATTGGCGTGCGGGTTGGCCCCCATCCGCCGGAAGCCGGTCGGCGCGAGCGATTCCAGTTCTGCGATGAGCCG
>Ga0265342_10001926_pt1 | contig 18643 bp, 17 predicted proteins | sample 4CB327metaG_FD_203125 | JGI IMG/M metagenome (GOLD analysis project Ga0265342, IMG submission 203125) | Rhizosphere microbial communities from Carex aquatilis grown in University of Washington, Seatle, WA, United States - 4-CB3-27 metaG | ecosystem: Host-associated > Plants > Roots >...
GGTCAAGCCAAACCTCGAGAACTCCTCCGTCATCAATTCGTCGGCATACATCTGATGGGAGGAGGACCGGTCGCAGATCCATTTGCCACCCCTCTCCTGAACAACGCGGCCAGCCAGCAGACCGGAGCCCGAAAGAGCAACCAATATATTGCACGGCGGCACGTTTTGCTCGATGAACTTCACTTGGGAATTATCCATCGCTCGTGTCAAAACGCCGTCCAATCTCGGATTGTGGAAGCCAAGCCGCCACTTGGCCACCAGAAGCGTGTGAAGCCACGGATTCGTCAGAATCTTTTCTCTAGCGATGCCTTCGTTGCGAAGTATATATCGGGGAAATGTCGTGAAAACAGCTTCAAGCCAACCAAAACGCTCCATCTGGCGCGCCAGATGAAATGTATGAAACCGTCCCCAAGTCGACAGCACTACCCGCATTGCATCATCATCCGTCGACATTCAAATTGGTGCTGAAAGACAAAAGAAAATTCTTGATGAAGGCGCGTCGGGCGCCTCGTACTGCGACGGTCATCTATTTTGAACCTCTCGCCATCTCGCCGACAATCCCGCTGCCAATCGCTCAGTCTCACGTCTGAGCATGCTTATCGGAAAGTTCAACGATTGTTTGAGCAACGGCCAAGGCTTTGTTTCTAGAACCTTACTCACCACGCCCAGACCAATGGCTGCAGTGGCGAATTCCGGCAGTCCAAGACCGGCGGCCATGGCCGCCATTCCGAACACCGGAAACATCAGCGCGCCAAATACAACACCCGTAACAGAGGCGACCGCGTGCGACACAGCCAGTCGCCACACGCGATTGATTCCAACAAGAAGAAACGCGAACGCATCGCTGAAAGAGCCAACAATTGTTCCAACGGCTAGCAGCGCAATCAGGGGAATGTCGGCGGGGACGCGGCCATGCGTCCATATTGCGAAGAGTGGCTTTGCGCCAATCAACAACAAGATACTGATGAGCAAAGTGAGCCAAAAACTCAATTGACACACAGCCTCCACAAGCTTTGCGACCAGCGCACTTCGACACTCAGCAAACGCACGTGACAGTTCAACTTGTAGCGACTGAGCTGCAAAGCCGGTAATCGCTCGCGTGGCGCGCGAATAGGTCACGGCTACGGAGAAGAATGCAACAGCCGGCGCACCGGCAATGTGCCCAAGCACAATGCGCGGCAACTGAATCGCAATGATATTGACGGATGCATACAGAAGAAACTGCGCCGAGGACGGCCGTAGCAGCTTCCGAAATGTTCCCGTGTCAAAAAGTGGCTTTTTAACTCTTAGCCAGGCCAAAAGTTTTCGAATCAAGATTGAATGGATCGCGATATTGACCATTACGGAAACGACCATTATCGCCGCAACCAATATCGGGCGCCCTCCGGCCAGCGCCACGATAACAACCAGGAGGATCTCACAAGTCTTTACGCACGCCGAAACGGCAGAGGAAAGGCCAGCACCCATTACTGCCCCGAGAGCGGCCGACAGGGGAGTAACAAAAAACGCCAGTGTCACACTTGACAGGGCCAACATGATGATGATCTTGGCATTGGCTGGCGTGATGACGCTGACTCCCAGAAAGCCACACGGATCAAAGGCAATCAGGAGGCCCGCGCTAACTGTGAGAGCGGCAATGACAAGCGCGCCCAAAGAGACCGTTGTCGTTGCGAGAACCCGCGCGGCCCCTTCCCGATCTCCCGCCGCTACGCGCAGCACGATTTCCGACGCCGACGCCTGGACGAACCCCACATTTGACAATGAGGCGAATGTGGCAAACGCCGTGAGGATGATCCATTCGCCGTATACATGGATGCCCCACGCCCACAGTAGTACCGGAACGAGTACTATATTGTAGGCGACAGTCACGACTCTGGAATATGCCGCGGCGGCAATACTCGTCCAAATCCGGGTGCGCAGCGACATGACTATTACCGGTCGATCCGTATGGTCGCGGAGCTCGTATTGACGGTAGTGGTTTCGGCGTCGATCTTCATCGATTTTCGACAAAATGCACGCAATGTGATTTCCATTTTTTCCAAAGATACGCGCATCAGAGTTCCTTTGATTCGCCATGCAAAGAAACGACCCTAACGATCGAATCTACTAAGTTTGGTAAAGGGCGTTGATGTCCACCTGCTTCATGTTTGAACATCATTCTTCTGAACTCCTCATGCAAATGTTTGGGGACGAGGAATAACATCTTGAACCACTCACGAGCAAAATCCCTCGCGAAAAACTGCTGAAAGTGTATTTTTTGAGTCTCACGGTCGCGACAGAATGCAAATATCATGTATTGATGCTCTGCGCATAGCTCCAACAATTCGCATGCATCCCCACATTCTGTGAGAACCAGCGGTTGGTGCCTTGCTATTGTAGTACTCATGCCGCGCAACGCGGCCAAGTCATTTCCTTCGACGTCCGTCTTGATAACTGCAGGGTCGATTTCGGGGTGGGCAATAAGAAAATCGTCTACAGTTATTACTGCGACGGTAATTGATTCATCGCCAAAACTCACGAGACTACTCGCTGCCGACGAGCCGCCGACAAAGAGCTGTCCAAACCCTGTCCGTGAAGACACCGCTAATAAATTGACGGCAATGTTCTTTGCTAGCCTTGAATTCGCCAGAAGACCTGGAATATTCCGGGGGTCCGGCTCAAATGCGTAAGCTTTTCGCACGCATGGCGCCAAATATGCAGAGTAATATCCGATGTGGGCTCCTATGTCCAAAAAATCACGGGCGCGGTCTGCAAATCGCGCCATCACGGCTTCCGAGCCCCAATCAACATCGGCGCCGGTCAGATAAACCTCCGTCGCACTCTGGCTGGATTTTGGAAGGAGGATTATTGAGCCAGTTGGTAGCCGCAACGAGCAACCGCGCGCCAGAATACGCTTGTTGAACTGCAATCTTGCGTACCGCCAAAGCCACCTAGCAACACCAACTTGCCTAATGAAACCAGGACTGATCATAAGCGCCTTCCAAAAAAATATAGTGCGTGATCGAGAACGGATTTTCGCATGGTGAAGCGAATTCCATAGTCGATATCGGTTTCGGCACGTGCGTCGTCGACGTTTGGAACCCCCTGTTTGGAAATGTTTCGCATGCAACTATGTCGCATATTGCTCTCGTCGCATAGTATCGCAGCGGTCTGTGCCGCAATAATCACATGCATCCTTCAGCAAGCGTTCTGTCGGCAAAGACAATTGATGATTGCGAGGCCATCAGCGCGACGGTCTGTGCGCAGTCAAAGTCAGAATAATGTAGGCCGGTTGGGTGTTCGCATCAGCGCCAATCTTGTGTTAATTTGCAGGGGCTCACACAATTGATCCGAGATATGACTATCGCCTTCAAGAAACCTATTGTTGATCGCTATCGTGTAATGCGGACATGGTCACGACGCAGGCCAGGAGTACCGTGGTGGGCCATATATAGCGCCGGGTCGTTGGTATCCGCTGCTGTTCTGTTGTTGAACGGCTCAAACGCGATTTGCGTCTTTCTCGCTCTATGCGCGGTTCTTGTCTCGCTCGTTCCAGCGTGGCTCTACGGCTGGCGAGACATGCCGAGCCTTGTCTGTCTGTTGGTCGGCGCACGTTACGCAACCTCGGCGATGGTATGGAAATTGCTGAGCTGGGGCACGTTAGATGATGGGCTCTATGCACCAGAGGCATCATTCCTCGTAGTATTTCTGGGAATCTGTTCAGTTACGCTTGCCGCGATTGTTGCACGGGCTTTGTGGCGAAAATCTCCGCTCCTTCAGGAACGTTATTCCTCGGTCAGCCTGCAATTTCTTCTGTTCGTTGGGATGGTCTGTACCCTGGGTGGCACTCTCATCGGCTTCTCCAGAATAGAGATACTCGGCGGCATTTCCGCACTCGTCGGCCGGGGCTTCATACTCCTTCCCCTTGCTTGGATCGCTCTTAATATAAGGCGTGGGCGCACACCTATTACCCTGGGCTTTGCAATATTCCTTACCGTTTTTTCTCTGGGCTTGCTGAGCTTCAACTCTCGCTTAGGGTTAGCAAGTTCGTTCATCGCGATCACGGCATATCTAATATGCTACAAGATCAAGGTTTCCAAGACTGCGATTTCGCTTGCGACGTTGGCGGCTTGCTTTTTCGTCTTCGTTGTGGCGCCCGCCATGACCGATGTCCGCGGCGATCGTGATCAGCTAACGCCGACGGAACTTGTTGGCGCGACCGTAATGCAATTTGGCAAGCGCATCAGCGGCGACGTCAGCGATAAGCGAAGTGAGTTCGACAGTTACTTTCTCAGGTACACGACCGGGGCGAACAATTTTGTCGAGCGCGCAGTCAATGTTCAGCAGTTGGATTTCGTGGTTGCCTTGACTCAGAATCATGGAACCATCGGATTGGACCGCTTCCAGAAATCCTTGTTTCAACTCCTACCCTCAATTTTTGTTAGTAACAAAGACGTTATCACGTCACCGAGCTACGTATTTTGGGTCGCCGGAACATTCGATTGGGGCCAAGAGCGCCAGATTGAGACCACCGCATTTGGCGACGCGTATGTCATGGGTGGGTACCCATTTGTGATTTTTGCGCTCTTCATCGTATTTCTGCTGATTTTTCTTATATTCCGATTTTTTTGTCCCGTGTTTGAGAAGTCGCTGCTCGCTTCATTCTTCATTAGTTCTTATATCCACTTCTTTACGGCATCAACTGTTATCGGGCTCATTTCTATGTTGATTCGAGAGATGCCGTTCGAAATCCTACTTTTTTCGTTGGCGAGTAATGTACGTCCACGCCGCATCCAATCCTGGTCCACTTATCCTAAACAATTCGCCAGGTATAATTCAACTTCCATACACTCTAAATGAAACGCCTATTCCCATAAGATGTGCGCGGATCATTCGTGTCCTTGTAATTTCCGAGATACGAAACCCTACTCATCTAACTTATGGCGAAGTAGCTGTCTGGCCTCTAAAAGATTGCTACAAGTCAATTCCTCAAAAGCAGCTGTTCGTCTTTGTACGCTGCTTTCAGGGGCGGAAAGGCGTCCTTCTGGCCGGAGCCAAATTGCGCCGCGCAACCCGGCCGCCAAGCCTGCCTCGCTGTCGCTTGACTTGTCGCCGATGATCCAACTCGCCGAGCGGCTGATGTTCAAGCGCTCCGATGCGGCCAACAACATTCCCGGACCAGGTTTGCGCCAATGCGCGCATTTCTCCTTACTGACGGACATCGTTTCGGCGTGAAACGGGCAAGCGACTACGAGTGCGAAAAACACGCCAAATGCGGCGAATTTTTCTTCGACTGCCTCTTCGACCAATTCGAAGGTCTTCCAATCGAAGTAACCGCGGCCAATACCAGATTGGTTGGTGATTACCACTGCCGGCAATTCTCTTTCTTTGGCCCACAAGAGAAGTTCAACTGCGCCAGGTTGGATTTTAACGTCGACAGGGCAGCGTAGATATCCGCCATCCTCAATGATTGTTCCGTCGCGATCGAGAAAGAGACCGGGGCCAAATGCGGCTCGCGGCATTCGGACATTCTTGCCGACCCAAATTCCTTCTGGCGTGATCTGTCCGCGCAAGCGTGAGCCTGTCTTAAGAATTAAGCGCTACCGCGCTCAATTCTCGAAATGATGCCAGTCGTACTTTGGTTCGGTGTCAGCTCGGCGAGCATAACCTTTCCCCCGTAGGACCGCACAAATTCAGCACCGATTACTTGTTCAATAGTATAGTCGGCGCCTTTGATGAGTATATCCGGACGTATGTTCTTCAGTAGGGTGAATGGCGTATCCTCATCGAAGCTAACGACCAGATCGACCCCGGCCAGCGACGCAAGCACAACGCCGCGAGTGTTCTGGTCTTGAATTGGGCGGTTGGCGCCCTTAATGCGTCGCACCGAAGCATCGGAGTTCAAACCCACGATAAGCCGCGTGCAATGGCGTCGTGCTTGACTTAGTAATGAGATATGTCCGGTGTGAATGAGATCGAAGCACCCATTTGTGAAGCCAATCTGCTCCCCTAAAGCGCGCCAGCCGGCGACATATTCAAGCGCCTCAGTCAATGAAACCAACTTCGTACTCGCCTCAAGTCGAGCCTCTGAATAGAGCGCTAACGTCAGTTCGCCGATTGTAACGGCAGCAGTTCCAACTTTGGAGACAGCGATCCCGGCGGCAACATTCGCCAGATTGCTCGCGGCCACGAGAGAGAGGCCTGCTGCTAAGCTCAGTGCAAGCATCGCAACCACGGTGTCGCCAGCCCCCGACACATCGAAAATTTCCTTCTTCACGGCGGGCAAGTGATGCACCGCATTTCCCCTCTCGACGAGAGTCATGCCTTGGGCACCGCGCGTGACGAGAACTGCCTGTGTATTGGGGACAGTCATTAACACCGCATTCGCCATTGTCGAAACGGACTCGTCGTCGTCTCCCGCCATCCTTGTGGCGATCGCCGTTTCACGGAGGTTTGGTGTAATGATCGTTCCTCCATCGTAACGATGGAAGTCTTTGTGCTTCGGATCGACAACGATCGGCGTTCGGGCCGTGCGTGCGACAGCGATGGCGGTTTGCACAACATGTTCGGACAGCACGCCTTTAGCATAGTCGGACAATATCACTACGTTCGCATCTGCGATCCGGCTCTGAAACCGCGTCAAAATTTCGTCTCCCTCCGCGGGTAATTCACGGCGATCCTCAGTGTCCACGCGAAGAATTTGCTGCCGGCTGGCTACATATCGAACTTTTTCAGTGGTCGGTTTTATATGTGAGACAACAAAGTCGGCTTCAACGCCATCCAATTTTGACAGAAGGTCGCGAAGCTGCAATCCGGCTGCATCGTCACCAACGACGCCAATGAGCGCAACTCGCCCCCCCATAGAAACAACATTGCGAGCGACATTGGCGGCGCCGCCCGGCATAACAAATTCGTGCCGAACGGTAAGAATTGGGATGGGCGCCTCTGGCGATATGCGTTCCGCATCACCGTAGACGAAACGATCCAACATGACGTCGCCGAGAATCAGCACAAGTTTGCCGCTGAAATTAGGCAAAATTTGACGTCCGGAGGAGGGTTCCGGCGTCACTTTGACGTCTCGGGTACCAATCCGAGCGCGACTTCAAGCGCGCCACATAGGATGTGACCCATCATGATGTGGACTTCTTGAATGCGAGCGGTCGTGCTTGACGGAACTATGAGAACCGGATCCGCCACTTCATGTAACCTGCCACCCGTGCAGCCGCCAAGCGCTGTAGCCACAAGGCCAACGCGGCGCGCGGCACGTAAGCCATTGATTACGTTCGAGCTTTTACCGGATGTTGAAATACCAACCGCTACATCGCCTACGCGACCAAGGGCTTCAATCTGTCTCGAAAAGACGGTGTCAAACCCCATGTCATTGCCCGCTGCGGTCAGCACCGAACTATCCGTGGTGAGCGCGATCCCTGCTATAGGTGCGCGGTCTTTTTTATACCGAATTGAGAGTTCCGCCGCGAGATGCTGGGCGTCGGCAGCGCTTCCGCCATTCCCGAAGAAAAATATCTTTCCGCCTTGCACAATGCAGTTCGTCCAAGTCGCAAGCATTGCTTCGAGCGGCTCTGCCAACACGATTCGACAGGCGTCCACAAGATCAGCATGTTCACCGAGCTCGGCATCGAAGTAGGCTTGAACGTTCATGTACTTCACCGATGGATATTAAACAGACCAGTCGCTAATGTTTGTCTAGCTACGCGGGTTATAACGTTGTTATACATCTCCGCCAGCCTCAAGCATCATGACCGATCAAACATATCGCAACACTAGAGGATGAACAACACGTGCGTGTCTTGTACATCGGTTCCGAGAGCGGAACGTCGTTGTATCGAGCCAGGGCGTTGCAGCGTCTTGGGCACGATGTCCGTCTATTTGATCTCAGAAAAGCCGTCATTTTGAATAACAGGGTTCTCGGAGCATGGGCATTCAGAACCGGTGGTCTGTTTCTCGAAAAGACGTCAACACTAAAACTTCTCGATGCAGTTGGCGACGACAAATTCGACTTAGTTTGGGTGGACGGCGGTGAGCTGGTCGGTCCAACTCTTGTGCGCGAACTGCGCGCAAGATTTGGCTGTGTCGTCAACTACAATCACGATGACCCGTTTGGCGACAGGGACGGCTGGAGATCGCGCCTCTATTTGGCGGCCGTTCGGGAATATAGCCTGTTGGTCGTCGTGCGCGACTGCAATATCGCAGAAGCCCGCTCGTTGGGGGCGAGAAAGGTGTTGCGCGTCTTTCGTTCGGCCGACGAGGTTGCTCATGCGCCCCGCGACCTCCGTGCCAGCGACCTAGAGAAATGGTCCAACCAATTTGTCTTCGTCGGAACCTGGATGCCGGAGCGCGGGCCGTTTATGCTCGACCTGATACGCCGAAATGTTCCCATTGCAATTTACGGAAACTCGTGGAACCGGGCACGCGAATGGCCTGCCATCAAGCAATCATGGCGCGGACCGGCCCGTGATGCACCTGACGAGTATGCGCTGACAATTCAGTGCGCAAAAATATGCCTTGGATTGCTTTCGAAGGGTAATCGCGATTTCCATACGACTCGATCCATGGAGATTCCATACCTTGGGTCACTCTTCCTCGCAGAGCGGACTCCAGAGCACCAATTCCTTTATCGTGAAGATCAAGAAGCCGTGTTCTGGTCGAACTTGGCGGAATGTGCCGAAAAGTGCCTTACGCTTCTCGGCGACGACGAGAGATGCAGCGCAATTGCCGCTGCTGGCCGTGCCCGTTGCATTGCTAACGGCCACCTAAATGAAAAAGTAATCGCATCCATTTTGGCGTCAATTTGAAGTTATAAACTTGGCATTGGTGAAACCGAGTGCACACCGGTGAATTTTTTGTACACGGTATGAGACCAATGCCGCAGGCTATGGCCCAGGGTGTTAGGGCCTGGAGCACCCTCTGCGAGCCACTTCTGCACAGGAATCTGAAACCCTGTTTTTGGGCGCCTAGTCACGGTCGGCGGTAAAGGCTTGCGCGGGCACGTCGCTAGGTCACCTTTATGTAATCTCGACTTCCCAACCAGAAACGGAGCCAATCGCTCGAAAAGTGTCCAATCAACAAAAGGCACTCGGAGCTCCAGTGAGTGCGCCATACTGGCCCAGTCTGAGTCTCTTAGAAGTCGGTCTCGCATGTACAGAGTCATTTCCAATGCCATCACGGAGGCGTAAGGATTTCCTATCCCTCGGATAAGATCTTCGGCCGTGGCAACAGGAGCAAGTCTCGATAGGCCATCTTTCACCAACTCTGCATCCAGAAATTTAGTTAATTCCCACGGCATGTATAGCGCCCGCCGCAGGAGAAATGCGCCGGAGACTGTTGACGAATACTCCAACAGCCCTGCGTATTTTGGCGAGCCGAATCGACTAATCCAGCCCTCAGACATCTCGCGCGCTACTCGTCCGAACCGGACGGCACCGGGCACATGTCGCGCAACTGCGTACATGCTGGGTATCTGGCCGAAACTAGGGTAACTGCCGAAAAGTTCGTCCCCACCCAATCCCGAGAGCGCGACTTTCATCCCCGCTTCCGATGCGAGTTTCGAAACAAAATACGTATTCATGCCGTCCGTGGACGGCTGATCCATCGCATCGATTGCGCAGGACAATTGATCATGGAACGACGTGCTACTCACCCACCTCGTAATGTGCGGGACGCCGAGAATTGCGGCCACGCTCTCCGCGATCGTCGTTTCATCCCGTTCACTACCGATAAATTCCTTAAATCCTAACGTGAAGGTTTGAATTTTCTCTCCATTTTCGGACGAAAGGGCTGCGAGTGTCGTTGAATCTCGCCCAGCTGATAGAAATATCCCCACAGGTACATCAGAAACAAAGTGAGATCTTAAGCTGTCGATCAGATATTCCCTCAACTCAGCACATTGGCTGCTCCGCTGCATCGCGGGAGACTCGCGCACCGCTCTTGCCAGTACCGTCGTTACCGATAAAAACTCGACATTCCTTCCGGGATCATCGTCGCGAATTACGCGATAGTGCCCCGCCGGAAATGCCGAGATGTCGCGATAGAGCGTAAACGGCTCCGGTATATGACCATAGAGGAAAAACCCGACGTGCCCCGCCGTATCAATTCTATGACCGGCGCGGCCGCCTGCCACGAGCGCCTTCACCTGTGACGCGAAGCGTATTACCTTGCCGTTGTCGGCTATATAGAGTGGTTTCACGCCAAAAGGGTCTCGCACCAGCGTCATGGACCGCGTCGCATTGTCCCAAATAGCAATTGCGTACATACCGCGGAGACGACGGAATGATTCAACGCCGTACCGTTTGTACAATTCGATTATGACTTCCGTATCGGAGTGAGTTTTGAATTTATGTCCAAGAGCAGCTAACTCTGCCTTCAGCGCTCGGTAGTTGTAGATTTCACCGTTGAATACAATGGCGAATCGCTCGTCGGCGTCCAGCATGGGCTGGGCACCATCTTCGCTTAGGTCTATTATGCTCAACCGGCGATGGCCGAGGCCAACCGTTCCGTCTCTCGTCACCCACGTACCGAGCCCATCCGGACCCCGATGATGCATAAAATCACGCATCCGATTGATTTCGGCCGCGTTGACGGGTTGTGCTGGCGTACGGTATGAAAATACCCCGCATAAACCGCACATTATTATCCCATGCTCCCGGTCTAGTTGGTTCGAGGGCCGCTATTAATATGCACGCCGTGGCTCCAGAAAATCGCGCACATATTCCGAAACACCCGCTTCGAGGGACGTCGGCGATTCACGATATCCTGTTCTACGGAGTTTCATCGTAGACGCCTGAGTGAAATACTGATATCGACTTCTTATTTCAATCGGTGCGTCAATAAACTCTATCTTTGGCGACAACCCCAGCACACCTGCGATCGCCTTCGACACATCAAGGAACGATCTCGCTTGTCCGCTGCCCATATTGAAAATGCCGGAGACTTGTGAATTGCGCATAAGCCAAATCATCAATTTCGTACAATCGCGAACGTACACGAAATCCCGCTTCTGCTCGCCGTCGGGAATATCATCTCGATAGGACTTAAAGAGGCAAACAGGTTTGCCCGCGGTGATTTCAAAGTACAGTTTGTGTACCACGCTCCGCATCTCGCCCTTATGGTGCTCGTTCGGGCCGTAGACATTGAAGAATTTTATCCCGGCCCACTGTGGAGGATGGGAAAGATTTTTGCTTGTCAACATTGCGTTCCGACGGTCGACGACGTGTTTGCTCCACGCATAAAGGTTGAGTGGACGCAGCTTTGCGAGCGCTTCCGGCATCTCGTCGTCAACGAACCCATACGCGCCGTTGCCGTAGGTCGCCGCAGACGACGCATAAATAAAGGGAACTCGAGTGCGTGCGCACCAGTCCCATAAATCAATCGAGCAGCGAATATTGCGCTCCAGGACAAGGTCAGCATCCGTTTCCGTGGTCTTTGATTTGGCGCCCAAATGGAAGACCACTCGGATGTCTGACGCGTAGCGCTCCAGAAAAGCTGGCAACCGTTCAGGTATAACAAGATCCAAGAGATTTCGATTGGCGATGTTTTGCCATTTCTCGCCGACACCCAATGTATCGACGCCGACTATCGGCCCCTCCCCCGCAGCTTCCAAATCTGCCACCAAATTCGATCCGATAAACCCCGCGGCGCCCGTGACAACGATCATGCGTCGATCCTTGCCGTTGCGTTTTGGCGTATTCGTGTGCATTGGTTATTCTCGCTGATGAATTGCGCACATCTATTGCGCGCCATTGTGCTATAAGAAGTTACTGTCAACGTTGGCAGATCCCATCGTTGGGACAATTGAAAATGTAGATGAGTGATGAACGAAATCATCGATTCCGATCCCGTTTTGATATATCGACTCGGATTTCTCGGCGACACGGTTGTCGCGCTGCCTATATTTTATAAATTGGCGCAGCATTTTCATGGCTCGCGCCGCATCCTCATTACGAACACCCCGATATCCAGCAAGACAGTTCCTTCAGATTTGCTTCTCGCCAATACCGGATTGGTTCACGAGTTAATCAGCTATTCGCAGGGAATTCGTGAAATCAGTGCACTTACGGAGTTGCATGCGGCGATAAGGAACACAAAAGCTCGGACGCTCGTTTACATCAGCGATACGAAGAGCGTCATAAAAACTTTCCGCGATTTGGCGTTCTTCGCGACCTGCGGCATTCGCAGATTCATAGGCGCGCCAGCAACGCTGGCCAGGGCATACTGCAAAATTGACCCAGCAACTGGCGAACTTGAACGTGAAACCTCGCGCCTCGCGCGTTGCTTATCCAAATTGGGACCAATCAATTTGAACAACGGCGCTAATTGGGATCTCAAACTCACGCCGAATGAACATGAAGTCGCGAGGCGGCTGTTGGCACCACTGGCGCAAGCGCCTTTTCTCACGGTATGCGTTGGCGGCAAATCACCAACAAAGAAATGGGGCACTGACAATTGGCGATATGTTCTGAATGACTTATCGTCAACGTTTTCCGATCTCGCATTAGTCTTGGTTGGTTCGAGTGACGAATATGAACTCTGTGAGCATATCGGAATAAATTGGAAGAACCGAAAGATAAACACGTGCGGCAGATTGCACGCGAGGGAAACAGCCGCGTTGCTTCGTCGAAGTCTGCTGTTCGTCGGCCACGATTGCGGCCCCATGCACCTGGCGGCCAGCCAAGGAGTAAAGTGCATCTGCGTATTCGGCTCAAACAACAGGCCAAGACAGTGGCATCCGTACGGTCAAGGGCACACTATCTTCCATGATGTACGGGGAGTTGGACACATCTCACCAGCGGCCGTAGTGGAGGCTGCAAAAGCCGAGCTTTATACAACTTTTTAAATTCGGTGGGTGATGCGCAAAGAACCAACCGCCGGGACATGGCTATCGAAAATGTCTCAAATTTCGAAAACTTCAGCAGCCCGGCGTTTGTCTATGAAAACGAAATTGTTGATGCCAGCGCTCGATGCAAGTCGCGGCGCCCCCTTTGCCCTGATAGAATCAAGATGATGTAATCTGCCGTCTTGAACGGCGCCGACTTGATATCCAAGCTTCTCAAGGAAAGCATTCACTCTGACAAAACTACCAGGATTATGGCGTTCCTCGATTTCGCAAACTATCGTTGGCCGGTCACGCTCGATTGTCGCCGCACCACCAAGAAGTACTGCCTCTTCATGCCCTTCCACATCTATTTTTATGAATTCTACGTCGTGAAAATTGAAATCGTCCAAGCGTGCCGACGTAACGTCGATTGTCTCGATCGTCTCGATTCCGGGGTTGTTGAGCAAACGATTTCTGGGTTCAATGGTGCCGATACCGGTGTTATTTGGATCGAAGCGCATTTGAAATACCTCGCTACGATCGGACAGTGCTATTGGGTGAATCGCAACACGGCGCGGCAAAACTCGACGAAGTTCCGAAAGACATATCGGATTCGGTTCGAAAGCATGCACCGCGCGCGTGTATCTCGAAAGTTGCAGAGACCAATGGCCTGCATTGGCACCAACGTCTATTGCCAGTCCGCTGTGACTGACAAAAAGCGGCACCAACCAAAGTTCGGGTTCGAAGTGGGCGCTCTTTGTGTAGAGGTAATAGCGGACAAGGCCGGTCGGATAGATATGCCGGATTGTCGTGCTAAGCCGCCTTTTTGCTTCTCGTAACAGTGTCAGCTCTCTGGAGACTGCTATGACGCGTTGCTGTTGATGAGTTGCACGACGCCTATTCTTTCCCGGCAGACTGCACATTCGAATTCACCGAATAACCGGTCATTTCGCTCAACCGGGTAACAATATCGCTTTCTTTCGTCAGTCCCGCCAGTGCGCGTTCGTACTCTAAGACTTTCGCTCCAACCAAAAAACGATACCAACACCCCTGCAAGAAATGGTATATTAGTCCTTCGATACCATCGAGAAATCCAAATTGAACGACGTATCTAAATATGAAATAGAGTGGTGCGCTTAACCAGAACGGCAATCTGTTATAGACATTCACCTTTATCATCCGCTTAACGGCGGCTTGTGTCGAAGCGCGGTTTGATTCCAAAGACAACCGGGTCGGGACGAAATTGTGTCGTTCACACAATATGTCTATTGCCTCGCGGGTCGCATAGCTGTTGTGCTTGTTCGTGAAGTGGGTGAGCCCGTGCAGATTATAGTCGGAAAAACCTCCATGAAAGGTGACCGTGCGCCCGCACGTCAGCAGCATGTGCTCGTCCATCCAGCGGTTCTCGACACGAGCAGTTCCACGCCTCCAAATTCGCAGCAATATCAGAGGATACCGACCTCCAAAGCGAATCCATCTCCCCATAAAGATGTGCTTTCGCATAAGATTAACGCCACACACATCAGAGGGCAATTGCTGAAGTCGCACCTCGATGCTCTCGGCGAGATCGGGGGCGATGACTTCGTCAGCGTCCAACCGCATGATCCATTCGGACTGCATCGTTATGTGTTGGAGTGCCCAATCGAGCTGCGCCGATTGAGTTTCAAATTTGTGTTGGAAGATGGTTGCGCCAAACTGTCTCGCTAGATCGACAGTGCGATCTTGCGAGAAGGAGTCGACTACGAATAACTCTCGAGCAAAACCTCGAACTGAGTTAAGCGCACGTGCTATATGCAATTCCTCATTATAGGTCAGTATAACGACCGCTAGGTTAGCCATCGACCATGCTCCGCCATTCTCTACTCCCCACATGGGATAGGGCGAACGTTCTTCGACGTGAGATGAATGAAATGGGATGGCCGAGGAAGAGACGTTTCAATGTTGCCGTAACTAATCCGAACATTGGTTGCGTTTTTTCGATTCGACTCGTGAAGTGCAGGCTGCGCCTTGGAGTGCAATACACCTTTGACCCACACGCGATAACCCCGGCTATCGTTCCCGCTGATATGCTTACTTGAGCACATGCTTGAGTTTGTCGGCTAGCCAAAGCTTGATGAGCGATTGCCGCGTCACGCCCAGTTTTCTGGCTTCATTGTCGAGCGACTGCACCATCCAGGTGGGAAATTCCACGTTGACGCGTTTGGCTTCAAGATTGGGGCGACGGGCCTTCGACCAATCGATTAGATCGCTGACGTCCTCGCCCTTGTCGAACTTCTTATCCAATTCATTGGCTTTCATAGTGCTCGATCTCTGCTTTTCGCGCTCGCCGGACAGAAATCAGGCGGGCAAGGGCAACACTGACGGGCTTACCGCCAAGCCTAATTTCGAACGGATAACCCTTCACTTTCGTCATCAACCACTCAGCCATCTTGGTTATCTTGGGCGTATTTGGGTGTTGAATTGGGGTTTCTAATTGGGCGTAATTGGGTGTATATTCGGGTATGGCCCAACACCCTTTTAACTCCACAACAATTCAGATCACCCAGGAAGTCCTTGGGCTGATCGCCGAGATCGACGAATTCAAGGGCGCCTGGCGCGCGCTCGGCACATTAGCTCCAGACAGGCTGTCGGCATTAAGGCGCGTCGCCACTATCGAAAGCATCGGCTCCTCGACCCGTATCGAAGGGGGAAAGCTCTCGGACAGAGAGGTTGAGCGGCTGCTCGCCAATCTTATGATCAAATCTTTCGTCACCCGCGATGAGCAGGAAGTGGCTGGATACGCCGAAACGATGGAACTCATCTTCCGCGCTTGGGATGACATCCCCATCTCAGAGAATCACATCAAGCAGTTGCACCGAGATCTCCTTGTCTACAGCGAGAAGGATACTTGGCATCGCGGCAACTACAAGACTTCCTCAAACAGTGTCGCCGCCTTCGACCAGGACGGCAAACAGATCGGCATCGTATTCGAGACGGCGACGCCATTCGATACGCCGCGCCTCATGGCGGAACTTGTCGGTTGGCTGACGGCGGAGCGCGAACAGCGGCATCTGCATCCGCTGCTCGTGATCGCAGTGTTCACCGTGGTTTTCCTCGAAATTCATCCGTTCCAGGATGGTAACGGCCGATTGAGCCGGATCCTGACAACACTACTCTTGCTGCAGGCGGGCTACGCCTATGTACCCTACAGCTCGCTCGAAAGCGTTATCGAGCAGAACAAGGAAGGATACTACCTTGCTCTTCGTCAAACGCAGGGAACAATCCGCAGTAATGCGCCGAACTGGCAGCCATGGCTAATTTTTTTCCTGCGCGCCTTGCAGAAGCAGATGAAGCGGCTTGCCCGAAAGATCGAGCGCGAGAAACTCATCTTCTCAAGCTTGCCGGAACTGTCGTTGCACATTCTCGACCACGCCCGCGAGCATGGCCGTGTAAGCATGGGCGACATCATCAAGCTGACTGGGGCGAGCCGTAACACGCTAAAGCAGCAACTCCGGCAACTTGTCGATAAGGGGCATTTGACCAAACATGGCGGTGGCCGATCGACTTGGTATTCCCTGCCATAAACACACTCGTAGCATCGGGATGTTCACGCGATAATTCCGCTCGGCAGGGCAATCTGCTGTGCAGCTTTCCTGATGTAACTGTGTCTGAACACTGCGCCAAGGTCTGTCTGGTGCGTGTTCGTTGCATCATCCCACTTTGGCAAGGATCGCTCTGAACGCCGGCAGGTTTTGTCTGGCGTCCAAGGCCGCAACGCGCGCGCTGTTGTCGCCGATAGGCCGGTGCCCGGCGCTGTGAACGACGCGTTTAATGACGTCTGCCAGGATAAGACTGTCTCCAGGAGGTAATATGATCGCGCCATCGTCGAGGAATTCATAAAGCTCCGTCCCTGGATCGGCCATGACGATGCACGGTTTCCCGCTTGCCAGCATGCCGCCGAGCTTCGAGGGAAGCACAAGATCGACCGCCCCACGATCCTGTGGAAGCAGGTGGACGTCGGCGAGGTTCAGGAGCTCGCATAGACGTTCTTCAGGCTGAACCGGCAAAAACCGCACATTTGGCAAATGTGCGTACCGGGCCACCAGCCGACTTTTTTCCGGTCCATCTCCCGCAACGACGAATATCAGGTTGGTCTCCGCCGCCAGATGCTCGGCCGCATCCAGAATTATCGGCAGCGCCTGTTTGGGCCCGATGTTGCCGGCATAGAGCGCAACAAAGCTTCCGTCAGGAAGTCGAAGGTCATTGCGGTATGATGTCGCCCCGCTAAGCGGCTTGATCTTTTCGAGATCCACCCAGTTGCGGACAATGCTGAGCCGCTGCGGCGAAATCCCTTTCGTCTTGAGACGATCCTGCATGCGGTTGGAAATCGTTACGACCGCATCGAAAGCGCGCAGAACGGCCCGTTCAACCATGTTTGCCATCTTCTGCAGGAATCCGCCGCGCAAATGCCCGACCGCGAACGCCGCGTCGATCTCCAGGTCCTGCACGTGAAGAACCGTCCTGGCCCCGACGATTTTGGCGGCCAGAAGCGCGGCCGGCGCGGAGAACAGCGTCGGCTCGACACACAGCACGGTATCGGGCCGCGTCGTCAGAATGCGCCAGATCGCAACGGGTGCGGAGGTCAGCGCGAACGTGAGCGGCGCAATCACGCGCCAGGCGCCGTGTACCTCCGACTTCAAGAAAAGCGGGCAGCGCGTAATGCGCGCGCCGGCAATCCGTTCGACGCAGAACCGGTTGCGATAACCGTTACGCATGGCCCAGCCGGGATAGTGCGGCACGGCCGTGACGACCTCCACCTCCAATCCCTGCTGCGCCAGATAGGAACCGAACTCGCCGGTATAGCGGCCGACGCCGATCGGTTCGGGCGCATAGTTGATGCCGTAAATGAATACGCGCTTTGGAACAGTGGTGCCTGCACGCGTATGGGAAAGAGTGGCATCTCCTGTGAGCGCAATTGGGGCTTCCCGAATTGCCATTGTTATTTGCCGGTCCCCAATACAGCACGTTGACCGCCTGCAACCTCAATATAGGTCGTCAGGTTTTCGCCCGAACCAAACTTAATGTGGCTGCTGCCCGAATGGACTTTCATCAGATGCACGCAGGCATCGGTGCCGTCATCGACATGGAGGAACTCGCGGCGCAGCGTGCCAGTGCCCCAGATCACTAGTTCCTTGTTGCCGCGCAATTTGGCTTCAGATGCTTTGCGGGTCCCCGTATGCTGCTTATCCATTATCGCAAGCCTTGTTTCTGCAGGTTGGGAACTGACACGACGCTGCCGTCGCTCCCGCGATTTCCCACCAAATCCCGCTATATCCCGTCAAATCCCGCAATTTCGCCGACACTTGCGATAGGGCCCCCTATCGCACTCAGGCGTCCGGCGAGCTCCCCATGGCAATACAACGTTTGCACTACTGGGGCTGATTTCATTGTCCGCGTTTGGCGATTTTGGTGAGATCTTTGCGGATTTGGTCTTCGTCGATGGCTTTTTCGTCGAACAGTAAGCCTGGAACGCTGCCGCCGCCCTCGGGCGGACAGCGCCCCGCGCCGTCGATGTATCGGGGATAAAGGGCGCCCGGATCGGCGGGCCATAATTTCTCGATGCGCAGCTCGTGTTCCCAGCTATCACCCATATCGTAGAGATAGCAAAAGCGCTTGTAGCCGGCTTCGGCGAGATCGGCGAGGCTGACGCGGCCTCCATTCGCACTGTAACCTCCGATCTTGTAGTGGAAGAGGTGGTCATGCTCCCACCCCATGGCGGCCTGGATGATGGGATGAAGCGTTTTCAGTGTCGTTGTCGCCTTGACCTCGATCCGGCGCCAGATGGGCGGCTCGCTG
>Ga0265342_10001929_pt1 | contig 18604 bp, 17 predicted proteins | sample 4CB327metaG_FD_203125 | JGI IMG/M metagenome (GOLD analysis project Ga0265342, IMG submission 203125) | Rhizosphere microbial communities from Carex aquatilis grown in University of Washington, Seatle, WA, United States - 4-CB3-27 metaG | ecosystem: Host-associated > Plants > Roots >...
GTTGGCATACTCCGCCATGAAGAAGACCCCGAAGCCCATGCTCCCATACTCGGTGAAGGCGCCCGCCACCAGTTCGCTCTCGGCCTCGGCCATGTCGAATGGCGCGCGATTGGTCTCGGCCAGCATGCAGATGAAGAAGATGACGAAAGTCACCGGCATGAGCGGGTTGATCCAGACCCTGCAGAAGTTCCAATGCCAGAACCCGCCGGCCTGCTGGCGGACTATCTCGCCCAAGTCCATGGAGCCCGTGGCCATGAGCAGGGTGATGACGACCAGAAGCATCGGGATCTCGTAGGCGACGTTCTGGGAGACCACCCGGGCGGAGGACATTATCGCGAACTTGTTCCGCGACGCCCAGCCGCTCAGAAGGATCGCCATCACATTGATCGACCCGAAAGAGAACACCATGAGAAGGCCCACGTTGATGTTGCGGGCGACCAGCGTGTCCCCGAACGGGATGACGGCCAGGCACATCATGGCGGGGGTCAGGACGACGAGCGGCGCCAGGCGGAACAGCAGCCGGTCGGCGTCCGGCGGGACCATGAGCTGCTTTGAAATCAGCTTTCCCACATCGGCAATCGGCTGAAGCCAGCCGCCGTACCCGGCCTCGTTGGGCCCGGGGCGGTTCTGGAATCGTCCGGCTCCCTTGCGTTCCGCGAGGACAAGGTACGCGGCATTCCCGCCGACAAATGCGACGATGCACAGCAGCGAGAGCAGGAGCCGGATGGGTTCGGTCGCAAGAAGGCTCATGGCGTCACCGGTCGATGTCCGGGATCACGAGATCGAGGCTGCCCATGAGGGCCAGGGCGTCGGCCAGCATCATGCCGCGGCTCGCCTCCTCGAACAGGCTCATGTTGGAGAATGAGGGCGTGCGCAGCTTGAGCCGGTACGCGGCCTCCTTGCCGTCGCTGACGATTCGCACCATGAGGCGGCCCCGCGCCGCCTCGACCGCGTAGCAGACATCCCCCACGGGCAGCTTCAGCACGCGTGGAACCTTGCCCAGGGTCGGACCGTCGGGCAGCTTGTCCAGGGCCTGCTCGATGATGCGCAGGCTCTGGGCGATTTCATCCATCCGCACCCGGTAGCGACCCATGCAGTCCCCTTCCGGATACACCGGGACGTCGAAGTCCAGCTGTGAATAGACCGAGTACGGCTCGACCTTCCGGACATCGTAGGGGACGCCCGACCCGCGGATCACGGGTCCCGTCGCGCCGTATTTCCGGCAGAGTTCCGGGCTGATCGGCCCGATATCCTCCAGGCGTTTGCGCAGGATCACGTTGTCGGTCACCAGCTGCCGGTACATCTTCAGCCTGGGGCGCATCTGCGCGATGAATGCTCGCGTGCGCCCGGCAAATCCCTCGTCGAGATCGTCCCTCACCCCGCCGAAGCGGAAGTAGCAGTAGGTCAGGCGCGACCCCGTGACGCCCTCCAGCAGGTCCAGGATCTTCTCGCGGTCGTCAAAGGCGTAAAGCAGGGGGGTGAAGCCGCCCAAGTCGAGGAGGAATGCGCCCCACCAGACCAGGTGGCTCGATATGCGGTTCAATTCCGATGTGATGACGCGGATGAACTCCGCCCGGGGGGGCACCTCGATCCGGGCCGCCCGCTCCACCGCGCCGACGAAGGCGTGGTTGTAGTGGAGGGCCGAGAGGTAGTCGATCCGGCCGGTGTTCGGAAGAAACTGCGCGAGCGGCCGGTTCTCGCCCATCTTCTCGTGCATCCGGTGGATGTAGCCGATGACCGGCTCGGACCGCATGACGTATTCGCCGTCCATCGTCATCTTGACCCGAAGGACCCCGTGGGCCGCCGGGTGCTGCGGCCCGAGGTTGAGGACGAATGTCTCGCCGGATTTCGAGGGGGCGCCGATGTCGAAGGATGCGCTCACGCGACGAAATCCTTTCGGAGGGGATGATAGTCGGCATCCTCCGGGAGGAGGAGGGGCGTCAGGTTGGGGTGGCCGGCAAACCGGATCCCGAAGAAATCGTGCGTTTCGCGCTCGTGCCAGTTGGCCCCAGGAAACACGCCGGACACGGTCGGCACCTCGGGATTGTCGCGGGGCACGCGCGTGCGGACAACGATCCGAAGGGGCGAGGCCGGATGGAAATAGTCGTAAACGACCTCCATCTCGTTTTGCGCGATCCAGTCGACCCCGGTCATGGTGTCGAGGCTGAAGCCGATCCCGCCGAGATACTCCGCGGCGGCAACGACTCCGCCGGCGGCCAGCGCGACATCGAGGTCGTATCCCTTCGCGGCATGGTCCGCCGGCGTGGTCACGGCCCCATCCATTCCGCTGAAGTGCTCCCGGATCTGTTCGAGTGTGGCTGGCATCGTCGTGTCAGGGTTGCGAAAGCCTCACTCGGGCTTGACGACCGGCCACCGGCGTTTTCCGGTCAGCTTTTCCTCCAGCTTCAGAATCCCTTCGATCAGGGCCTCCGGACGCGGCGGACAGCCGGGGATGAAAATGTCGACGGGAAACAGCTTGTCCACTCCCTCGATCACGGCGTACTGGCCCGGAAAGACAAACGGACCTCCCGAGATCGCGCAGTTGCCCATGGCGATAACCCATTTGGGCTCCAGCATCTGGTCGTAGAGGGTTTTGACCGCCATCGCCATTTTCCTGTTGATCGTGCCGGCGACGATCATGACGTCGGCCTGCCGGGGCGAAGGCCGGAAGACTTCGGCCCCGAACCGGGAGATGTCGAACCTGGGGCCGCCCGCAGCCATCATTTCGATCGCGCAGCACGCGAGGCCGAAGGTCAACGGCCACAAGGAATTCGCGCGGCTCAGCGCCAGCAGTTCGTCCAGCTTCGCAAACTTGACGATCTGGGAGGTGTCTACCGGCGTTTCCATTCGAATACCCCCTTTTTCCAGGCATATACGATGACCAGGGACAGGATTCCCACGAACATCGCCAGCTCGACGAAATCCCGGATGGCAAACTGCCTGTTGTAGACCAGGGCGACCGGAATCAGGTAGAGGACATCCACCGCGAACGCGACGAACACCAAGGCGTACAGGTAATAGGAAGCGCTGTATCTAATCCACGCTTCTCCAATAGGTTCCATTCCACACTCGATCGCCTGCCCCGTCTTGTGCTCGGTGTTGCGGGTCTTGCGGGGGGAAAGCAGGAGGACGACCGCGATCGGCCCTATCGTGAGCGCCAGGCCGGCGAGGCAAAAGGCGGACAGATAGATCAGGTCGCCGGCAAAAATGTCGTCGATCAGGTTCGGCATGGCCCATCTTCGCACGGGAGGCCACGGTTAGCCGCGCAGGGCTTGTGAAGCTCTGCGCATTTCTTGCGGTGCGATCCAAACCAATGCTATCCGAATGTTTAGGCGGCCCGCGCCCAACTCCCGCCCGCCTATCTGCCCGGACTGACCGGCAGCGCCGGCAATTCCTGGTCGAGCTTCAGCGGAAACGGCATCGGCGGCTCTTCGATGATCTTCGTCCCTCCCGTAACCTGCGGGACCTTGGGCGCGCCACGCAGTTCGAGAATATGGATTTCGTTGCGTCCGGCCTTGAGCCATTGGGCGGGCACGAACAGGGAACGGAGTCCTCCCCGGTCCCAGAAACGGCCGAGATTGTGGCCGTTGACCCACACGACACCCATCCCCCAGTTGCGCATGTCGAGGAAGGTGCCTCCCGCCTGCTCCAACGGGAATGTCCCGCGATAGACCGTTGGGCCGACCGGCCGCGCGTCGGAGGCTGAGAAACCCTCGATCCGGTCGAACGGCAGCGAGTAGGTCTCCCACCCGCTCAGATCGCGGCCGGCGAGAGACGCTCCGCCGACAAGACCCTTGTGAGCGAGAGCCTGGGTTTTGGCGCTCACCGGGACGCTGATCCGGCCGAGATTGTAAACCAGGAGGTCGAGGGTGGCCGGACCCGGTTCTTGCAGGTCGACCCGGCAGCTTTCCGGCCCAAAGCCGCGGAATGCCTCGCCAACAGTCTTCCCATTCACCATCACGACCGCGTAGTCCATGGCCTCGCGGATTTCAAGCCGGCCCCTGAGCCCCTCGGGAAACCGCTTCCGGTAGAGGACAAAACCGTACGGCTGGTCCAGGTCTTCCATCGAAACCGGCCGGTCCGACACCCGCGTCGGCGCGGACTGCAGCAGGCCCAGGAGCGGCTCGCTCTCGTCGAGGGCGATCGGCGGCAGGGAGATTACCGGCGGATCCGCCGGGGGTTCCGGCGGGGCGATCTTGAGGCGCCGGGTGAAAAGTTCCCGGTACGCGCGGTATCTCGGCGTGATCCGGCCCGCTTCGTCGATCGGGGCGTCATAGTCGTAGCTCGTCTGGACGGGCAGATACCAGTTGCAGCCGTTCAGGTACCCGTAATTGGTCCCGCCGAATTCGGGATAGATGCAAAAGGAGGCGTTGTGGTCGAGCAGGTAGTTGAGCCACTTCAGAGACGCCTCAATGGGGTACCTCTTGGCGATCTTTTCGCCCCAGCCGCTGAACCAGGCCGTGTAGACTTCGGGAACGTAGACCGGAAAGTCGCCCACCGCGGGGCCGATCTGCGCGAGCACCCGGTCGTCCTTGAGTCCGTTCCGGCCGTAGATGAGTCCGGGCACGCGCAGCGCCGGGTTCCCCCAAACGGGAGTCGTCGGATCGCACGTGAACAGGGGCACCTCGAAATTCTCCCGGAAGATCTGCGTCAGCGACTTCAGGTAGTCGATGTTGCCGTCGGCGATGATCCCGTACTCGTTCTCGACCTGGACCATGAGGAGCGGACCACCCCTCGTCACCTGGAGATCCGCAATCTGTCCGGCAACGGCGGCGATGTAGCGCCGGCTCCAGGCCACGTAGCGAGGGTCGTCGGTGCGGATCCCGACACCCGGATGCTTGAGAGTCCAATAGGGGATGCCGCCGAACTCGGTCTCGGCGCAGCAGTAGGGCCCCGGGCGGAGGATGGCCCACATGCCGTTGTCCTGGCATAGCTTCAGGACCCGGCGGATGTCGCAGCCGCCGGTGAAGTCGAACCGCCCCTCGGCGGGCTCAACCTCATTCCAAAAAAGGTAGAAACTGATGGCATTGAGGCCCATGGCCTTCGCCTGTCGGATCCGCAAGTCCCAGTCCTCCGGCAGGACGCGGCCGAAGTGCATCTCGCCGGCGACGATCAGGGTCGGCTGTCCGTCGATCCAGAACCGGTGGTCGCGCGCCTCGAACTTATGGGGCCGTCCGTCCGGCGCGGCGGCGGCCAGGGGTGTCGCCTGGGCCTGCGCGAATGCGTACGACGGCATTGCGACAAGGAGGAGAAGGAGAAAGGATCGCTTCATGGGCAACGGGGGTAATCTGGGCGATCAAGGCATGCCCTCGAAACGCCCGCTCGCAGCGGGACGGACCGGCGTTTTGAAGGACGCGGAATGACCAACCGCAAACCGTGCTCAGGACGGCACAATGCGCCCTTGAACGCGAGGCCAATTCCCCGCCGCGCCAGTCCGAACATTTCACGAAGCACGTGGAATGTTCGGGCTACCGGGTCAGCATCGCCGCCCCGAAGACCCCGGCGCTGTCCCCGAGCGCCGGCCGCAGAAGCTCGGTCCGGAGTTCGGGATTGAAGAGGTGGCGCCGGATCGCCTCGCGCGTGCCGTCCCCATAGAGGATGTCGAGGTTGCCCACACCCCCGCCTATCACGATCGCGTCAGGATCGAGGATGTTGATGAGGGCGGCTATTGCCTCGCCAAACTTGGAGGAGAGCCGCCCGAGGGTTGCGACCGCGGCCGCCTCGCCCGAAAGCGCGAGTGCTGCGATCTCGGGCAGTCGCATCGATGCGCCCGTGCGCTCCCGGTAATGACGCTCCAGCGCGGGCCCGGCGACAACGGTCTCAACGCATCCCCTCCGGCCGCAGTAACAGGGCGCCGTCTCGCCGCAGACCGGATTGTGCCCCCATTCGCCGGCTATCCCGTGCAGGCCTTCCAGCACGCGCCCGCCGACCACGATCCCCCCGCCGACGCCCGTGCCGAGTATCAGTCCAACCACGACACCGCGCCCGCGGGCGGCGCCGAAGAGGGCCTCGGCCAGGGCGAAGCAATTCGCGTCGTTGGCGAGCCTCGCCTCGACGCCCAGGGCCTTCGAGATGTCGGCGCCCAGCGGCCGCCCATTGAGGTTCGTGCTGTTGGAATTCCTGAGCAGGCCGGTCGCCGGATCCGTGGTGCCGGGCGTGCCAAATCCGATCCTGGCCGGCCTCCGGCAGCCGGACTCCTTCTCCATCCCGGACACAAGCCTTCCGATCTGGCCGATCACGTGGTCGTACCCCCGGTCGCCTTCCGTGGGAACCCGCACCCGGCAAAGGGCCTCGCCGGGCCTGTCCGAGTCGACGACAACCCCTTCGATTTTCGTTCCACCGAGGTCGACGCCGAAAAGGATCATCGTCTTTTCTCAGGACTGGCCGCGCAGCGCGAACCAGGCCCTGGCTTCCCCCACATCGGCCTCGATCCGGCTCCTGAGCTCCGCCAACCCGGAAAACGCCATCTCGGGCCGAAGCGATTCAAGCCATTCCACGGTGATGACGTCGCCATCGTCCAGGGGACAGGCCCCGAGCACGTGCGTTTCGAGCTGCGGGGCGGCCGCCTTCTCGACGGTTGGACGCACGCCGTAATTGGCGATGCCCGGCAGAGTGGCGCCGCGCCCGGAAACTCGGACGAAATAGACGCCGAACCGGGGCGTCAGCTCGGGCGACCAGGCCAGGTTGAGGGTCGGGAATCCCAGCGTCCGGCCGAGCTTCTTTCCCGCGATCACCGGTCCGCGGGCGAAGTAGGCGTAGCCCAGAAGGGCGTTCGCCCGGGCAATGTCACCGGACTCCAGGAGCAGGCGGATCCGCGTGCTGTTGACCGGCTCTCCGTCGAATTCGACCGCCGGAACGCCGCAGACCGAAATGCCGGTTCCGCGGGCCGATTCGACGAGGCGGGCCACGTCTCCGGCGCGCCCGGCGCCGAAGCGCCAGCCGCCCCCGACGTGCACGCCGGCGAGGCTTGGCAGGCGCTGACGCAGCCATGGCAGGAAATCCCCCGCCTCGATCCGCGCAAACCCGGGCGTGAACGGCTCGAAGATGACTGCGTCGACGCCGAGCCCGGCGAGAAGGCCGGCCTGGGTGCCGGGATCGTGGATGAGCCTCGTCGGGCGCTGGGGGCAAAAAATGCGGCTCGGGTGCGGGCGAAACGTCAGGACGGCCGCCAGGCCTCCGCTCCCGCGCGCCGACTGGACGGCCGTTTCGATGACGGCGCGGTGCCCGAGATGCACGCCGTCGAACATGCCAATCGCGAGATGAAGGGGCCTGTCGCGCGCGATGGCGGCGCCTGCGGATTCGGTCGAGGAAAACTGGCGGGTGCTGCTCACACGAGAAAGCCGGCGGGGGCCGCGGCGTGCGCGGGGATCAGCCGCTTCTCAATATCCGTGATCGACAGCGCCTCGATCTGGTCGAGCGTCAGGGCCTGCGCCACCGACAGGGCTCCCGACGCGGTCCGGCGCAGCGCCGCCAGGTGGGCTCCGCAGCCGAGCTTCTGTCCGAGGTCGTGGGCAAGGGTTCGCACATACGTGCCCTTCGTGCAGCGCAGCCTGAAATCGAACCTCGGCAGGCCAAAGCGCGTCACCTCCCAGTCCATGACCCGGATGAACCTCGGCTCGCGCTCCACCTCCTCGCCCCTTCGGGCCATCTTGTAGAGGGGGACGCCCCCGATCTTGATGGCCGAATACATGGGAGGGGTCTGGTATTGGTCGCCGAGGAAGCCCAGGATCGCCTCGCGCAGCCGGGCTTCGGTGAGCGGCGGCACGGGACGCGTCTCCATGACGCGGCCCTCGGCGTCCTGCGAGTCGGTGATCGTGCCCAACTCGATCGTGCCCTCGTACTCCTTGTCGACGCTCATCAGGTACTGCGACAGCCGGGTGGACTTGCCGACGAGGATGACGAGGAGCCCCGTCGCCATCGGGTCGAGCGTGCCGGCGTGCCCGATCCGCCTCGTGCGCAGCTTGCCGCGAAGGCGGGCGACGACGTCGTGCGACGTGTGATCGACCGGCTTGTCCACGAGCAGGACGCCATCGAGTTCTTTTGGGGGAGCCAGCATGGCCGGTGGCAGGCTCTATCAGGCGGGCGACCGCCTCGGGGCGACCTCGGCGAGGCGCTCGGATAGGGCGGCGATCAGGCGCTGGCGGAAGTTCGCCGCAACCGGGGCAGGCAGGTTGAGCCCGGCCGCGCAGGCATGTCCCCCTCCGCCGAATTTCGCCGCGACCAGGTCTATCCTCATGCCCGGATCCTTTGCGCGGAGGCTTGCCTTGACGGCCCCGCCGGAGCGCTCCTCGATGAGGACCCCCACGTCGACCCCGTCGATGCTGCGCGCGTAGTCGACCAGCCCCTCCGTGTCCTCGCCCGAAGTCGAGGTCGCGGCAAAGACGCCTTCGGCCAGGGTGCCGATGCACACCCGGCCTCCGCATTCCAGGTTCAGCGAGGCAAGAAAGTGCTGGACGAGCTGGAGCTTGCCCATGGATTCGCGCTCGTAGAGCTCGAATCCGGCCTCGGCGGGGACGGCCCCCCGGGCGACCAGCTCCCCCGCGAGGACAAAGGAGCGCCGCGAGGTCGAATTGAACCGGAACTGCCCGGTGTCTGTGAGGATGCCCGTGAAGAGAGCCTGCGCCGCGCGCGCATCCAGCGGCAGGCCCGCGTCGAACAGGACGCCCGCCAGCACCTCGCAGGCCGCCGCAGAGCCGCCGTCGACGAGATTGATCGCGGCAAACCCCGGATTGGACAGGTGATGGTCGATGTTTCCAGCCGGATTTGGAAACCTCGCCTGCAACCGCACGCCCGCCCTCGCGTGGTCGGCGCAATCCACAAACACGGCGGCCCAGTCCGTCTTCCGCGCTAGGACCTCGTCGGTGCGGAGGAAAACCTGCCCTTCGGCCAGGAACTGCAGCCGGCGGGGAACGGGATCCGCGTTGACGCAGACGACGTCCCGGCCGAGGGCCCCCAGGACCCGGGCCAGAGCCACCTGCGCCCCGATGCAGTCGCCGTCCGGCCGGGCGTGCCCGACAATCGCCACGCTCCTCCCGGAGAGGGCTGCGGTCAGCCGGCTGAAGTCGTCGGCAAAATCGGGGTAGAACTTTTCCACGGTCAGGGTCGGCCCGGCAGCGCCGGGCCCTTGGAGTCCGCCCGCTCGATCTCGTCGAGGATCCGCGCGACGCGCACGCTGCGGTCCGCGGACTTGTCGAGCACGTATTCAAACTTTGGAAGATACTTGAGGACGATTCGCCGGCCGAGCTCCTCCCGGATCGCCGGGGCCTGCCTGCGCAGCCAGCGCATCCGGTCGGTTTCCTCCTCCCCGCTCCCGACGATGGCGACAAAGACGCGGGCATCCCGCAGGTCGGGCGCCACGCGAACCTCGGTTATCGTGACCGCGACGGCCTCGGACTGATACCGCCGGCGCAGGATGTCGCTCAGCTCGCGCCGGACGAGTTCATTGATGCGCACCGTGCGGTTGGACATGGGGGAGAGGACGGCGGAGGCGGGCTGAAACCCGCCGTCACAGGGACGCCCGGACCTTCTGGATCTCGTAGCATTCAATGACGTCGCCGACCTCGTAGCCATTGAAATCGTCGAGCTTGACGCCGCATTCGAGGCCCGCGCGCACCTCGTTGGCGTCGTCCTTGAAGCGCTTGAGGGTGCCGACCTTGCCCTCGTGGACGACCTCGCGGCCGCGGCGCAGGCGGGCGGCGGCATTGCGCCCGATCCGGCCCTCCGTGACGAGGCACCCGGCGACAAAGCCCTTGGCGAGCGGGAAGGTCGCCCGGACTTCGGCCGCACCGAGCTTCGTCTCCTTCAGGTCCGGCTCCAGCAGGTCGGCCATCATCTCGCGCACCTTGTCGCCCAGCTCGTAGATTATCTCGAATGATTCGATCCGCACTCCGTGATGCTTGGCGAGCGGGGTCACGCCGCTCTCGAGCTTCGTGTTGAAGCCCACGATGACGGCGCCCGAGGCCCCGGCCATGAGGACGTCGTTCTTGGTCACGAGCCCCACCTCGGCCGAGACGATCTCGAGCTGCACCTTGACGCTCTTGATCCCCTCGAGAATGTTCCGCACGGCCTCGGCGGAGCCGAAGACATCGGTCTTGATGATGAGCTTGAGCACGCGCTGCTGCGTCGCGGCGATGTTGGCGAAGAGCTGCTCGACGGAGACTTCCTTCGGCGCCGAGGCGGCACCCTCCTTCCTCAGCCGCTGCTGCTCCTCCTCGGCAAGCTGCTCCGCCTCGCGGGTATTCTTCACCGCCCGGACCGGCGCCCCGCTCTCGGGGGTCCCGGACCAGCCGATCACGCGGACAGGGGCCGCAGGCAGGGCTTCCTTGATCGCCTCGCCCTTTTCGTTATACATCGCCCGGACGCGAGCCCAGTGCTGGCCGGACACCAGGGCGTCGCCCACCCGCAGCGTTCCGCGCTGCACGATCAGGGTGGCGAGCGGCCCGCGTCCGACGTCCACCTGGGACTCGATCACGACGGCGGCCACCTCGCCCTGGGGATTGGCCTTCAGTTCAAGGACGTCGGCCTGAAGCAGGATCATCTCGAGCAGCTCGTTGACTCCGGTTCCCTTGGTCGCCGAGACCGGCACCGTGATCGTCTCGCCGCCCCAATCCTCGGGCGCGATTCCTCGCTGCTGCATCTGCGCCTTCACCTGGTCGAGGTTGGCGCCCTTGACATCGATCTTGTTGACCGCGACGACGAGGGCGACCTTCGCGTTTCGCGCATGCTGGAGCGCCTCGTCGGTCTGCGGCATGAAGCCGTCGTCGGCGGCTATGACGAGGACGGCGATGTCCGTCACCGAGGCCCCGCGCGCGCGCATCTTCGAGAACGCGGCGTGGCCCGGAGTGTCGAGGAAGGTGATCTTCCGGCCGTTGAATTCGACCTGATAGGCGCCGATGTGCTGGGTGATCCCGCCCGCCTCGCCCGCGGCCACGCTGGCCTTGCGGATCGTGTCGAGGAGGGACGTCTTCCCATGGTCGACGTGGCCGAGGATGCACACAACCGGCGAGCGCGGGGCGAGGTTTCGGGTCTCGTCCTCGTCGGGCTTCTTCTTCTCGCGCTCCTTCTGCGCCTGCTGCTGGACCGAGGGATCCCCGCGGTGCTTGACCTCGAGGACGAAGCCGTGCTTTTCCGCGACCTTGGTCGCAACACCCTCCTCCAGCGACTGCGTGATCGAGGCGAAAATGCCCATCTGCATCAGCTCCGAGATAAGCTGGAAGGGGCGGAGCCCGAGGATCGTCGCAAAATCGCGGACGACGACGGGCGGCTTGAAATGGATGATCTTGACGTCGCCCTGCTGCGTCACCGTGGCCCCGGAGGCTGCGTTCGGCGGCGCCAGGGGCGGCGGACTTTTTGCCGGCGGCGGCTTGGGCTGCGAAACGGGAAGCGGCGGGGGCGCCGAGACGGGCTGCGGTTCGGCCGGCCTTGCCGGGGCGATGGGCGCCTCGGCCGGCTTGGGTGCGGCGGGCACGGGCGCCCGGACGGCCACGGACGGCGGCGATTTTGGGGCCGGCGCAGCCGGCGCGGCCGGCGCGACCGGAGCCGGCTTCGGCACGGCGGGCGCCGGCTTGGGCGTCGCGATCGGGGGAGGCGTGGGGGAGGCCGGCCACGGCGGGGGCGCCGGAGGCGCCTTCACGGCCGGGCGCAGCGGGGCCGGGGCGGCGCGCGGCGCGACCGGTGGCGCCAGGGTCGCCGCCTTCGCGGCTGCCGCGGCCTCGTGCTCGCGGGCTATGTCGCCGGCCGTCTTGACAAAAATACCGGCGGGGTGCCGCAGCTTCGGCGCCTCGACGGGGGCGGGCGGGGGCGCCGCAACAGGGGCGCTCGCCGCGGCCTCGGCGGCAGCCTTGGCGGCAAACTCCTTCTCAATCTCCTCCTCGTAAATCTTGCTGAGCGTGCTCGAAACCGACTTTGTGTCCGCCGCCACGTAGCCGCGCGCCTTGAGCAAGGCGAGCATGTCCTTGCCCTCCATGTTGTGTCGCTTGGCCAGTTCGTGGATGCGGATGCTCATTCAGTGTTTTAAACGCTGTCTGCCTGCGCCTCAGGAGCCCACCCGGGCGATGATTTCCCTGGCCTCGTCGGCCGTGAAGCCGCCGCCGACCAGGTCCTCCGCCGCAACGCCCTCGAAGGCCGCGGGCGAATTGATGCCCATGTCGACCAGGCGCCCGGCGATTGTCGGATCGAGATTGAATGCCTTGACGAGCGAAGCCACGGCATTGCCGCGGGGATCGTCGCCGGCCGCCTTGAACTCCTCGATGTCCAGCCGCCAGCCGATCAGGCGGGAGGTCAGGCGCGCATTCTGCCCCTTGCGCCCGATCGCCACCGCGAGGTCGTCCGTCGCTACCTTGAGAAGTATCCGATGGGTCTTGTCGTCGAGGGTGATGTCGCGGGGGACGGCCGGCTTCAGGGCCTCGATCACCATCTCCCTCGGATCAGCGAAGAACTTGATGATGTCGATCTTCTCGCCGGCCAGTTCGCGAACGATGGTCTTGACCCGGGCGCCCCGGGCGCCGACGCAGGCGCCGACCGGATCGACCTTCGGATCGGAGCTGGTGACCGCGATCTTCGTCCGGTAGCCCGGCTCGCGCGCAAAGGCCTCGATCTTGACCGTGCCATCCGCGATCTCCGTCACCTCGAGTTCGAAAAGCCGCCGCACAAACTTGCCGCTGGCCCGGCTCAGGATGATCTCCGGTCCGCGGGGCGTGTTCTCGATCTCGAGAAGAAGCGAGCGGATGCGGTCCCCGGGCTGGTATTCCTCGCCCGGCATCTGCTCCTTCGCCGGCATGACCGCCTCGGCCTTGCCCAGATCGACATAGATGTCGTTTCTCTCGCGCCTTCGCACGGTGCCCGTGACAATGTTGCTCACCTGGTCCTTGAAGTCGTCGTAGATGCGGTCCTTTTCGAACTGCCGGAGCCGCTGCATCACCGCCTGGCGGGCGGTTTGCGCCGCGATCCGGCCAAGCGAGGAGGGATCGATCTCCTTTTCGACAAACTCACCGATCAGGGCGCCCGGCTTGAGGGCCTGCGCCTTCTCGACATGGACTTCCGTGCGCGGATTGCTGACAGAATCGACCACTTTGAGAAGCGCCCAGGCATGCAGCTGCCCATTCTTCGGATTGATTTCGATCTTCAGTTCCTGCCCCGAACTCACGCCTTTCTGGGCGGCCGTTTTCAGCGCGTTCGTAATCGTGGCGATCATGTCCGTACGGGGAATACCCTTCTCCTTCTCCATGTATTCGAGGACGGATAGAATTTCGCTGCTCATGGTATGAGTGTGTGGAAAAAAAAAGCGGGCCGCAGGGCCCACTTCTCTGCAAAGTGAGTTTAAGTGAGTCGGACAAACTACTCGGCGCGGGGAAACCTTGTCAAGCCGTCCAGCGGCTCAGCCTGGGCAAGCCCGCCGCCACGCCAATTTCACTCATTTATGGTCCCACGGCAGCTTGATCGCCAAGCGCTTGTGCCGCCAAACGTGGAACGGCTCGAACATCTTTCCCGGGTTCAGGATGCCCCGCGGATCCAGGGCTTTCTTCACAGCCCGCATCGCCCCGATCTGGGCAGCGCTGTGCTGGATCTTCAAGAAGGGAGTCTTGGCAAGGCCGATGCCGTGCTCGCCGGAAATCGCCCCGCCCAATTCGACGACTGTTTCCATGAGCCTGCCGACCGCCTTCTCTGCAGCCCGGCACTCCTTGCGGTCGGCTCCGTGGTACATGATGTTCACGTGCACGTTTCCGTCGCCCAGATGGCCGAATGTGGGGATCGCCAGCCCGGAATCGCGGCGGAGTCGGTCGAGAAACCGGGCGAACGCGACATATTGGCTCATGGGCACAACGACGTCCTCGTTCAATTTTGAGTCTCCCAGTTCAAACATCGCTCCGGAGCACTTGCGGCGGACCTCCCAAAGCGACTCGGCTTCCAGGGGACTTCGGGCCGCGCGGTGCGCCAATGCGTTCCGCCGCGCCCAGGCCAGCACCAGCGGCTTCTGTTCCCTCACTTCGCTCGCGGACCCGGCGATCTCAAGGAGAACGACCGGACGGCCGGGCTGTCCCTCGAAAACGGTGGTCCCCGTCGCCCGCTCCGCGCATAGGACCGAATAGCGGTCGAGGAACTCGCAGATCGAGGGCTGGATCCTCTCGACAAAGAGGGCCCGGACCGCCCGGAAGGCGGCCGTCTCATTGGAGAACGAAGCCAGGAGCGTCCACCGCGCTGCCGGCTTGGGAATGAGCTTCAGCGTGGCGTCGGTCACGATTCCGAGCATCCCCTCGCTGCCGATCCACAGGTCCCGGAGATTGAACCCCGCAGAGAACTTCCGTGTGGGGGTCCCCCACTTCACGAACTCCCCCGTCGGCAGGAAGCCCTTGAGCGCAAGGACGAAGTCCCTCGTCACGCCGTACTTGCCCCCGCGCATTCCGCCCGCGTTGCAGGCGATGTTGCCCCCGATCGTGCAGTATTCCCTGGACGAAGGGTCCGGCGGGTAAAACCAGCCGCGCGCTTCCGCCGCCCTGTGGATCTCGGCGACCGTTGCGCCGGCCTCCGCCTCCGCAATCCCCGCCTCGCCGTCGATCTGGACTCGGTTCCAGCCGAGCAGATCGACCACCCACCCGCCCCGGGCCGGAGCCGCCGACCCTGTGAGCGAGGTTCCGCGCCCCCGCACAGTCACGGGCACCCGCCGCTCGTTCGCCAGCTTGAGGACCGCCCCCAGGTCGTCCCGTGTGCGCGGGAAGATGACCGCCTCCGGCGGAAACGGGATCTTCATCCCGTCAAACGATGCGGCATCGAGCGAAGGCGCGTCCGTGCGGACGACCCCCGGTCCGAGACGTCTGCGGAGCAGGCGGGTGGCGGCGGGATTGAGCTTCATGAAACGCGAGGATAGTGCGAAGCACCTTTTGGCCGCGATGCCAAACCCTTTGTGCGGGCCGGGACGGGCCCGTATTAGGACACGTGTACTTATGTTGGTTTGGACTTCCCAAGGCGGAGCCAAACTTGTTGAATCGTCCCCCCATGACACGCGTTCTTCTCACCACCACTTCGTTTCAAGACACTCCGGGCGTTCACCACGATCTCCTGAAGAAGGCCGGCTTTGAGGTCGTCAATGAACGGGGCCCCCTGACCGAGGCCCGCATGCTCGAATTGGCCGGCCAATTCGACGCCTTCCTTTGCGGCGACGACGCCATCACCCGCGCGGTGATCCAGAAATCCCTGCCCCGGCTCAGGGTGATCAGCAAGTACGGCATCGGCCTCGACAAGATCGACGTGAAGTCGGCGACCGAATTCAAGATCCCCGTCCTCTTCACCCCCGGCGTCAACCACACCACGGTCGCCGAACACACGTTTTGCCTGCTTCTGGCCGCCGTCCGCCACCTGATTCCGGAGGCCAATTTCGTCGCCAAGGGCCAGTGGAAGCGGCTGACCGGCCATGAGATTCTCGGCAAGACGATCGGCATCGTCGGCCTCGGGCGGATCGGCAAGGAAGTGGCCATCCGGGCGCGCGCCTTCGGCCTCAACGTCATCGGCTACGACATTTACTGGCCGGACACGCTGACGACGGAACTCGGGGTCAGGCGGTACACCGACCTCAACGAATTGCTCAAGGCATCGGACGTGATCTCGCTCCACACGAACCTGACCGCGGAGACGAAGCACATGATCAATGCGAACAGCCTCAAGCTCCTTCGCAAGGACGCCATCATACTCAACTGCGCCCGCGGCGAATTGGTCGAGACAGCGGCCATGGTGGAGGCGCTGAAGGCCAATCAAATCGCCGCGTACTGCACGGACGTCCTCGACGTCGAGCCCCCGCCGCCGAACCATCCTCTCCTGGGGCTGCCAAACGTGATCATCACCCCCCACATCGGCTCGCGCACCTACGAGAGCGTGCAGCGCCAGGCCACCTGCGCCCTCGAGAACCTGACGCTTTTCCTTTCCGGGAAGAAGCCGCACGCCCAGGCGAACCTGAACTGAAACCGTCGGCCCGACCCCCATCCTCCCATGCCCGAGACCTATTGCGTCGTTCCCGAGTCCCAGCACAACGCGCTTGTCGATGCGGCCTACCGCCACCGAGGCTACGACGCCGACGAGGCGGCAGAGGCGGCCCGATTCTGCGCCGAGGCCTCCCGCCACGGAATCCGCACCCACAACGCCCTGAAGGCGCTCCATCTCGATCACCTTTTCGGCAGCGGGTCGAGCGGCTGCGTCCCGGGAGCCCGGATCGAGGAGAAGCCCTCCCGTTTCGCCGCGGCGAAGATCTGGAACGCAAACAAGAAGCTTGGGCAGTCGGTCGCCTACCGGGCGATCGACGCGGCCACGAAGCTCGCCGACCAGTACGGAATCGGCACGGTGTCCGTCGACAACGCCTTCCACTACCTGTGGGGCGGCGGATACGTGATGGGAGCCGCGAAGAAGGGCTACATCGCCTACACCAATTGCACGGCCGCGCTTGCCGAGGTCGTGCCCTTTGGCGGCAAGTACCCGACCCTGGGCACCAATCCGCACAGCTGGGGATTCCCGACGACCGATGCGGTCGGCTTCCCGATCGTGATCGATTGGGCGACCTCGGTTGTCGCGATGGGCCGCGTCCAGCAGCTCAAGCGCGAGGGAAAGCCCCTGCCCCCGATGGCGGCGGTCGACAAGGACGGCCAGCCGACAACCGATCCGAATGCCGCCGTTTCCCTTCTGCCCTTCGGCGGACACAAGGGCTACGGCCTGTCGCTCATCAATGAGATCGTGGGCGCCCTGATCGGCGGATCCCTGCCGACCCTGCGCAGCCGTTGGGCCGAGGACGGCGAGAAGCACTCCTGCGCCTTCTTCTTCCAGGTGATACACCCCGAGGCCCTGAGCGGGGGCCTCTTCGCAAAGGGGCGGACCCAGGCGCAAAACGTCAAGGCGGTCCTCGCCGACATTCTGGGCCATGGAAACGAGCGCGCAATGCTGCCCGGCCAGCCCGAGGCGGAATTTGCCAGGAAGACGGCCGCGGCCGGCGGACTCCTCTTCACGGAGGCCGAGGTTGCGGCCTTCAACGAGCTGGCCGTCGAAACGGGCCAGCGAAAATGGTCGGCCGCCGACTTGAAGAAGGTGTCGGTCTGACCCTCAGGGGACGATGATCAGCCTCCTCCAAATCATCCTCCTCGGCCTCGTCCAGGGGGCCGCCGAGCTCCTGCCCGTGTCGAGCTCGGCCCACGTCATCGTTGCGGAGAAGCTGATGGGGATCGACCCCACCACGCCGGAGGCCACCTTCCTTCTCGCCACGCTGCACACCGGGACGATGTTTGCCGTCCTGGTCTACTTTTGGAGGAAGTGGGCCGTCCGGTATTTTGTCGGCACCGTTCGCTGGCGCACCGTTTTGGTCCAACTCGTCATCGCAACGGCCTGCACCGGCGCCGTCAGCCTGGGCCTCCAGGCCGTGATTGAAAGGATCTTCCTGGGGACCACCGCAAGCCCAGGCCAAATCGAAGAGCTCTTCGGCAACCTGCCGTTGATCGGAGCAGGCCTGGCGGCTGCCGGCATTCTCATAGTCCTCTCCGGATTGAAGCGCCGGAACAGCGACACGGGTTCCGAGGTTTCCATGGGTTCGGCCGTTGGAATGGGCCTCATCCAGGGCATGGTCCTTCCTTTTCGCGGATTCTCGCGGTCGGGAAGCACGATTTCGGTCGGACTGCTGGCCCGCAACGGTCGAAGGGAGGCCGAGGAGTTCAGCTTCGCTCTCGCCGTTCTTTTGACCCCCCCTGTCGTGGCGCGCGAACTCAAGAGGCTCCTCAAGCTGAATGCCTCCGAGGCCCATCCACTCCACTTTTTGCACCTTGCCGGCCCCGGCCTGATCGGCATGGCGTGCAGTTTCGTCGCGGGGCTTCTCGCCCTGCGCCTCCTTTCGCGATGGCTCGACCAGGGCCGCTGGCACTACTTTGGTTTTTACTGTCTGGCGGCAGCCGCCGCGGTCCTGGCGCTGGCGGCCGGCGGACTATAGAAACGGCAGTGCGATCTCCTATTTCCCATTATGAGCCTAAATATCAAATCATCAACAGAATGTAAATTCGACGAGATTTCGCTCGGCGAAATCATGCTTCGCCTCGACCCGGGAGAGGGCCGAATCCGGACGGCGCGGGAATTCAAGGCCTGGGAAGGCGGCGGCGAGTACAATGTCGCCCGCGGGCTGCGCAAGTGCTTCGGCCTGCGGACGGGGGTATGCACCGCATTTGTCGAAAACGACGTGGGCCGCCTGATCGAGGACTTCATTCTCCAGGGCGGAGTGGCGACAGACTACGTACTTTGGCGCGCCGATGACGGAATTGGCCGGTCGGTCCGCAACGGGCTCAACTTTACCGAGCGCGGCTTTGGAATCCGGGGCGCGGTCGGCATCCCGGACCGCGGCAATACCGCGGCCAGCCAGCTCAAGCCGGGCGATTTCGACTGGGAAGCGATATTCGGGAAGAAGGGAGTCCGCTGGTTCCATACGGGCGGCATCTTCGCCGCCCTTTCGGAATCGACCGCGGCCCTGACGATCGAGGCCGTCAAGGCGGCAAACAAGCACGGAACCGTCGTCAGCTACGACCTCAACTACCGGCCCTCCCTTTGGAAGAGCATCGGGGGGCAGAAGAAGGCCCGCGAGGTCAACCGGGAG
>Ga0265342_10001930_pt1 | contig 18588 bp, 9 predicted proteins | sample 4CB327metaG_FD_203125 | JGI IMG/M metagenome (GOLD analysis project Ga0265342, IMG submission 203125) | Rhizosphere microbial communities from Carex aquatilis grown in University of Washington, Seatle, WA, United States - 4-CB3-27 metaG | ecosystem: Host-associated > Plants > Roots > Rhizosphere...
GTTCTCCAGCGTGCCCACGGCCAGCTTGATCAACTCGGCGCCAATCGTGTCCGAAGAAGAGAAGCCTTGTTCGGCGTCATCCAAGACACCGGACCAGGTCAGGGGCTGCCAGCGATTTCCCGCGAACCAGGGCCGATCGAAGTACGGGAGAGCCGAGAGCGGATCGGCCAGCAAAGAGAGCCCCATTTCCGGTGTCAGACCGAGGTGCTCGCCCCAGAGCTGGCAGCGCAGCACGCGAGCCGGATTGGCGGGGTCGCGCTTCAAATGTTGCGGCATCGCCATGGCGTTGATCTCGCCGTCATGGAAGTGCCCGCGCCGGTTCATGTTCGCCGAGCCGAGAGAGAGAAACACATCGTCGACGATCATGAGCTTGGCATGGACGTAGATATGGGGGACGTTCACGCACAGCACGGGCGAGCCTTTTTGCCGCGCGTCCACCTTGGAGCCCCACCTCGGACTCGGGCCTAGTGGCCCGCGATTCACGTTGAGCGTAACCTGGTCGGCCTGTGTGTCGGGCGCCCCGGCGTCCGTAACCTGCATCAGCTCGTTGGCGACAAAAACCCAGAACGGAGGGTTCGGGATGCGCGCCACCGGACCGACCTTGATGGAAAGATCGCTGGCGCCGACGTCCTCTTTGAGAACCGCGCGGCCAAGATCTCCGACGGTCGCGGGAGTCGGGTTCAGGAAGCGGCGCACGAGCGCCCCGATCTTGATACGAGTCCCCCATTTGGCGGTGAGCTTTGCGAAGACGTCGGTGCGGCGCTGCGGCCCATAGATTTGGCCATTTTGCATACAGCAGGTGATGATGAGCGCCTTGGTGTGATCGGCGGCGTCGAGCAGATGTTGGAGATACTCTTCGTCGGGCGTGAAGTATTGCTCCTCGATGTAGATGAATTCCCGCGCCGCATCTATCGCGTTCATGTTCGAGCGATGGATGAGCGTTTCGCCTTTCGGGGCGAAGGGGAACCCCGCCGCTGTTTTCGGCGTGTAGTAGGTGCGCGCGATTTGCACCAAATGACTGGCCGGGCCCTGCTCGATCGCTGGCGGCGTTGCCGGAACATCGAAGGGCGGCGAAACGTGGTCATAGTTGCAGCGTTCCGCAAAGGATTGAATCAGGTCCTTGAGCGCTGGTCCCGTCAACTTGGCCTGCACGTCGTGATACGGGAAAAGAGCGCGGTGAATGGGCGAATCCGGGCGGTCGCTGTTGATGTCGATGCCGCCGAGATAGCCGAAGTACGTGCCACCGGGTGTCCTGCCCACCACGAATTTCTGGTGATAAACGCCGAAGTGAATGATGTCGTCTACGGTCAGCCCGACGACTTTGAACGGAGGCGTAAAGAACGGATTGTCCGAAGTGGTTGCCGGGTACGCAGACCAGTGGGCGATGTCGGCCGAGATGGTGGTCAGGTCGTCGACCATGCTTTTCGAGGACTCGGCAATCGAGCGCAGGGCATCGAGCGTAAAGGAGGTGTCGAGCAGAAAGTTGGCTGCGGCCAGGGCACCCATCAGCACTCCGAAGCCGGCCGGATTGGTGGTGAACCAACCATAGGCGGCGGCTGGAAAATTGGCAGCGAACAAACCCCACAACACGGCCAGCACATCCTGGCCGTCATCGAACGAGTTGTTTTCCACCTGCAGGAATTGATTGACCAGCAGACGCACCTGCGCTTTGCTGTCGTTCAGGTTCTGGATGAGTTGCTTGAACACCGTGGCGTCGTTGAAGGGGATCAAGGGCCAAGTATTGGTCTTGTCCAGCAGCGATTCCTTGACGAAGGCCCATCCCGCAAAGCCGACGCCACCGCCCAGTCCTTGAGCCTTGTCGAGGTCGTCGACCAAGCGCGCAAAATAGGGATTCCCGTCGGGTATGGGGTCGAGGAAGCTGTTCGCATTCCAGCGCGCCAGCGGAGTCACGCCGAGGTTGTCACGCTCGGCGAGCCACAGGTTGGCGTCGGCCACTTGCACATAGCGCTCCTTGGGCGGGAGCTGATACGCCCCTTCAAACGCGCCGCCTTCGCTCTCGACACCGGCAATCAACGCATGGGCGGCGGAGGCGAAGGAAATCGTCGCGGAGCCGGTGGCGGGTGCCGCGATCCCGGTGCTGCCGTCGTCGGGGGTCACGTTCGTGGAACCGGCGTTGGTGAGCACGGTGAAGGTTCCGGAGCTCATCGGCCGTCCAATGTGGTCGAGGATGTAGACAGGTGTGCCCAGACTCTGCAACTCGGCAGCGAAGCCGGCCCAGGCACTCCCGTCGGCTCCCGCGGCGGTCATGGCATTGGCGATCTCGCTGGACCAGAGCGCGGGATCGCGCACAAGACGATCCTGAAAGCACACTCCGAACCATAGCGACGGTGCGGCACCCGCCGTCGCAATCACGTCGCCCGTCGCAACCACGTTGTCCGCGGCGACGGTGGTCGAGGCCTGTGGCGAGAGCAGCGCATACATCACGGGTAGCCCGCCTTTGAGCGCCAGCAACGTGGATGCGACAAAGCCAGGAAGCGGGGAGAGCTCGATCAGCGTCCAGGCCGAGGCAGGGTTGCCGGGGATCCCATTGGAGGCGTCCGCGAACATGCGAACCGTGCTGCGCGCGAAGGCAAAGACAGCGGCGCCACTGGCGACGGAGATCCAGCGCACGGGCTCGCCTGCGAACCTCGGAAGGGGCGCCGCCGCTGGAGCCGGAAGGGGCTGGGAGCCGAGCAGCGCGGTGTTGGCGCCGATGTTTGCGATGCGCGAAAACGGGCTCATGATTTGGGCACCCCCGACGCGAATGGACCTGTGAGGCGGGATGGGATCCCGTCCTTGGAAAGCGCATAGGTCCAGAGAATGACGTAGTTGCCAAACGTCCCCGGAACGCTGACCATCGCAGAGCGGCTTCCATCCGGGCCGGTGACAACATCGGGATCGGACAGGAGCTTGGTGACGGGGGGCAGCAGGGCATCCGAGACTGGAACGCGGAGCCGAAGACCGTTCTGAGGATAGAGGTCGCGCCGATTCGGGATGCGCAGTAACTCCGCACCGGTGAGATCGGTGATGGGGCTTGAAACCGGCAGCATGGTCGAGAAAACGAGCAGGCACGACAGGTCCTCGTCCTGAGGGACGCGCAGTGTGATGGCGACGGAGGTTGGCGTGGATCCGAGCGCAATCCGCTCTGGTGCGATAGGAGGCGCGATGGAGGGAACGCGGACCACGACGGGAAGGATGGCACCGTCGCTCGAAACGCGGCCGAGAGTGTCTGCACGTCGAACACGGTAGAAGCAGCGCGCCGGCTTGGGAGCCAATCGGTCCTGAACGGGGCCGAAGAGGAGCGTGTTGCCGGCGACACGCTCGAAGATCTCGTTCGGACGCTGATGCTGGGTCGCGAGGAACATCAGGAACCGAGTCGCCATCCGCTCCGGGTTCGCGCTTTGAAGGGTTGCGACGACGGCGGCTTCGTCGCCTGGATTGGGGAACGTCACGAGCTGGCTGGTGCCGTCCTTGAACAGAAGCTGAAGCTGGTTCTGGGCGTTGAGTACAGTGATGCTCAGGAGCGTATCGATGGAACAACGGTCGAGGGCGATCGGCTCTCCGGCGGGAAGAGCGCCTGGGAGGAGTGAGGGAAGGTCCAGGGTCACCAGGACCTGGCGGCCCGTCGGCTCCTCGGTAATGAGCTCCGGAACATCGCCCACCGGCGGAGGAAAGGAGAACACAGGCCGGGTGTGATCGCGGGCAGAGACCGCGCACGTCACGATGCTGCTCTCATTGCCGGGCCTGCCGCCACTCGGCAAAGCCGCTGGAAATTCGTCGTCGACGTAGGATTCGGCGTCGGCAGCGGACACTCCCACCCAGATCGAATCGAGGGGATGAGCTGGGCTCAGATTCAACAGATCGTAGAAGACAAACCGGTAGCTCTCCGCGCTGGTCAGCGGCACCACCGCGGCGCGTGCCTCCCAGGAGGCAGGCCGTTGATGATCCGCACTCAATTGGCGGCCGAACTGCGCAGGTCCGACCACGGGCGTCGCCGAGGGCTTGGCGAGTGCAGAGTCCACGTGGACGATTACACTGGCGCCCCCGATCAGCGAAGCAATGCGGAACGGATAGCCGCCAGAGATGATCCACTGGCCGACGGAATCGCTGTCTTTCAATGTGCGGTTGGTCTGAAAGCCAAGGTCCCAGCCTCCGGACGCCGCGGTCACGGAGGTGATGTTGCCCGGAATCACGTCGGGAGTGTTGAGCAGGTAGTAGACACGAAATTCGCTGGTGAGGGGATCGGTCTGGCGTTCGCTATCGCGCCAGCCCCAATCCAGGACGATGGCATTCTTGTGCGTGCCGAGGAGCGCGAGATCGGCTGCCGTGAGCGAGGGCTCATCCACCACCAGGGCTCGGGCCTTGACGCCCGGGGGGCTGCTGAGCCGCGTCGTTCCGTCGGGGTTGGTAATCAGGTCGGGCTCGGGTTGCGGACCCACGGGAAGAGGCGGAGCCAAGTGCTTTTCCAAACGAACCACGTTGGAAAGCGTCCAGCTCGAGCTGACCCGCCCGACGGTATCGATGGCCCGGATCTGATATTGGTGATAGGTGCCGAACGCAGGCACGGGCCGCTGAAAGACTCCGCCGGGATCCTGAAGGTCGAAAACGTCGCTCAGGCGGAACGTATAGCCCGCCCCTGCCGAACGAGGCCGACGCATGGGGAAGACGTCGGAGAGATTGGCCCCCAGAGCAAGCTGGGCGGCCGGTCTGCTGTTGTCGCGCGTGCCGAGGGTCAGATTGTCGCCAGGAAGAATCGGCTCCCAGGGACCGTTGGTCGCGGGTAGGGTGACCTCGCGATGCTCGATTTGAAAGGCAATCGCGTCCAGAGGAGGCGCGTCGGCGGTGCCGGTCGGCCATAGCGAGATGCCCCCCGTGGGCGCGGGCAGCCACACCAACTGAAAGCCCGGCAGGGGACGCTGGGGTCCTTGAAAAGAGGCCTGATTGGAAAACACTGCGGTTCCCGGCGGCGTCTGGAGATTGGAGATGGTCAGGCTTAGAGGCGGCGCGGGGAGCGGTTGCGCAGCAAAGGGAATCAACCCGGTGTGCGCAACGACGGGGACGCTTCCCGAGGCTGCGAGCGCGGGAAGGCGAATCGCAAACAGGATACCTTGGCCCCGCAGACGAATTTCCGTCACCGGATTGGGGAAGGACAACGTAACGATGCTGCCAGGGGGAGCCGTGGCGCTAGTCGCAGGAAACGCCCAGGGGTCGCCTCCGGCGTACTGGAACTTCTGGGACGGATCGGCTTCGAGGACAACAACGGTGACCGCGCGAGGCAAGTCCAGGATGACGCTCCAATCGTCCAGCGAGGGACCGAGCCAACCTGGCAGGACGGACTTCGGCATGATCTGAATGCCTCGGCGAGATACGGCATTCAGGGCGTTCGCGGGAGGCGCGGGAGCGAGGACCACCGAAACCGGGCTGGGAAAGCTGAGTCGCAGATCGGCCAGGAAGAAGGTTGCGGGAAGAGCCGATTGAGAAGGAATCGTATGGAAGTCGTAGACGGTGCCGCTCACATCCTGGGCTGGGAAGTGGCCGGTGATTCGATATTGATACGTTTCTCCGGGGACCAGCCCACTGGAGGCGCGATCGAAATAGCCAAACCCGAGGACCCGCCGGAAACGCGGATGAATCTGCAACAAAGCTAGCTGGTCTGCCAGCGTCATTTCTTCGTAAGGATCGTCGGTACTGGTCCGGCCAAGCACGATGCGTTCCCCAGGTCTCTCCAGACCCGTTTGGGCTATGGCGGGCCGCAGGGGACCGACGAGGCTATTGAAATCGGCTTGAGCAAGGGTTTCATCCCCTGTCAGCCGGCCTGCAGCAGCGCCAAATTCCAGCGCTGCGTTCGTGAGGGAGGGGTCGGCTTCGTGAATCGGGAGAGTGAGGCCCTGGACCAGGTAGGGCACGCTGGCCCAGGCCGGATCCGCTGGATCATCGGGAGGCAGCGCGCAGATTCCGACCGTGAGTGGGGAGACCGTGTAGACCACGACCGTATCCATCTGGCTTCCGGTCAATACCAGAAAGGTCCCGTCTCCAGGGGCCGTGCCGGAGGCGATGGTTTTCCCTCCGCTGCTTGCCACGGCAAACGCGGCGAAAGAATGGAGGGGCGCGCTCGGGGCGATCGTCACAGACACCCTCACGGAATGAGCAGGAGAAGTAAGCTCGAGCGTGAAGACGTCGAGAATTGCAGTTGCCGAAGGCCAGGGCGTTGACGTTGGGGAAGAGACCAGGGGTGGTATTGGACCGGATTGCCGATAGAGAACCGGGCCGAGCGTGGTTGAGAGCTCGTTGTGCGTCTTGAGCTGAGAGAGCTCTTTCGACGTGAGTACGACGCATTGGAATCCCACTTCTCGTAGGACAACGCGCCGTTGAATGTCGAATCCGGGGGACGACAGACACACGACGTCCGGAGCGTTCCACGCCAGATGAATGCCTTCTGCACCGGCGTCCAATCTGCAAATCCCAAATGCAAACATGCTTGCCCCCCATCAGCACGCTTGTGCTCGTCCAGCCTTCCGCCGTGGAGCGTGTGTGGTTATGCCTGAGCCGTCGAGCCAGCCAATGTCGGTCCCGCCGCGGGTCTCTGCCTGCCTGAGCGCTATCATCGAGACTCCTTCCAGGTTCAATAGATGCCGGTCCTGGCCCGCGCGATTCTGAGCGAAACGCTTCACCTCCATTCGAGCCCGCGATAGGGCCCCCCCAACGACACTCCGCAGCGCTCAAGCAAGCCACCCCATCGGGTTTTCGTACCCTGCTCCCCTCGCCGAGCATGGATCGGTGCCTTGTCCAAGGACAAGCGTGCTCGTCAAGGTAGAAAATTTCTACCCCGATTTCGGCAGGTGCACGTTGACTTGGGCAGACCTTGGTCCCAAATGCGAGTATCGGGTCACAAAACGAGAGGATCGCTGGTTACCGATCCAACAATCTACGGTCAACCGTCAGCGCCCGATGGTCGGGCTAATCATGTTGTTCAAGATGCTGCGGTTGACGAAAGGGAGAAAACCATGCAAATCAGGGAACCGTTTCGTATTCATGCCTATGCTCGTCCTCGCCAATCGAAGGCCGCGCTCCAGAGACTGTCCATTGTTTGCGCGTGCTCTATCGGCGCAGCGCTGGCCGGAGGATGCGACGTCGGCCCCACAGAAACCGACAGCAATGGCAACGGCGGAGCTCAGCGCACGGCGAGGCTTGCCTGCCAGGATGACCATTCAGGGACACCGAGCACAGTCACCGTGGATCCCCGGAGCAACCTGGGTGTTCTTTCGACCATCGCAGTGGGTGCAAACGCTGCGGCCTGGGACAGCAATCTGACGACTGCCGAGCTTCCCCGATTGCTGGCGGACGCTGGGCTTCAGGTTCTTCGCTATCCAGGTGGTTCGACCTCCAACAACTATCACTGGATATCCAATACCCCGGATGATCCCAACCAGGGCGGTACCGTTCCCAGCGCCAACTTCGATGCCTATATGTCGGTCGTGAGGGCAACAGGAGCCCAGTCCATGGTCACGGTCAACTACGGCTCCGGGACGGCTCAAGAGGCTGCTGACTGGGTCCGCTATGCCAATCAGGGAGGCCGACACTACAAGGGGCCTGTGCCGACCTATTCTGGCGCGAGCTCTGCCGGCCACAATTACGGCATCAAGTACTGGGAGATCGGCAATGAGATGTACGGCGACGGCACCTATGGGGCGACCTGGGAGGTGAATCACAATGCCCACGACCCGACCACCTATGCCAATGGCGTCGTCGCCTTTAGCTCGGCGATGAAGGCGGTCGACCCTTCCATCAGGACGGGTGTTGTCCTGACAGCACCTGGCAACTGGCCTGATGGGCAGACCAGTGCTTCCTCACCGCAACCGTGGAACGACACCGTCCTGCCCATCGCTTGCAATGCCATTGATTTCGTCGATGTCCACTGGTACGCGCAGGGACCGACCGGAGAATCCGATGCGGCCCTGCTGGCATCCCCGCAAAATGGTGAAGCCACGAGCGTCAGCTACACGCCCAGCATTCCCAGCATGGTCGCAAGCTTGAAGGCGAAAATCACCCAGTACTGCGGCACCCGGGCCGGCGCGATCCAGATCATGATCACCGAGACCAATTCAGTCTCGTACAATCCTGGGAAGCAGACCACCAGCCTGGTGAATGCCCTGTTCCTGGCGGATGAGGTCATGACCTGGCTCGAGAATGGTGTGGCCAACGTGGATTGGTGGGCTGTCCACAACAGTCCGTTCGACGGAAATGTGGACGCATCCCTATATGGCAGCTACAACTTCGGCGACTATGGGATCCTCTCGGCGGGCCTTACCTCAGCCAATGGAGCGGTGGAGCCAGTCGCCAACACCCCCTTCCCAGCCTACTACGGACTGCAGATGCTCTCCTATCTTGGGCATCATGCGAGGGACACGATGCTCCAGGCCACGTCATCAACGCCTCTCGTTTCGGCACATGCCATCAAGCAAGCAGACGGCGACATCAACGTGATGCTGATCAACAAGGATCCCAGCGTCACCTACACCGTAACCGTCTCGCTGCAAGGAGCCCGCGTTCATGGACGGGCGCACGTGTTTACTTATGGGGCCGATAGTCCGTCGGTCCATGCTACCGTCAGGTCGGTCGACGGTTCGTCCTTCCCGATCACGATAGGACCCTACTCGGTCACCACGGTCACCCTGCCATAGTTGGGCGAGTCTAGCAGCCGCCAAGGGCGGCATAGGGGGAACCCATTCCGGGTTCCCCCCCTGGCCATCGCAGCGACCAGCCTTGCCTTGGTCCATCGCCGCGACCCAGCCCGCGCGCTGGTGGCGCGTATCCGCAGCCGCTTGCCGGGCTACGATGTCGAAGAGCTCCTGCGCGCGTTCCGCTTCACGCCGGACGTGATGAAGGTCATCCGTCAGGGCGCAAAGGAGATCGGCTTTGCTTGACCGCTCTAGAAGGCGAAACCAATCGTAAAGTCGACGGCGGGCATGGTGCCCCGCAGCGAGATATTGGGCGCTCCAGCATTGTTCGACGTTCCGCCCATGTAATCGATAACGCCGCCGCCAAGTCGCATGGAAAAGGGCTGCCAATTCCACTGATAGCCGACGGTCGCACCAAGGCCGATCAGGCTCGCCTCCGCACTGACATCCCCCGCCGAGGCCTTGGCCTTGGCGTAAGCGACGCGTGGATAGAGATAGAGACCGTTCATGGGCCTATCACCCGTCAGGAAAAATTGCACACCGATGTCGCCGCCGTAGGCAGAGGTCTTCACGCCAAGAATCTCGTTATTGTAGTAGGTGGCGCTGACGTTGATCGAGAACAAGCGCTGCGGTGAAAAGTCGAGCTCGAGCCCGTAGAACCCGAACAAAATCGAAATCGGGTTGAAGAAGACGCCCATTGTAAACTTGTCTTCGGTCTGTGCCGGAAAGGGTACGGATTGAACTACTGGCGCGGGCGCTGCCGCCTCGGGGTCTGGCACTTGCGCAGACGCGACGGAGCCTGCGCTCAGCATCCCAACAAGAATCAAGCACGATACGCAACGAACTTTCCCGACTGAAGACATAGGTCACCCTTCCTGTTTGGGCCCGCAGGCCGTTCTGAAAACCGACTGCGCAATCTCTATTGCGCCCTGTCGTCGAAGTATCGGCGGTATCGCTCGGTCGTTCACCTTGGCAGCCTGAAGCTGCGGCGTCCTCGACGGATTGAGAAAGAGAACCACTGACGCATGACACTACAGGGCTCAAGGTAGCGTGTCAATATGAGCAAAATACCGACATTGCCCGGCGGTCATCGAGTGCTGCGAATGGCCTGCGACGACGCGTCGAGCTATTCAGCACAAAATGGCCCAAGTACCCCGATTGTAGGGATGGCGTGAATCGGGTAATGAGGAGGTGTGATGAGGCAGGTCTTCCACGGCGTTCTTGGGCTTTGCGTCGTCCTCTGCTTGGCGCCTGCGTCAAGCCTTGCCCAAGCGAGCGCCAAGGCCGAGGCGCGCCGGCACCATGACCTTGGACTGTCGAGCATGAAAAAGAAGGCCTATGGCGAGGCTATCGCCGAGCTCAACCAAGCCTATGATCTCGGTCACGACTACGCCGTGCTCTATGACATCGGCCAGGCCTACGTTGCCATCGAACAACCGGTGTTCGCAGTCAAGATGCTGAAGAAGTTCCTCGCCGAGGGAGGCAGACAGATACCCGCCTCCCGCCGCAAGGAGGTCGAGGCCACCATCGCCGCCGAGCAGCGACGCATCGCCAGCGTGACCATTCGCGCCGCCGTCGACGGGGTGGTCATGCGCGTCGACGGGATCGCGGTGGGCAAAACGCCGCTCCCGGCGCCAGTCGAGCTCGGCGCGGGCCCGCATTTCTTGTCGGCGTCGGCCGAAGGCTACCACCCCTGGGACCAACCGGTCGATCTGGCTGGCGGGGAGGCTCGCGCCGTCGAGCTTCGCCTGGAACCGAGTGAAGGCGTGCCGCCCGCGCCGCCCGCGGCTGTCCCCCAGCCCGCCCCCGTGGCGATGCCCACTGTGACCGCCCCGCCTCCCGCGCCGTCCCTCCTGACGGAGACGACGTCCGCGCCGCCACCCGCCCCCACCTCGACCGCACTTCCGACGAGAAAGGTCGTCGCCTATGCGCTCGGCGGCCTGGGCATCGCTGCGCTGGCAGTGGGCGGCCTGTACGGTATCGCGGCCATCTCCAACCTCCACGATAGCAACACCAACTGCCCCCAGAACCGATGCTCGCAAACCGGGGTCGACCTCCACAACCAAGCGAAGACGGACGCACGCTTGGCCGACATCAGCATGGGAATGGGTCTAGTGAGTGTCGCGGTTGCGACCTATCTTTGGCTGCGGCCGGCCCAGCCCGAAACCCCGCCGGCATCGGCGTCAGCGCCGGACATGCGCATAGCCGCTGCAGTTGGCCCGCACCAGGCGGCCCTTGCCCTGCGAGGTTCGTGGTGACGAGCGGGAGGCGGCTCGCCGCGCTGGTCGCTATCGCGTTGGCGTCGTCGGCGTGTGAAATCGTCGTCGGGACTGGCGACCGCAAGCTCGCGGTCGGCGGGGCTATCGGCAGCGCTGGGAATGCTGGCGGTCGTCCCGGCAGCGATGCCACCTCCGCGACCGGCGGCCGTATGGGCGCGGGCGGAGGCCTGGGAAGCGGCGGACACTTGGGTGGCGGCGGAGCCCCAGCCACCGGTGGCGGGGCCGGCAGCGGTGGCGTCACAGCTTCGGGCGGCGCGTCCGGTGCAGGTGGCGTCATCCTCGACGGTGGCGTGACCCGAACCGGTGGCGCGACCAGCGCAGGCGGCACCACCAGCGCCGGCGGCACGACGCAACTCGGTGGCACCACGGGCCAGGGCGGAACGAGGACCGACGGAGCCGTGGACGCGCCGAGTGTGACGGACGCAGCGACCGACCCGGCCGGCTGCGCGGCAGTCGGCGTCCTTGGCACGGGCAACGGCCTTCAGGGCGAATACTTCAACACGTCATCGCTGACTGGCCTGGTGTTTTCACGTATCGATGCCACCGTCAATTACGACTGGGGGTCGAGCGCACCTGAGTTGGCCCTGCCCGCGGACGGGTTTTCCGTGCGTTGGACGGGCCAGGTGCAGCCGCGCTTCTCGGGCCGTTACACCTTCTATACCAACACCGACGATGGTGTCCGGCTGTGGATCAATGGCAGCCAGATCATCAACGATTGGAACGACCATATGGCCACCGAGAATTCAGGCGTGGCAGATCTGGTGGCCGGCCAGAAGTACGATCTCAAGATGGAATACTACGAGGCGGCCCAACTTGCCACCGCGCAGCTCTCGTGGTCGAGCACTTGCCAGGCCCGCGAGATTATCCCGCAGAGCCAGCTGTACAGTCCATCCGCCGTCTGCACCGCCGCCGACGACGGCACGGGCACCGGCCTCGTGGGTCAGTATTTCGACAATCAAGATCTCACCGCGTTGCGCGCGACCCACAACACCGACCCGACGGTTTCTTTCGTGTGGGCCGACGGCGCCTCGCCCGATCCCGCCATCGCGCCCTCGAGCTATTCCGTGCTTTGGACAGGTCAGGTGCAAGCCCGCTACGACGGCTTCACCACGCTCTACCTGGTGTCGAGCGGCGGCGCGCGCCTGTTCATCAACGACGCCCTGGCCATCGACGACTGGACCGCGCACACAAGCATCGAGGATGTGGCCACCATCGCAACCACCGCAGGCCAAACGTACGACCTCAGGCTCGAGTATTTCGAGCAGAGCGGAGGCGGCCAGGTCCAGCTGCTATGGAGTGGCGCGTGCCAGGCCAAAGAGATCGTCCCGCAGGCACAACTGTACCCGACCTTCACCGGGATGGTGTGCGACGATCCCGGCGTGAGCACGGGGATCGGCTTGCGCGGTGACTATTACGACAATCCCGATTTCACGAACCTCGCCGCGACCCATGCCGCCGAGACCATCAATTTCGACTGGGGCCTGGGCGCCCCGGATCCCAAGGTTGGGGCTGATACCTTCTCCGTGCGCTGGACAGGAAGCCTGCTGGCCCGCTACACGGGAGGAACCACCTTCCGCACCTGGTCGGACGACAGCGTACGCTTGTGGATCGACGGGCAGCTCATCATCGACAACTGGCCCAATCACCAGGCCGCGGAGAACGCGGGGCTGGCCTACCTCGTAGCCGGCCACCTTCACGACATCAAGCTCGAATTCCACGAGAATCTGGAGAATGCCCTCATCAAGCTGCTCTGGTTCTCGCCGTGCCAGCCCGAGGAGATCATTCCGGCAAGCCAGCTGTTCCCACCCGGCTACGTTCCACCCGACGCTGGCATCGACGCCGGCATCGACGCCAACCTCGACTCCAGCGCCGACGTCACTATCGACGCCAATGTCGAGACCGAGGCCGGCGAGCTCGACAGCGGCGTCGACGGCCCGTAGCGGAGGTCCGGTCCGACGGTCCGGATGGATAACGGCGGCTGTGGTCCGCTATCCTTAAGAGTCATACACTAAAAATCGGGGAGGCTAGTGCCCTCAAGCACTTGCAATCATAGGGACTATTCCGAGAGACCCATTCGTAACTCGCCAGGAGGGGTGCCGCCCACCCGGAACCGTGGGATAGACGTGCGTTCGCTGCTTCATCGCTGGCGTTCACCAGGGCCATTTGCAAGTATTCGAAAATAGAGGCGAGCCTGAGCTTGCCGCTGTTGCTGAGGGCGACTCCCTTCTGGAGCTGTCGTTGGACCTCGAAAGACGCCCTGCTGCACTCATAGGGCTAGATGGGCGCGTCGCGGCCGCCAATTCCGCCATGGTCGTCGCGCTCCACCGCAGCCGCCATGACTTCCGTGGCTTGCGGGGTGACGCGTTGTTTGCTCCGGAATGTCGGGCCGAGGTGCGCCGGAATCTTGAAGTGGGAACGCCCGGCCACGAGTTGGTCTTCGAGACCACCTGTGAAACAGAAAATGGCATTTTCGTACCAGCCACCATGCGTCTTGTCACGACGGCGGCGGACGCAACTGAGCGCTCAGCCCACGTATTCACCATCGTAGCCTTCAGAGGCACGGACTCGGCCCCTGTCCTGGCAAGTGGCGTTGCGTACGTCGTATCTGCCAATGCTGCAACCTTCGGCAGGGTCATGAACGCCTGGGGTCCGGCTCTGCGAGGCAAGCCAAGTCCAATCGGTCGAGCATGTTGCGAAGCCTTCTGTGGCGAGGCCGAGTGCCGAAGCTGTCCAGTATTCGCGAAGGACTTGGGGCCGGAGGGTGTGACCCAAGTCGTATCCAAGCAGGTAGAGGGCAAGACCGTTCGCGAGGTGGTCAGCGCGCGAACCATCAGCATTTCAGAGATCGCAGTGACCCGCTGGAATGTAGATAGCATCCTGATGAGTGCGCTCATGGCAGCTAGGGTCGATGAGATTTGCGCCAACGCCAAGCTATCCCCCCGTGAAGCCGAGGTCCTTCGCCTCCTGCTCCTCGGCCGTTCGGTTGACGACATCGCCAAGGAACTGCACATCGTGGCTCGAACCGCGAAATACCATCAGCGCAGCGTTCTTTCCAAGGTTGGTGCGGAATCGCGCTTCGATCTGTGCCGACTCTTGCTCTAGCCTGGTTCCCGCACTCAAAAAAGAGTGAGTGTGCCTTCGGCGTCGCCTTCGACCACGCCTACACCAGTCACATCGCCGCCGATTTGCTTGTGCGAAAAGATCGTGAAGTGGTCGATGATTTCCGACAAACGGCCGGAAGGCTGGCAATCGTGGGTTTCCGCGCCAAATAGCTCGACCCGCAAGTGCGCGGCGGAAGACGCCAACTCTTCGCATAGTTGCTGCAAGTCGGACAGGACGTGCAAGCGCTCTCGGAAGCTGGCCACGCTGTCACCAGCGACGCGCAAAGTGTTGCGCATGCCTTCACTCGTTCGCGCGACCTTTTCGAATTTCCGGCCGAACTCGGCACCGGCGGTGAGGATCTCCTCGGGACACTTGCGCAGCCGCCCCTCCATGGCAGCCAGCCTTTGACAGTGCCGATGCACGCGATCAGAGACATCCGTTAGCGACCTCTGTGCCGCGCCCAGTTGCGTAGCTTCCTGGCGGTTGACGTCCAGAAAGACGCCAAGCTCATTTTCACCCTTTTCTATGTCTGCCACGATAGACGCCGTGCCAGCCGCCGCGGTCGAGCGTGCAATCTCCGTGCGCATGAGAATGCGCACGGCCCTGAGCTGAATGCGAATCTCGTACAGGCCGACGAACTCGGAAGGAAGACGGTCGGCCAGGGTCGCCACGTTTTGAATCACCTCGCGGAAATGCAACGATTGCTTCACTTGCTCTTCCACGGAGCTCCCGAGTTGCTCGAACACGGCGGCTGGCTGGCGCAGCTTGCTGCGAAGGCCGTCATTCACTTTCTCGCGCACGCCCGTCAGCAGGTGCAGGGCCTCCACCATGCCATCAATCCCGGCGTAGGTTTCGTCGACGAGGGCCGCAAGCTCTGATTGAGCGTCACCCAACAGTGTGGCGGCCAGGGTAGCGGCGCGCTCCTGGAACAGCAGGAAGGTTTCCGCGCCTGCGCGCTGGGACTCGTTTGCAAGATCGATGGAATCGGGCAGCAGGCTGTGTTCCTGGTGCAGAACATCCAGCACCAGTCGGATGTGGTCGGTCCCCTGGCGCAAGATATCTTCGCGCTGAAGTCCCACCATCAGGCTGCCCATGGTCGAGCGCATGCGTTTCGCCGTTTCGGCGATAGCTACTACTTCGCCGATGATGGCGTCGACCGTCGAGTAGAGGTCATCCATGGGAAGCTCACTGTGGTCCAAGCTCTCACGCGCCAAGTCCTCCATGCGCGAGCGAGTCTGGGCCACGTCTTGAATACGTTCACCCAAAGAGTCGGCTAGCTTGCCGATACGTGTGGCCACGACGCCATCGGCTTGCGCCAGGACGGTGAGATTCTGCGCGAGCACGCCCAGGGCCGCGCCCTCGTTACCCAGGCGTGCCGCCGCGGTGAGGGCGTTGAAGCCGACAAGACGCATACGCCCACTGATTTCGCCCATCTGGCGCAGCGTGCTCGCCATGCGGGCGATGGACTGCATGAGGGTATCGGTGTGTACGATGAAGCCCTCCGTAAGGCGCATGAAGGAGGTGGCATCCTCGCGATAGGACGAGGCCATTTCGCGGCTTCTCTGGACCACGCTGGCGACCAGGCGCTCCCGGTCTTCGGTGACGAACGCTTCGATATACGAAAGCAGCAGGTCGACATCGCTGCCAAACTTCCCCAGGAAGGCAGCCACGTCACAAAACAGGCGATCGAAGGCGGCGCGAAAATCCTCCAACTCACATTGACGTTCCGGCGGAACGGGCGGGGGTATTCGCACCAGGTGGGGTAACTCGGCCATGGCTAGGCCACTTGCACAGCGAGCGTCAAAGGCATCGCACGAGCTCCTTGGGATCGAGCACGAGCAAGACGCGTCCGTCTCCCAGCATGGCGGTGCCCGAAAACAGCTCCAGTTGGCCGAGCACGCCGGCCAGGGGCTTGGTGATCACGTCCACGGTGTCCTGGAAACCCTCTACCGCCAAGCCCAACTCGTGGCCTCCGGCACGCATCACCAGGATCGCAACGCCATCCTCTGCCCGGGCCTCCGACTTGGGCAAGGCGAGCACCTCGGCCAGATTCCACACTGGAACCATCCGTCCCCGCAGCACGATGGCCCTGCCCTGTCCTACGTGTTTCAGGTCGCTGTCCTGCACGCGCACGGTTTCCGTGATGCTAGCGAAGGGAATCCCGACCTCGGTGCCGCCAGCCTCGAGAATCATGACGCGGCTGACGGCCATCGTGACGGGCAAGGTGATACGCGTGGCGGTGCCCTCTCCGCGCTTGTTCGTCACCGTGATGGTCCCGCCAGCGCGGGTTACCATGGTGCGAACCACATCCATTCCCACGCCTCGCCCGGACAGCTCCGAGACACTGTCGACGGTGGAAAAACCAGGAGCAAAGATCAACTGGATGATGTCATCGTCACTGCGTTGCCTTAGCTCCTCGAGACTGGCGAGGCCCTTTTCCGCTGCTTTCTGGCGCACACGCTCGACATCGATTCCCTGACCATCGTCGCGCAACTCGAGGATGACGTGATCGTCTGCGTGCTGTGCGCTCAGGCGGATGAGGCCTTCGCGCGCCTTTCCGATCGCTTCGCGGTCATCCGGCATCTCGATGCCGTGGTCGATGCTGTTGCGGAACAGGTGCACCAGCGGGTCGAAAAGCTCCTCGACGATCCCCTTGTCCGCCTCGGTCTCCTCGCCGAGGATCTCCAGTCGGATCGACTTGCCCAGCTTGGCGGAGAGATCTCGAACCAGACGGGGAAACCGCCGAAACACCTGGGCCAGAGGCATCATGCGCACGCGCATGACTGCGCCTTGCAATTCTTCGGCAATCCGATTGACCACCGCGTAGCGCTCTTTGATCTCTCGTGCGAGCTGGCGAGAGCCAAATTCCTCCTCGGCCCGCCGAGCAAGGAAAGGCAGCGAGTTCTTGGCCACCACCAACTCACCTACCAGGCCCAGAAGGGCGTCGATGCGAGCAGGATCCACCTTGAGCAGGCGCAATGCCTGTCGCTCGATCTCCTCGTTGCGGGGTGCGGCCGGCACGGGTGGCACCGCGGGATGCTCCGGTTCAGGGCTGGCAGCCTTCGTGACCGCGACCGGCTCAACCTGCCAGCGCAACAAGCCTTCCTGGGCGAGCTTGACGAGCTGGACCGCCGCATGGGCCAGCAGATCGGCCTCCTTGGAGGGTGCGACTTTGTCCGCCAGATCCAACGCACCAACGGCCCCGAAGATCCGGCTCAGTGCTGTCGCCGCTGCGTGCAGCCGTCCGGGCCACAAGGAATCTGGGTCCTGTGGAGTCAGCAGCTCGATCTGCCCGCGCAAGAGCAACACGACATGGCTTTGCAGCTCCGCCGCGAGCGGCGCGGACTTGGAGGTTTCGGGCAAAGTCGGCGCTTCGGCCACTGCAACTGGGGCTGCGTACGTTCCGGAGGCAAGTGCGCCGATGAGGGCTTCCAGCAGCGCCTGGTCGGGACGCTGGTTTTCAAGTACGCACAGTATCCAGCGCAAGACCGATGCCTGCCAGGTACCCTCGCCGCTCTCCTTCAGCCGGTCGGCGCACACTCGCCAAAGCGCCAGACCTTGCTTGCGCTCGATGAATTCGCGGATTTCGGTTTTCCGTTCCCAACTGGCTTCGGCTTGAGCTTCGCCAACCGGAAAACACAAATCGTGCGGTGCAAGGCGGGTGATGGTTACGCGCTCGCCTTGCGCGGCCAGATCTTCGGATGTCGCGGGGTCATGCTCGGCAACAATCACCCGCAGGACCAAACGGCAGTTGGTGCGCCCGCTTTCTGGCGAATCTGGCGCTGCGTTTTGCGCGTCGAGATCATACCAACGCATACCTGGCAGATCACGCGCAAGCCGTACCGGATCCACGACGTGCGCAAAGGCGTCGTCGCCCGGCGTGTAACACACACTCCAAGCTGGAATCTTGCCTTCAACCAGTTCGGTGTACAAAGCGCGCCGGTTCTTTTCTGGCACCTCGCCAAGCCAAGCCATGCCCATCACGCGCCCTCGCCCAAGAGAAGCTGGACCGAACGCCGGAGGCATTCGGGATCGAACGGCTTGGACAAGTGAAAGCTGGCACCAGAGGAATAGGCCCGGTGGCGGTCAGCTTCCTTGTCTTCGGTTGTGACCATGATAGCGGGAATCGACCACAACTCGGGATGTTTGCGCAGCTCACGCAGCAGGGTGTAGCCGTCCATCTTGGGCATGTTCACGTCCACCAGCAGCACGTCGAAATGTTGATAGATGGCCTTCTCCAGCGCTTCCACGCCATTTTGAGCTTCCTCGATCTCCACATCCGCCAGCGCCGAGAGAATGGAACGTGCGTACAGTCGAACCGTATGTGAGTCATCTACGAGAAGAATTCGCCGCATGGGTGTCTAGCCTCAGAGGGGTTTCTGATACACGAGCGCGTCCGCGGCTCTCGAGATGGTGAACAGCGATGATATGCGACTCATGGACTCAGAGTGGCCCAGGAAAACATAGCCACCTGGATTCATCGCCCCATACAAACATTCCACCGCTTCCCGCCGGGAGGTACTGTCGAA
>Ga0265342_10001933_pt1 | contig 18567 bp, 13 predicted proteins | sample 4CB327metaG_FD_203125 | JGI IMG/M metagenome (GOLD analysis project Ga0265342, IMG submission 203125) | Rhizosphere microbial communities from Carex aquatilis grown in University of Washington, Seatle, WA, United States - 4-CB3-27 metaG | ecosystem: Host-associated > Plants > Roots >...
GAACAACATATTTGAGTCGTTATAATTATCTTCTTTCATCGCCTGGTATAACGCTATCGCGAAAACATGAATGCCGTCATCAGAAACCTTCCATCTTTTGCGCGCATCTACATCAACCCCAAACTTCTCATTAATTAATTGCTCCAATGTCTGGACGCAATCCTCTTCAATAAGTCCGTCGAGCGTGTTGTATCCAAACGAAGGATTATGATTATTAACTTTATCCATCAGGAAATCATCTTTCCTAAGCGATTCAATTGCCGCCCTTAGTTCTTCATCTCCTTTATAATCATAGGGCGGGTGCATCATTTCATGCGCGGCGTTGCGCAGTACAATCTTAAACGGCCATGCGGCATCGGTTAAGAACCTCATACCGGTAATTTTTATTCCGTGCGGCTGCGAGTAATACAGCATATATATAGTAATTTTATCCGAGGGCAGCTTAAAGCCAAGAAAATGTTCGTTCTGGCCAATCACATCATATTTTGGCAAGTCGGGTTCAATTTCAGAAATTTTCTTTGCGACTTTTGGAAGAATATTTGTTTTCCAGTAGCCAGGGAAATCAATGTCTTTTAGGAACAAAAGAATTGATGTCAACTCAGGTTCCACCGATTCAAACAGTTTCCAGCTTTCATCGTCATAATACGGCGTCTTTTCAAAATTAGCTATTAACACGGCGGGGTTCTTTATTGTTTTAATCATCTGATCAAGCGTCGAATCTTCCACGGCAGAAAAGTAAAGACACATTGACGCCGAAATAATTACCCCGTTCTCATCCTTCAGCTTGCGTTTAAGCTCTGACAGCGATTTTGTAACTTCGGGAGTGAGCTTAGGTTTAAACTTCTCGTATTCGTCTTTATAGTATGTAAGATAAAATGTATCAGCTGTAAGGATATTGAGGAAACAAAGCGCGTCATATTTAAATGACGGCTCGATATCCCAATTGGTGTATGTGTTTTTAGTTAGTTCCATGTCGTGACTCATAGCGCTTGCTGAAATTAATAGAAATATTATACAAATTAATAAATATTTCATCTGTTAGAAGATTTATTTCGATTCATTGTTAAAAGCTTCAGGGCTAAAGCCCTTGATGGAGTTCTTTCGTATCCCCGACCTAAAGGTCGGGGTTAGTATTTCGCAGCCTAAAGGCAGGCTGCCTGCTGCAGGCAGGCGGTTACAAAAAAATATTATTCAAAAAGCTTCGGAAGTCTTCTAAAGCGCGATACAGCCTCACCCCGTCCTAGCGGACACCCCTCTCCTCCAAGGAGAGGGGAAGCTTTATATAAATAATTTTATTCTCCAAGCTTTTTCAATCTCTCCAGCCGTACTTTTTCGTTTTCCATAAGCCAGATATCCTGTGAGAGTAAGTCATATGCCTTCTTAAAGTAAGCTTTGGATTCATCAGGCCTGTTTAGCAGCAAAAGACACTCGCCAATTTCTTCAGAGTTATAACCGTCTTCATCAAGTCCCATTTCTTTGGATTCAGCTCTCAAGGCAATTTGCATATCGTGAGCTTCCTGCACTTTGTCCAGCGAGCGAAGCGTTCTAGCCACGCTCCACTTAGCTATTATCAATCCTTGTTTTGTATTCCGCTCAGTATGCCACAGAACGTTTCGCTCAAAGAGATCAAGAGCTTTATCATACTCTCCCATATCGTGATATGTCCAGCCTGTGTTATTATAGAGCGACCCGAGCCATCCTTTAGCTTTTTTATCATCTGAGGCTTCAGCATGCTTCATAGCGGTCTCATTCCATTTAAGCGACTCATCTCCTTTTTCGACAATACCCATCATATGCGCCGCATCTATAGTAAAGAAATCAAACTTATGTTGATTTGAAAGATTGTATGCCTCCTGAAAAAGTGTTCGAGCTTTATCGTAGACTTTTGATGAATTATAAGTCCTGCCCCTTTCAAGTAAATATCTTACTTTAGGAAGATACATTTGGCCGTCTATCAAAGCGAAAGCTTCATCAAGCGTTTTATGAGCTTCATCAAATTTCATTTGAAGGCCTTCTGTTCGTGCAATTTGTGTGAGAAGCTGGGCTAAATAAGATCTGTCGCCGGAGGATTTTGCATTCGGCAGTATTTCAAAAAACTTCTTTCCTGTTTCTGCAGGATCGTTATAATCCCACATAGAATCAAAATCCGGTAAACTATGCATATTCATGATTGGATTAGTTAAGATTGGAAAACCCGCATATTAACGTAACGCGGCAGACGCATAATTGCAAAGATTAGCGGAAATTTCTATCTAAAAATAAGGCACCGGTTTAAGCGTGCGGAATTTTTTATTCAGCATTTTAATTTCAGGTTAATGATTTTAAAAAAAATCAGCCGGACAAAATCTGAAAACTTAAAATCTTTGCCCCTTGCAAACCGCTCTAAAAGAGCGGCATATGGAAAAGATTGTGTTCTCAGACCGGATATACCCGCCTTGCCCTCGAAAAGCGTTGTCCGGCATTTTTAAGAAAGACGAACTTCTTCAATGTCTAAAAATTAAACTCGTACCCGGTCTTGAAATATCGGCCGGTATTCTGCAGCCTGTCGCCGCTTAAGTTCAGCACAAGATAAACACTGCTGCCGCCGAAGAACTCGTATTGCAGCAAAGTATTTAACAGCGCAAGCTTATTATATGTATCTTCCTGGAAGAACGACCTTAAATAAAGCTTATCTATCAGCCTGCAGTCAAATTTAATATTAAATATTGATTGCTTAATATCATCCTGCCCCCTGTAACTATAATTGAACGTAAGCCTCATACGGTGGAATATATCCACATCAAGCGTCATGTATGGGTTCTTTAGCGCTGTGCCAAAATACCTGCCGCCGAAAAATCCAAGTGTGAATGAATTATCTCCGAACACAACTTTGAAGTTATGCTCAGTCAGCAGATTGGTCCTGGTGATTATGTTTCCCAGCGCGTCATAGTCATTAGGCCTGTCGAATGAAAAGTTATCGTAGAAACCCAGCCAGCCGAATAATTTCCAGTTAACATTCAGGTTCGCGCCGTTCTGGTAGCTAAAATCATCTGTAAACCTTCTTGCCCTGTAGTATCCGCCGTTTATATTAATGAAGCTGAAATTTTTCGCATTCCTCAGAATTACATACCCCCCGCTCAAGTTGGTCTCATCATAATTGTTCCCATAATTATTAAAAAGCGTGGTCGAGCGGAAGGTTGAATCGTATCTTGTGTAGCTTGCGTCCATATACGGGCCGCCGTTGTTATTATATTCATAATATAAATGCCCGTAGTACATATTGCCCCCAATGCCTGCGGAGTTAAAGCTGCGCGCGCCCTGCCACAGGAAACGAAATCTTGAAGGTAGGTTTATTTTTCCGTCTAAGCTTGCAACTTTCTCAGAGTAGTTGCTCAGTGTATCGTGCGTGTAAACGAAAAGACCGCCTATGTTAAAATCCTGAAAATTAAAATTGGGCCTTGCAATGGCAAACTTTCTAAGCGAGCCGTCGGAGCCCGGAAGCGTATCTTCCTGGACATAGACCGCCCCTAACTTAAATTTATCGCTTCGGTATGTGTAATTAAACCCATAGTTAATATCCTGGATGGCTCTTGTATAAAAGAGATTTATAGGCGTATTAAAAATATCAAGGTCCTTACTGAAGAACGGGCGTTTTTCCTGTAAAAAAATAGGTTTGCCGTAAAATGAAAGTTGGAACGGATCTGCTTCAAGAGTGGATTCATCCGTATGGAACGTGCTTTTTAATTTCTGTTTATTAAGATCGACGCTGAACTCTCCGCCATACCTGAAGTTTCCGGCTACATCGTTTGATTTATTCGCAACTATAAACGGCGTAGCGTTAAAATTCAGATTCAGCTTTTCATCGAACGGCGTAACAAGGTCCCATTTATAAGTGCCTTTAACAGTGGTGACTTCGCTATTGGGAACAATTGAATAATAATAATATGTTCCGTCGGGCCTGTAAGCGAACATCTGGATATCAAACCCTATCTGTTTCTTATTTTTATTCTGCATCTTATCAACCGGTATCTTAATCTCTGTCTCAATGTAACCCGGTTTTCCGTCTTTAGCCTGTCTGTAAATAGTAGTTTTATTATACCAGATCCAGTCCCATGAAGATGACTGGTTGTTCTGGTTATAAATTAATGCGTCCCGCTGGTTATTCATAAAACTGGTCGAAAAGAAATAACCGTTCTTATTCTTGTTTTCAGTATCCAGAATTATAAAGAACTCGCTTTCTTCTTCTGTGCTTACATCTCTTGTAAATGACTGGCAAATAACTTTTCCTTTGGGCCACCAGCGGAACGCGAAATACATAGCGTCTTTTGTCTGTTTAACATAGACTATTGTGCTGTCGTAATATTTTTCGTCAGTTTTTGGGGACACTACATAAAAATCAGTGAATACTTTTGCGCCTTTCCATTCATCCGAGTTGAACTTTCCGTCAATAGTGGGGACAGCCGTGTTTTCAGACGGCGTATCCGCGCTGGTCTGACAAAACGCAGTTTTGAAAAACAACAAAACACAGAGGGCCAATATTGATACGGTACATTTTTTCATGAAGTCGCTGGTTTTTGTTTAAAGATGGAAACCTTATGAAAAATCAGGAATATAAATTAAAATGATCTAAATAGCCTAAAAACAGCTTAAATTCGCATTTTTATGGAGGGCGCCGGTATTAATGCGGGACATCATTTTCTTTATTACTATGATGCCCCGCAATTTAGAATGGTTTAATTAATATAAAACAAGTTTAGAAGACGGGTTAACCTGTTTATTAACCTTACGACAAATATCAGATTCAAAAAAGCTACTTCTGCGGTTTAGTAAAACTAATATTATCCAATGAAGCATTAAGTTTAACTTCGCTGTATTTTAAGTCGGTTTCTATTCCCGGATCAAGATAGGAATAGTGAACTGAAAATGGAACCATGACTCCGTCCGCAGATCTGTAATCCGAATAATCCGCCTGTTCGGGAATGAATCCAATTATATATCTTGTATATAATTTTTTTCTCAGCAACAGTCCCGAATCCACATCAAAATAAAGCCGTTCATTCCTGTTGTCGTCAATTACAGCGCTTACAATATATGCTGTTTTACCGTTAACGGTGTCTCTTCCGATAACTTTCGTTTTAGTATATCGTCCGCTCAGATCGAAATCGCCGGTGAAATCAGCATACTCTTTCATACGCTGAAGCTCAAATCCTTCCAGGTCGTCTACTCCGGATTTATCCTGCGCCCATCCGTTTGTTCCGTCATAGCATTCAGTTTCAACGCCGTCCGGCGTCTTAACATTCTGAAGATACTTGTTAGCCGGCTGCTGGTAAATTTCCAGATCAAAAACTTTACCGTTCCACCCTGTGAGAGAACCTTTGGAATACCTTGATGTGGCGCTCTTTATTTTAGAAACATCGCCAAGCGATTTGCCGTATTGTTCTAAAATATTTTCGGCAGTTGGAAGAGTTGTGTCTTTTCCTTCTTTTCTTGGCGGAGCGATAACCTGCGGCAAAGGCGGAATTCTTGAAACGTTATTGTGCCCCTGGTGGCAAGTGAAACAGCTTACCGCGCTGAAGCTTTCAAAATAATCTTTGTTTATTCCCTTCACCATATTTATCATTTTTCTTGCGGTGGCTTTTTCGTCTTTGTCGTCGCTTTCCCAGTTCCATTTATTTGTTTTATCGTCATGCACATGGCAGAAAGAACACCTCACGCCAAGCGATGACCGCATGAACTGCATTACCATACCCAGGTCTTTAGCGGGCATCCCGTTGAGCGCCTGGATATTTTTATAAACCTGCTCGGCGGGCTTATCATCGTCGCCGCCCGGCGGCAAACTCATAATTGTTTGGTTCCTAACATTTCCGCCTGTTATCCAGCTTCCTGCAAAACTCACCAGGAATACGGCGCCTGACAACAGGATATACTTTGCTAATGATTTGAAAAACATTCTGTTATGTCCTTTATTATCCCGTTACAGAAGAGGGCTGTACACGGTTAGATTATGAATTATTAATTAGCAAGGATAAGCATTAATAACTTATAGTTCAAGAATACTAAATTTATGCCACCCCCACCGCGACTGCTAACGCAATCACGTCTCCCCCTGTCAGGGGGAGATGAGCGCCATTGGCTTGCCTGCTGCATGCAGGTGCGCAGAGGGGGTGAATCATCAGCTTCACTTTAAGAGAACCATTTTTTTTGTATCAACAAAATTATCCGATTTCACTTTATAAAAATAAATACCCGAAGCGTAGCCGCCTGCATCCCATGCAATTTCATAACTTCCGGGTTTGAGCTCTTCATTCACTAATGTTGCAACCTCCCTGCCAAGAACATCATAAATTATAAGTTTCACATTTGCGGCCTGCTGTTTGGCGTTTTTGGGGACGCTGAATTTTATTTTAGTCGATGGGTTGAACGGGTTCGGGTAGTTCTGGAACATCGTAAATCTTTCGGGAATTTCAAAGCTGTTTTGGATCAACCCTATAATTCCCTGGGTCTCATCTATAGTAAGATATTGATTTGCCCCCACTCCTGTAAAATAACTTACCGTACCGGACGGCCATTCAACTTTGATAGTATCTATCATCGAAGCGTTCCCAAGCCCGAAATGAAGCTCAAGATTCTGCCCGCAGTAACCCGATTGACCGTCCACAACTCTGAGCTGCCAAACCGGAGCGCCGTTTATTAAAGCTTTAACTCTAACCTTAGCGCCAATCGCAGATTTATTTGATGTTTCACCCACACATTTTATCTCAATCCACTTGTTTGTATTTCCGTCATTCAGATATGCGGTATTGTTTTGATGTTCATTAAAAGTTCTCGCGGTGAAAATATCCAGGAAGCCGTCGCGGTTCCAGTCCGCCGCCGCGCACCCGTATGAATAACCCAGATCATTAACGATTGCGCCGGCCGTAATTTTTTGAAAGCTCGCGGTTCCGGTTTCCATAAGCATATTTTTATACAGCAGATTTTTAAGCTGAACGCCGGTAGGCCCGTAAGCCTGAGTGATGAACAGATCCAGGTCGCCGTCATTATCAAAATCGCCCCACACAGCGCAGGCATGATAGCCCGGTTCCTGAACAAGCGTGTCATTTATAATTTTTGTGAAATTGAAAGCGCCGTCATTTCTGTAAAGAGCGTTTTTTTGATTTCCGTAATTTGCGACAAACAGGTCAAGGTCGCCGTCATTATCATAATCGCCCCAGCTTGAGCTCCACGATTCTGCCGAATCATTTACAAATGCGCCTGATGTAATTTTTGTAAAGTTACCGCCGCCATTATTCTTATAGCATAAGTTGCCCAGGTTATCTTCGCAGCAAATGTAAAGGTCCGGTTTGCCGTCGCCGTCTATATCAACCCAGTTCACTCCCCTGCAGGCCCGGTTAATTTCAGCGGCAACAACTCCGGTATCAATTCTAACAAAATTCCCCCCACCGGTATTTTTATAGAGAAAATTTTTGATCGGGAATCCAAGGCTGTTAGTCACGATCAGATCAATAAGCCCATCGTTATCAAAATCTCCCCAGCTGCACGTTTCCGAAAATCCTCTGTTAGTCACAACCGGACTTGAACTAAGCAAAGTGAAGACGCCATTTCCTTCGTTATGGTAAAGCATGTTAGTTGAGTCATACCATGTTACAACGCACAGGTCGGGCTTTCCGTCGTTATCAAAATCCGCCCAGCTTGCGCCGTCAAACGGAAGGCTATCTGATGTTATTTGGTTTCCTGTAATTCTGACGAAGCTGCCGCCGGAATACCTGTAAAGAAAATTTCGCTGTCCATACCTTTTTCCGTTTGAAACAAACAGGTCAATGAATCCATCGCCGTCATAATCAATAAAGCTTACGCTTCTGGAAGCTGCCGCGTCTGTGACAAATGCGCCGGTTACAATTTTGGTGAAACTCTGGCTGAATGAAACTGTGATGATCGAAAGATTTAAAGCTCCAAAGAGGGCTGATAATAAAATGAATTTTATTCTCATTAAATTGAATTATTTATTGCAAACAACATATTACGGCTATATTATTAACTTGTTAATCAAAAACAAAAGCATAATTATGGAAAACTATTATAATCCTAATATAGTGATTCAATATTTTTATCTCAAATTATCCCATATAACGAACAATATTATAATAATCTATTAGTTTCCTAATGAGTACAAATACAGAGCTTTTTGATCTGATAAAATCGTTTACCAAAAGCGAGAAAAGGTATTTCAAGCTATACTGTTCATTGCAGAAAGGAAGCAAGCTTTACCTTAATTTATTTCATGAAATTGAAAAACAAAAAACATATAACCAAACAAAGCTTCCGGGACTTTTTAACAATAACAAAGGCATGCTCGCCTTCAACAAAAACTACCTGAAGAAAATAATATTCCGCAGCCTTGAGGCATATCATTCAGTAAAATCTATAGATGCAGTAATACAAAACATGATACTCAGATGCAAAATATTATTTAATAAGGCGCTGTATGCGCAATATTTTGCCTCGATAAAAAAAACAAAGAAATATGCGCTCAAATACGAGCGGTTCGGCTACTATCTGGAGGCGCTTGAAATGGAAAAAATGTTCATCAATAAACAGGAGATAAAGTCCGGCGAAGAAGACATGCTTTGCGATGAAGCGGCCGGCGTTATAGAACAGCTTTCCAATAGTTACGAATACTCAAGAATAATAAGAAGCCTTTTTGTTTTTTTCAGAAGCGCAGGAACATCGCGCATTGCCGGGCATGAAGAAACTTTGAAATCTATAGTTTCAAGCAGTCTTATGAGCGAGGTTAAAATGGCAAAGAGCGGGAAAGCTAAAATGACCTATTACAGGATTTGGGAAGTTATTAATAAGATCAAAGCTGAGCATGGATCTGTAATTGAATGTTCGGAAAAAATGCTGAATATAATAAACAACAATCCTTATCCATTTGAAGATTTCATAGTTGATTTTCGAATGGACGCTGTCTTTTCGATAATTTCTTCATGCATAAAGTCGGGGAGGCTTGAAAGAGCGGAAGACGAAATAAAGAAGATCAAAAAAAGAAAGCTCAGCTCTCCGGCGGAAAAATCTGATATTGGATTGAGCATAGAGTATTATCAATTCGAAATTCATCTGAAGAAATACGATATCAAAAAAATCAGCGCATCGATACCACGCCTGGAAAGTTTGCTGGAATTATACAAAAACAAAATAGAATCGGACCAGGAACTTATGATCCATTTCAAGTTAATTTGCGGGTACATAATAAAAGAAGATTTTCAAGGAGCGCTCGCAAAAGCAAATTTCTTATTAAGGCATCAGCTGCTTGTAACAAGAAAAGATATTGAGTCGTTCACACGGATTTTGACGCTCATTATTCATTATGAGCTAAAAAATTATTCTTTGCTGCCATACCTCATCAGGTCGACGTTTCGTTTCCTGGTCCGAAGCGAAAAACTTTTTAAGTTTGAGAGCCTCGTGATTTCTTTTTTGAGGAAGCAGCCTCTTGTAACAAACAAAGATGAGCTGAACTTTTCTTTCGTAACACTTCATAAAGAAATGCGGAAGCTTACGCAGGATAACTTCGAAAGAAATGCTTTCGAATATTTTGATTTCGTGAAGTGGATCCAAAAGAAACTCACAAAAAACCATTTTACCGCTGATAAATGATGAATCGGCAGCAAGGTAATCAAAATCCAACAGACTTTTAGGCTATTATTCCACGTTTTTTTCTCTAAATTTGTATAATGGCTAAAACTGTGGCTTTACATACGCTGGGTTGCAAACTGAACTATTCTGAAACATCGACTTTGGGCGGTGAATTTCATCGTAAAGGATTTATTATCAATGAATTCGGTTCCAAATCCGATGTCTTTGTGCTGAATACGTGTTCGGTCACCGATAATGCCGATAAAGAATGCCGCCAAATCATACGCAGCGTTTTGAATCAGAATCCGGATACATATGTGATAGTTACGGGATGTTACGCGCAGCTTCAGCCGGGTGAGATTGCAGCAATACATGGAGTTGACCTGGTTTTAGGCACGAACGAAAAATTCAGGCTGTTTGAATACATTGAGAATTTTGAAAAGAAGAAAGTCTCATGCGTATTTACTTCACCCATAGACGATATTTCAGATTTTGACTACGCTTATTCTTCAGATATTGATTCAAGAACAAGAGCGTTCCTAAAGATACAGGATGGATGCGATTATAATTGTTCGTTCTGCACTATCCCTCTTGCCAGGGGCGGTTCGCGCAGCCTGCCGATTGAAAAAGTAATTGAAAACGCGAAGAAGCTTCTTGACGCAGGTTATAAAGAAATTGTGCTCACAGGCGTAAACACCGGCGACTATAACTACAGGCCGCAAATAAATGATAACTTTTTGCAATTCAAGCTTATTGATGTTCTTCACGAGCTTGATAAATTGAACATTCCGAGGATTAGAATCAGCTCAATTGAACCTAACCTGCTTACCGATGAAATAATTCAGCTCGTAAAATCATCAGATAATTTCTGCAAACATTTTCATATTCCGCTGCAGAGCGGCGATAATGAAATCCTTAAGCTGATGAGAAGGCGTTACAACGCGGGATTTTATGAGAACCTGATGCATAAGCTGAATATTGAAATTCCAAATGTTGGGATCGGCGTAGATGTTATTGTCGGCTTCCCCGGTGAGACAGATCAAAGATTTGAGAATACTCTGAATTTTCTTGACACTCTTCCCGTAAGCTACCTGCATGTGTTCAGCTATTCAGAACGTAAGAACACACATGCTGTAACTCTTCCGGATTCGGTTGATATAGCAAAGAGAAAAGAAAGAAGCAAAATATTAAGAGAGCTTTCGAATAAAAAGAGATTTGATTTTTATAAAAGAAACGTCGGGAAAACTTACGACGTGCTTTTTGAATCCGTAAAAGAAGACGGCAGCAGTTTCGGCTTCACAGAAAATTACATTAAGGTAAGGGCCGGCCAAAGCGGGGAATTTGAGAACAAAATTCTTTCAGCCATGATAACCGGGGTTAAATCTTATACGCACGCAGAGGCCGGGGTCCTCTATAACTGATGCTGATATATATTGTAAGACATGGCGTAGCCGCTGAGCTTGATAATGAAATTGTGGAAGAAGGTTACAGGTACCTTACCGTTGCCGGCAGGAACCATTGTAAAATTGTGGCTACAAAACTTAAAGACCTGAAAACTGAGTTTGACCTGATGATCTCCAGCCCGCTTATTCGCGCGGTACAGACCGCGGAAGTATTCGCATCGGTATTGAAGTATAATGGAGAGATCAAAACAGCTATCGAGCTTGTAGGCGGAGTTACAACCGCAAGATTCATGCAGATGCTAAGAAGATACTCGCATCATAAAAGCGTTGCGCTTTTTGGGCATGCGCCGGATGTTTATACCTTTGCTCTAAACCTTGCGAAAAAGAACGATATAAAAGAACTGAGAATGCATTTTCATAATTCAAGCGTTTGTAAGATCAATTATGACATGAAGAGCGAGACAGGTTCATTCGACTGGTTCCTTGATGCAAATACGATGAAACTGTTTAAAGGGTAAGATCAGAAATTATTGAACGGAACAGGCGTAAAGGATACGGTGAACATAAACAAAGCGAACAGGCCCAGCGCTCTTCTGCCGGCGCCGATAGGTTCAGGGTCATAAATAGGCGGATGGTCTAATTTTATAACAAAGAACATTAGAAGCGACCACAGGAACCAGCTGCTAAGTCCATACCCTTCAAGAAAATGAATTCCGGCAAACTGAACCAATCCCGCGACCCCCATTAAAAGAGTTAAAATAAAGAAGACTCTCGCAATAATTCTGTGTTTGCTTCCAAGAAGCGAATAGGCAATGTGCCCGCCATCAAGCTGGCCGACCGGCAATAAATTCAGAGCAGTTACCAGCAATCCGAACCATCCTACACAAAGAAAAGGATAATGATACATTTCGTTCATAGGCGGCAGGAACACGCTGGGCGAACTTGTTAACAGTTTCGCCAATCCTAAATACATTAGATTTGCTCCAAACGAAAATCCTGTCGTCGGAACGCCCATAGACATGTATTCCGGATGAATCTTAAAAATATAATCGAATGGCGGCAAGTGAGTCATTCCGTATATAAGAAATCCCAATGCGACAATAAAGCCGGCAATTGGCCCCGCAATACCGATATCAAAAAGCGCTTTCTTAGTTCTTGAAGGTGACTGCATCCTGATAACTGCTCCCATTGTTCCAAACGGATTTAAAAAAAGCGGGAAAGGAATATAGTATGGAAGCGTAACCTTAACTTTATGTATTCTGGCGGCAAAATAATGCCCGAATTCATGAGAGCTGAGGAATACTAATATAAGTATGGCATAAGTCAGCCCGAATTTGAAATTACTTAGGTCGTACGGGTCTCTGTTAAGCCAGGCAACACCGGCAAACGTGGTTGTAAAAAAAGTTAATACAATTAATAAAATATTTAGCCAGATCCCGAATCTTGGACGTTTGGGAGTTTGTTCTATAGTGTCATATGGCTGGCTAAAGCTCTGGTAGTATTGTGTGTTTTTATCCTGTTCTTCCAAAATTTCATTTTTATATAAGATACAAATTTAGAAATACGTTTCTTGTCAAAAAAGGCGAAACAATTTGCACAAGAGCATTACCTCGCCACGCGCCCCGCCAAAAACGGTAAACTCGGTGCGCTTCCGCCTCTCCCAAACGGAAAGTGGTAATAAAACAATTATCTGATTTTTTTCCTGTTTCTTATTGAAATATTGCTAAATATATTGCCCGCAGATAATGACCATGATCCGTGCCCTCTCATTTAAATGCTGAATATTGTTGTCGAAATAAAGCTTTAAGAAAAATTCTAAGATCAAAGTATGTTTAAAATCTTATACATATTTGCGGCAGCGTTAATGTTTCAGGCTGTATTGTTTTCACAATGGAGCGTAATAAGTTCATTACCGGGGGCAAGCGTTAATGATGTTGTCATATCGGGTAATACGCTTTACTCGGGAACGTATAACGGAGTTTTCAGATCTACAGACGGCGCTACGAGCTGGCAGCCCGTCAACAGCGGTTTGAATAATACGCAAGCGCTAACGGTTTATCAGCTTTTGCTTACGGGCGGAGTTCTGTATGCAGCCACAGTGGACGGGATATACAGATCGTCAAACCTGGGCTCCAACTGGATAAAAAAGAGCGATGGTATTGTAGTTGGCGGCGGCGCATCATATACATTCGCTGAATCCATATTTGAAAATGCCGGGGTTCTGTATACCGGCACATATACGGGCATTTATAGTTCAACTAACAGCGGCGATAACTGGGTTGTAACTAATATCAGCGGCTCTGACATTGATGCAAAGAATTTTTTGAATTATAACGGAACTATATTTGCCGCACGTGAAAGCATAAATATTCCGGGCAGCTATAAATCAACAGATAACGGCTTTACATGGGCGCCGTTTAGTATCAACAGTACATATTTACCTGCAATCACATTTTTTAACGATGGAGCCCGGTTATATGCAGGCACCATAGACGGAGTCTGGCTTTCAACTAACAACGGGTTAAACTGGGTATCGCGCAACCAGGGATTATCGCAGGACCCTTACAGTACAAGCATAATCAGAGCAAACGGAGTTTTGGTTACGTCATTAAAATTCGGCGGCTCCGGAATCTTCAGCTCTACAAACGATGGCGCCATTTGGAATGATTTCGGGACAGGGCTTCCGTTCCTTAATGAAATTTCAAAATTGATGATATTCAACAATAATATTCTTGCCGCCACATCGGGAGGATTATACAAAAGAAACATAAACGACCTAAACGGTATCACAGCGGTTTCGTCCGAAATACCTTCATCATTCGCTTTGCGGCAAAATTATCCGAATCCGTTTAATCCGAATACTAAAATCAGGTTCCAGGTTGCAAAATCAAGCTCCGTTAAAATTACAGTATGTGACGCACTTGGAAGAGAAATTTCAGCCCTTGTAAATGAACAGCTTAATCCCGGAACATATGAAATAAATTTTGACGGCAGCGCTCTCTCGTCGGGAATCTATTTCTATGTATTGAAAGCTGAGAGCTTTTCGGAAACCAGAAAAATGCTGATAATTAAGTAACAATAGTTACTGATTAGTAGTCCCTGCTTTACCGGGGATTTTGTTAAAGCAATTCTCGTTTTTCTTATTTAAAGCGTTTAAACCCATAATTTCAAATCATCCCTGAAACAACTGCATTCCATTATTTTCGCGTTTGTGCCGGTTAATGGACAGATTTATGAATTTAATTTCTGATACAATTCCGCTAATTTCGTGTCTTATTATCAATAAATTATTAATGAATTCCCAAATGCGGGAATGACGATAGGGGAGATGAGTTTTGAAACAAAGAACGCTTGCAATTTTAAAACCGGATTGCATTGAAAAGAAAGTCCAGGGAAAAGTGATTCAGCGCATTTTAGATGCAGGATTCGAAATTAAAGGTATGAGACTTTTAAGATTAACAAAAGAATCAGCTCAAAAATTTTACGCGGTTCACAAAGAACGTCCGTTCTATAATGATTTGGTCAATTACATGACTTCCGGCCCGGTTGTGCCAATGTGCCTCGAAAAAGAGAATGCCGTTGAAGATTACAGGAAGCTGATAGGCGCAACAAATCCTGCAAACGCCGAAGAAGGAACTATCAGGAAAATGTACGCTGATTCGGTTGAGCGCAATATTGTTCACGGTTCCGATTCACCGGATAATGCAAAGATAGAAATTGCGCATTTTTTTAAAGATGAAGACCTGGTATAATACTCTGATTTGAGTTTTGAGATTTTACCCGGTGTTTTCTTAGTAAAAGCGCCGGGTTTTTTAATTTTAACCTGATTTAAATTTGCAGGTATTGACAAATTAAACACATTGCCTTATATTTACAGGTAATCACTACTAATTTCCTAAATAAATAAGCTATTACAGCTAAATTGCCTTACCGAATAAGGCAACAGAAGTAAAGATGACAAACGGATTTGATGAAATAGACCTGAGGATACTGGATTTGCTTCAGGAAAACGCAAGGATAAAAAGGAACGAGATAGCCGAAGAGATAGGGCTATCCATTCCCTCGGTAACAGACCGCCTCAATAAGCTTGAAGATAACGGCATAATTGAAAAATACCTTACAAAGCTCAACCACAAATCTCTTGGGAAAGATATAACCGCATTTATATTCATATCAAGCGAGTCATCCGCACATTATAACGATTTTATTAACCACGTGATTCACACGCCTGAAATACTTGAATGCCACTCGGTTACCGGCGACGGCTCGCACGTTTTAAAAATACGTACAGCCAATACTACATCATTGGAAAAACTTCTTGCTAAGATACAGTCATGGAAAGGCGTGCGTTCTACAAGAACATCAATTGTTCTCACCTCGCATAAAGAAAGCTTGAAATTAGATTTGCCAAAATTAAATAAGAAATAAAATTTTTTAGAAGAATAATTAATATGCTTTATAAAAATTCCCTTCAATTAACGAAGGGACTAAAAGGAGAAAACAAATGAAAGTTAATTCAGCTGCGGTAAAAAAAGTCATGGATATGGTAAAAAAACATGACGTGAAAATGATCGATTTCCGGTTCACTGATCTGCCCGGGCAGTGGCAGCATTTCAGCATTCCGGTAGGCACATTTGAAGAAAAAATGTTCGAAGAAGGGCTTGGCTTTGACGGCTCATCAATAAGAGGCTGGCAGGCTATAGACGAATCAGATATGCTTATTTTCCCTGACCCGACTACCGCCAATATCGACCCGTTTATTACGATGAAGAACCTCAGCATGGTTTGCGATATTTATGACCCGATGACAGGCAAAGCTTACAGCCGCGATCCAAGGTATGTTGCAAGAAAGGCCGAAGAGTATCTGCGTTCAACTAAAATTGCAGATTCAATTTTGTGCGGTCCGGAAGCGGAATTTTTTATTCTTGACCACGTTGCATACAATGTAAATGAATTCAGCAGCTGGTATCATGTTGATTCGAGAGAAGGATTCTGGAATTCAGGAACAGAAAAAGAAGCTAACCTCGGCCATAAGATACGCCAGAAAGAAGGATACTTCCCGGTTCCTCCGGCGGATTCAACAAACGATGTAAGGAATGAAATGGTAAAACATCTCTTAGCTGCAGGTATTGAAGTAGAGACACAGCATCATGAAGTTGCAACCGGCGGCCAGGCTGAAATTGATTACAAGTACTGCCCATTGCTTCATTGCGCGGATAACATGATGATGTTCAAATACATTATAAAAAACACAGCAAGAACTTTTGGCAAGACGGCGACATTCATGCCCAAACCCATATTCGGTGATAACGGAAGTGGCATGCATGTTCACCAAAGTCTGTGGAAAGACGGTAAGCCGTTATTTGCAGGAAAAGAATATGCAGGCATCAGCCAGATGGCTTTATATTATATTGGCGGATTGCTTAAACATGCTCCTGCTTTACTGGCATTTACCAACCCCACAACAAATTCATATAAAAGGCTTGTTCCCGGTTATGAAGCGCCTGTAAACTTAGCTTATTCAAAACGCAACAGAAGCGCTGCTATCAGGATTCCGATGTACTCTGAAAATCCGAAAGCAAAGAGACTTGAATTCAGGTGCCCCGACGGAACAGCAAATCCATACCTTGCATTTTCAGCAATGCTTATGGCAGGGTTAGACGGTATCGCCAATAAAATTCATCCGGGAGATCCGATGGAACATGATATATACGCACTCAGCGATAAAGAGCTTAAGAAAGTTCCGCAGGCTCCGCATTCACTTGAACGCGCTCTGGGATTTCTTGAAAATGATCATGAATTCCTTCTTAAAGGCGGAGTGTTCACCCAGGATTTAATTGATACATGGATTGAATACAAGATGGAAAAAGAAGTTAAGCAAATGCAGCTTCGTCCGCATCCGTATGAATTCCATTTGTATTATGAAGTCTAATTTCAGTTAACAATTAGCAGTTAACAGTTAACAAACAGCAAAGGAAGGTAAAACATAAATAAGCAAAAGTAAAAAGAAAAAAGCAAAACGAATATTTAAGAAGAGGGCAGAAATGTCCTCTTTTTTTTACTTGGTGAATGATTCGTGTAATTCTTGATAGGAAACCCCCCTCTGAATCTCCCCTCTACGAGTCTTCGACTCGAAGAGTCGTAGACCCGATGGGAGGACAAAGCCTCGCCAATGTTAGTGTTATCACCAACATCTAAATCTTTGAGATAATATCAAACTCTTATAATTATCTTTATTCATGTAATTCGATTTAATTCGTGAAATTCGTGGGGGTAATTCGTGTTCGGAAAACCAAATCAAACAAAATTTCGTTATATTTATTAACGAAATACAAAAAGATTGGAAAAATTAACAATTAGACATTTATTAAAAGCTATGTTTTTAATATCTTTGATGATATTTTTATCAAGCTGTTCGTTTATGTCAAAAAATCTCACAAGCGAACAACAATCAAACAAAAAAATCTATAAGGATTCGGTAATGACAACAAACGTTGATACGGCAATATTTGCCGGAGGCTGTTTCTGGTGCTCAGAAGCTATGTTTGAAGAACTAAAAGGCGTTCAGTCGGTTGAATCAGGTTACTCCGGCGGCACGGTTGCAAATCCTTCATACGAACAGGTATGCACCGGCACAACCGGGCACGCTGAATCAATCCGCATAATATACGACCCGTCGGTAATAACTTATGATGACCTGCTGAAAATATTTTTTACGACGCATGATCCAACGACTTTAAACCGCCAGGGCGCGGATGCCGGCACACAATACCGCTCGGCAATTTTCTATCTTAACGACAAGCAGAAAGAAACCGCTGAGAAAGTAAAGAAAGATTTTGCTCCGACAATATGGGATGACCCGATAGTAACTGAAATAACAGCTTATAAAAACTTTTATAAGGCTGAAGATTATCACCAGGGATATTACGACCAGAACCCTAATGAGGGTTATTGCAGAGTTGTGATAACGCCTAAGGTGAAAAAATTCAGGGAAGAATTTAAGGAAAAGCTGAAACAATGAATTGAGTGAAAAGTGAAAAGGCAAAAGTGAAAAGAGAAAAAGCAAAAACAGAAGTCAGAAGTAAAAAGTGAACACCTCCCTCTCCTCTTGGGAGAGGGACCGAGGGTGAGGGGTGAAAAAGCAAAAGGCAGACGTGAAACGACAATAGTAAAGACGGAAAAGAAAAAAAGGACAAACAAACTGGAAACCAAATATAGAAAGGAGCTTAAACGCTCCTTTTTTATTCATTTCATCCGATGACTCCAGCGTCATCGGATGAATCAAAATCCGGAACAAAACCCCCCTTAGTTAAGTAAACATAACTAACTAAAGGAGAGGCAATGAAACACGAAAATTTATTCAAAATTTACATTCCTGAACCCTGTCACGAAGACTGGGAAAAGATGACGCCCAACAAACAGGGCGCATTTTGCAGCTCATGCTCAAAAACAGTAGTGGATTTTTCCAATAAATCCGATAAGGAAATTGAAGAATTCATGCTCTGTAATCAGGACAAGAAGATATGCGGCAGGTTTAAGGTTGTACAGGTAGATG
>Ga0265342_10001939_pt1 | contig 18542 bp, 20 predicted proteins | sample 4CB327metaG_FD_203125 | JGI IMG/M metagenome (GOLD analysis project Ga0265342, IMG submission 203125) | Rhizosphere microbial communities from Carex aquatilis grown in University of Washington, Seatle, WA, United States - 4-CB3-27 metaG | ecosystem: Host-associated > Plants > Roots >...
TCGCGCCGCTATATCCGGATGTACGAGCAGATCACCGGCAGGGCCTTCGTGCCCGGGGAAGAGCCGATCGCGGCGCGGATCGCCCGCAACCTCAAGCCATACGCGCTGTCGCCGTCGCGCTAACATTGGCGCGATGATTCGCGCAGTGACGCTCAGCCTTCTGGCCGCCGCGCTGCCGCTTTTCGCGGCGGCGACGCCGGCGCGGGCCGAGCTGACACTGTGCAATCGCACCAGCTACCGCATGCAGGCGGCGATCGGCATCGAACGCCGCGCGAATGTCGAAACGCGCGGCTGGTTCCGGCTCGATCCGGGCGAATGCCGCAAGGTCGTCGACGGACCACTCGACGCCGACATGACCTACGTGCACGCACGCTCGCCGGCGGTGTACGGCCCCGCGCCGCTGCCGCAGGGCGGCGACGCGGCGTTCTGCGTCCGCGACGGCGACTTCGAATTCCCGAACGGCCGCGGCTGCGCGCTCTCCGAGCAGGCGCACTTCGCAGCGGCGAGGCCGTCCGACACCGACCAAGGCCCGACCATCAGCCTAGGCGAACAGGCCGGTTACGACGACGCGCAGGCGCGGCTTGCGGGCATACAGCGTCTGCTCAGCATTGCCGGCTACGACGCCAATCCGATCGACGGCGTCGATGGCGCCAAGACGCGATCGGCGCTTGCCAAGTTCCTGCGTGAGCACAACCTCGCGGCGGATGCGGCGGCGCGCGGCGACTTCTTCGACACCCTGATCGCCGCCGCGCGCGATCCGAAGGGCGCCGGCTTCCTCTGGTGCAATGACAGCCGCTACACGGTGATGGCCGCGGTCGGCACCGTCGAGATGGGCGCCATCGTGACGCGCGGCTGGTATCGCATCGCCTCCGGCCAGTGCCTCAAGCCGGACGTAAGCGCGGAGGCGCAGCGCTTCTACAGCTATGCCGAGGCGGTCGATGCCGATGGCCGCGTGGTCCGGCGCGGCGACGGCCCGCTCGCCTGGGGCGGCAACCTCGCATTGTGCACCCGTGATGCGCGCTTCGAACTCTCGGACCAGAAGGACTGCGCCGCGCGCGGCTTGAATTCGGCGGGATTTGCCGTCATCGATCTCTCGACGCAGCCCTCCGCCACCATCCGTTTCAAGGAACCCTGATCGTGCCAGCCTCCCCGTCCGCGCCACGCGGCTTCGGCCATGTCGAGACGTGGGTGTTCGACCTCGACAACACGCTCTACCCGCATCACCTGAACCTGTGGCAGCAGGTGGACGAGCGCATCCGCACCTTCGTTGCGAACTTCCTGAAGGTGTCGAAGGACGAGGCGTTCCGGCTGCAGAAGGACTATTACAAACGTTACGGCACCACGATGCGCGGCATGATGGCCGAGCATGGGATGAAGCCGGACGACTATCTCGAGTTCGTGCACGAGATCGACCACTCGCCGCTGGTGCCGAACCCGGCGCTCGGCGCCGCGCTCGAACGCCTGCCGGGCCGCAAGCTCATCCTCACCAACGGCACGCGCAAGCACGCCGAGGCCGTGATGCGGCGGCTCGACGTGCATCACCATTTCGAGGACGTGTTCGACATCGCCGCCGCCGATCTCGATCCGAAACCGCTGCCGCGCGTCTACGAGCGCTTCCTCGCGCGCCACAAGGTCGACGCGCGCCAAGCGGCGATGTTCGAGGACCTCGCGCGCAACCTCGAAACGCCGCACGCGCTCGGCATGGTGACAGTTCTCGTGGTTCCCGAAGGTCAGCGCGAAGTGTTCCGCGAGCAGTGGGAACTCGAAGGCCGAGACGCCGCGCATGTCGACCACGTGACCGAAAATCTCGTTGGATTCATAGAGGGCTTACTTTGCAACCTCCGACTTTAGGAGGAGCGGAACCGCTTTCCGCGCAGGAGAGACCTGCTGCGCTGGAATACATAATAATTATTCTTGACCCTCTTGTTGGGCCGGACGCTAATGCGCCCACAAGCGGGGCGGCTTGTATCGTTAAGGCCTGAATGCGCACGAGCGTTGCTCGGCGTCCGAATGACACGATGCTTGCCGATACGGCAACGCCACTCGCGCTCTTCGGCTCCGCTGCGTTCTTCATCAACGTCATGGACTCTTGCGACGGTCACGGGGAACCGACGCAAGCCGGGCTGTCTTTGCCCGGTGCGAAAATCCGTGTCGCGCATCCGGCGTTACCGGCACAGCGCCCAATCAAAAACGAAAACGGAAACCCAGGAGTACGCCTATGGCCAACAGCGCCGTTGGAACGTCGCATTCATTAGGCCGCGAACGCTGGACGCAGCTCATCGCCGGCGTCATCTGCATGATCATGATCGCCAACCTGCAATATGGTTGGACGCTGTTCGTGCACCCGATCGCGCAGAAGCACGGCTGGTCGATCGCATCAATCCAGTTCGCCTTCTCGATCTTCGTCGCGCTCGAGACCTGGCTGACGCCAGTCGAAGGCTGGCTCGTCGACAAGATCGGCCCGCATAACGGGCCGAAGCTCATGGTCGCCTTCGGCGGCATCACCATCGCTGCCGGCTGGATCGTCAATTCCTACGCTAGCTCGCTCGAGATGCTCTATCTCGGCGCCGTGCTTGCCGGCGTCGGCGGCGGCGCGGTCTACGCGACCTGCGTCGGGCAGGCGGTGAAGTGGTTCCCGGATCGCCGCGGTTTAGCCGTCGGCATCACCGCGGCGGGCTTCGGCGCCGGCGCGGCGCTCACCGTCGTGCCGATTCGCGAGATGATCGCGAGCGCCGGTTATGAGAGCACCTTCTTCTGGTTCGGCCTCGGACAGGGCGCCATCGTGTTCATGCTGGCGTGGCTCTTGCGCGCACCGGATGCGGGCGAACTCGTCGGCACAGCGCCGCCGAAAGTCGCTGTCTCAGGCCGCAGCTACACGCCCGCCGAAATATTGCGGTCGCCCATCTTCTGGGTGATGTACGTCATGTTCGTCATCGTGGCCGCCAGCGGTCTGATGGCCACCGCGCAGGTGGCGCTGATCGCCCGCGATTACAACATCGCCAACGTGGCGTTGATCGGCGGGGCAACGGCGCTCTCGGTCGCGCTGATCGTGGACAATGTCTGTAACGGATTAGCGCGGCCGCTATTCGGCTGGGTGTCCGACAACATTGGGCGCGAATACACGATGGCGATCGCCTTCGCGCTGGGGGCGGTGTCGTACTGGCTGCTTGGATCGGCCGGCGGCTCGCCCTGGGCCTTCGTCGTGTTCGCGGCGCTGATCTTCCTCACCTGGGGTGAGATCTACAGCCTATTCCCCTCGACCTGCACCGACAGCTTCGGGCCGAAGTTCGCCACTGTAAACCTGAGCCTGCTCTACACCGCCAAGGGCGCCTCGGCGTTTCTGGTGCCCGTCGCCAACATGGTCAAGAACGCGACCGGCTCGTGGCACATGGTGTTCGTGATCACCGCAATCATGAATCTGCTGGTGGTGGCGCTGGCGCTGTTTGTGCTCAAGCCGATGCGCGCGCGGGCCACCGCGCATGATTCCGGACGGATGACCGGCGCGCTGCAGCCGGGCGAATAGACCGGCGCGGCAATCTGAACGACAGGGCCGCGGCCGTCAGGCCGCGGCCTTTTCATTGGGCAAATCGCCGCGGATGTGCACATCGCGCTGCGGGTACGGAATCGACAACCCCGCTCGCTCGAGCGCGCCCTTCCCGTATTCCATCAGCGCGCGGCGCACCGACCAAAAGTCGGGCGTCGGCGTCCAGCAGCGCAGGCGCATGACCACAGCGCTGTCGGCAAGCTCGTCGACGAAAACGAACGGCGCCGGATCGGCTTCGATCCTCGGATCGGACACCATGCAGGCAAGCAGTGCGTGGCGCGCCGCCGCGACGTCATCGGCGTAGGAAATACCGAACTTCAGATCCACCATGCGCGTGCGCAGACGCGCGTAGTTCACGATGCGCTTGTTCCACAATTCCGAATTCGGCACGAATTGGAAGACGCCTTCGGTCGAGTGCAATTCCACCAGCCAACGATCATCAGCAGGGCACCGCCGATGAGCTTCGGAAGCTCCAGCGCCGCCCAGGCGGTCAGCCCGTCCACGAACAGGTGCAACTCCTTGTCGAGAAGCGAGCTCAGCATGATCATGATCGGATGCCCTGATTACCCTTTTTATTGCCGACGACGGCGAAATGGTCATACGCCGCCAGTCCGGGTTCGGCGAGAACCCAGTGCACAGCGGCGTCGCAATACGAGGATGTTGTGAGTTCCCGCGTCAGACCGCTGGAACGATGCTCTGCATCAGGAAAGCCAGACCAATTCCCGCGACACCGGCGCCGATCAGGCGCACCGGCGTCGTTCCGCGCCCGGCGATCGTGCGTGTGGCCACCATCGCCGCGAGCGCGATCGCGCTCTGGATGAAGGCCAGTCCGACGAGATAGGCCGTGAGCGGCGAACGCTCCGCGCCGTAGATCGATTCACCGAGCGCGTAGCCGTGCACGAGGCCCGCGGCGACGAACAGCGCCACTGCGACGGCAGCCGGCAGCGGCGGATCGCGCACCACGGCGGCGCCGAGGCCGATGACGGTCAGAGCCACGAGCAGTTCTCCGCCCGGAACGGTCGTACCGCCGAGATGGGCGGCAACACCGAGCATCATTGCCGCGACGAAGCCCAGCGCCAGTACGGCGCCGGCCCGGTGCGCAGCGGCCAGGCAGCCGACCGCCACGACCGCGGCGAAATGGTCGAGGCCGATGACCGGATGGCCGAGGCCGGACAGGAGCCCCTCGCCGAAGGTGACCGGCATCCGGCCGCCCATCACGTGGTGCGCCAGCGCCGGCTGGGCCGCCAGGAAGAGCCCCGCCAAACCGCACCCGATCGCCGTCAACCGCCTGAAGCTGAAATGCATCGCCGCCCCCATTTGACCCAATCAAGCTAGCGCAGGCGGGCGCGCTTGACATCCCCCGCCCCGCCCCCGACAAAACCGCCCGAAAGCAAGGGGCGGACCAGCCATGACCGACGCGACGCTCGCCAAGACCATCGACGACGCCTTCGAGGCCCGCGACCAGGTCGGCGCTTCGACCAAGGGCGCGGTGCGCGAGGCGGTCGACACCGCGCTGTCGCTGCTCGATTCCGGCAAGGCGCGCGTCGCCGAGCGGCAGGCCGACGGCCAATGGCACGTCAATCAGTGGCTGAAGAAGGCGGTGCTGCTCTCCTTCCGCCTCAACGATATGAGCGTCATTTCCGGCGGCCCCGGCAAGGCCGTGTGGTGGGACAAGGTGCCGTCGAAGTTCGACGGCTGGAGCGACACGGAATTCCGCGCGGCCGGCTTCCGCGCCGTGCCGGGCTCGGTCGTGCGCCGCTCGGCCTACATCGCGCCGAACGTCGTGTTGATGCCGTCCTTCGTCAATCTCGGCGCCTATGTCGACACCGGCACCATGGTCGACACCTGGGCGACGGTCGGCTCCTGCGCGCAGATCGGCAAGCACGTGCACCTCTCCGGCGGCGTCGGCATTGGCGGCGTGCTCGAGCCCTTGCAGGCCGGCCCAGTCATCATCGAGGACAACTGCTTCATCGGCGCGCGCTCGGAAGTGGTCGAGGGCGTGATCGTGCGCGAGGGCTCCGTGCTCGGCATGGGAGTCTATCTCGGCCAGTCGACCAAGATCGTCGACCGCGCCACCGGCAAGATCTTCTACGGCGAAGTGCCGCCCTATTCGGTGGTCGTGTCCGGCACCCTGCCTGGCAATGCGATGCCCGGCAGCAATATCGGCCCGAGCCTCTATTGCGCGGTCATCGTCAAGCGCGTCGACGAGAAGACGCGCTCGAAGACGAGCATCAACGACCTCTTGCGCGACTGACACCCACCTTTGTCATGGCCGGGCTTGTCCCGGCCATCTCGCTTAGGGACGCAGTGCTCTTCTGAGGGGATCACCGGGACAAGCCCGGTGATGACAGAAAGAAGGAACGACATGTCCGCCGATCCCGTCGCCCTGACGCGCGATTTGATCCGCTGCCCGTCGGTGACGCCGGCGGAAGGCGGCGCGCTCGCTTTTCTGGAAGGCGTGCTGACGAAGGCGGGCTTCCGCGTCCACCGCATGACGTTCCAGGAGCCGGGCGCCGAGGACGTCGAGAACCTGTACGCCCGCATCGGCGATAAGGGGCCGAACCTCGTCTTCGCCGGCCACACCGACGTCGTGCCGCCCGGCGACGAGGCGACATGGACGAGGCCGCCCTTCTCCGGCGAGGTCGTGAAGAACGAACTCATCGGCCGCGGCGCCGTCGATATGAAGGGCGGTATTGCCTGCGCGCTCGCCGCCACGCTCGACCATCTCGCCGCCAATGGCGGCAAGGTGCGCGCCGACGGATCGGGCTCGATCTCGTTCCTGATCACCGGCGACGAAGAAGGCATCGCCGTCAACGGTACGCCGAAGCTCCTGGACTGGTGCGCCAGGCAGGGCGAAGAGTTCAGCCACTGCGTGCTCGGCGAGCCGAGCAACATCGAGGCGCTCGGCGACACCATCAAGATCGGCCGCCGCGGCTCGCTCAACGGCACGCTGATCGTGCACGGCAAGCAGGGCCACGTCGCCTATCCGCAGCGCGCCGACAATCCGATCCGCGGTCTGGTGAAGCTGATCGAGGCCATCCAAGGCGAAGCGCTCGACCAGGGCAGCGAGAACTTCCAGCCGTCGCACCTGGAATTCACCTCGGTCGACGTCGGCAACAAGACGGTCAATCTCATCCCCGGCGAGGCGCGGGCTCGCTTCAACATTCGCTTCAACGATTGCCATACGCTCGAGTCGCTGAAGGTGCTGCTCGAGGAACGCGCCTTCAAGGCCGCGGGCAATTCGATCCGCTTCAAGTTCGAGTTTCAGCCGTCGAACGCCAACGTCTTCGTCACCGCGCCGGGCCCCTTCACCGAGACGGTGGCGAGCGCGATTCGCGAAGTCACCGGCCGCACGCCGGTGCTCTCGACCACCGGCGGCACGTCGGATGCGCGCTTCATCACGCATCATTGCCCGGTCGTGGAGTTCGGCCTCGTCGGCCAGACCATGCACCAGGTCGACGAGCGTGTGCCGATCGCCGACCTGCGCGCGCTCACGGTGATCTACCGGAAGATCCTCGAGCGGTATTTCGCTTAGAGACACACGGCCTTCGCCGTCATTGCCGGGCTTGACCCGGCAATCCATGAAGACGCGCCGCCAGAACGGTGCGAATAAGTCCTGACAACGCGGACATGCATCATGGATGCGCGGGTCAAGCCCGCGCATGACGGAGCAAGCGGATCAGTTCGTCAGCGTCGCTTCAAGCGTGATGTTGGCCTTGAGCAGCTTCGACACCGGACAACCGGCCTTGGCCTTGGCCGCGCACTCCTGAAAGGTCTTGTCGTCGGCGCCCGGGATCTTCGCCTTCAGCGTTAGGTGCACCGACGTGATGGCGAAGCCGTCCGCCTGCTTCTCCAGCGTGACGTCGGCCTGCGTCTCCATCTTCTCTGCGGTGAGCTTGGCTTCTCCGAGAATGAGCGACAGCGCCATGGTGAAGCAGCCGGCGTGCGCCGCCCCGATCAGCTCCTCCGGGTTGGTGCCGGGCTTGCCCTCGAAGCGGCTGGAGAAGCCGTACGGGTAGTCCTTCAATGCGCCGCTCTGGGTCGAGATTGCGCCCTTGCCGTCCTTGATGCCGCCGGACCAGACAGCCGAACCGTGGGTCGTGCTCATCGCGTGCTCCTATCGAAGCCCCACGATTACGAATCCTGTGGCGCGCAATGGTTCCCGCAGCGGTCAGGGATAATCGACCTGCATGAGATAGAGCCCATCCGGCGGCGCCACCTGGCCGCATGCGGTGCGATCACGCGCGGCAAGCGCCGCCGCGAGATCGTCGGCGGTCCATTTGCCGTCGCCGACATAGACCAGCGAGCCGACCATCGAACGCACCTGATTGTGCAGGAACGAGCGCGCCGACGCGATGACATGCACGCGATCGCCCTCGCGCACGACGTCAAGCTGGTCGAGCGTCTTCACCGGCGACTTCGCCTGACACTCGGTGGAGCGGAATGTGGTGAAGTCGTGCTTGCCGACGAGGCGCTGCGCTGCCTCGTGCATCGCGCGTTCGTCGAGGCGACGCGGAATGCGCCAGGCTTGTCCCCGCTCGAGCGTCAGCGGCGGCCGCCGGTTGACGATGACGTAGCGGTAGTGGCGCTTGATCGCGGACATACGGGCGTTGAAATCGTCGCCCACGCGCTCGGCCGCGAGCACCGCAACCGGATGCGGCCGCAGATGCGCATTGAGCGCGTCGCGGATCGTGTCGGTCTCCCAGTCGCGCGCAAGGTCGACATGCGCGACCTGGGCCCGCGCGTGCACGCCGGCGTCGGTGCGGCCGGCACCCTGCACCAGCGTCTCCTCGCCGGTGAGCGCCGCGACGGCCGCGGTGAGCACGCCCTGCACGGTGATGCGATCCGCCTGGATCTGCCAGCCGGAGAACGGCGCGCCGTCATATTCGATGGTCAGTCTGTAACGGGGCACTCTTGATCCACCTCAAACCCGCCCGCTCCCTCGCTTCCTATAAACCGGTTACGCGAGAAAGGCCGCCTCATGAAGCACGAATTCAAGCGCCGCACCATCGAGCTGCTCGACCGGCACCGCATCATGACCATCGCCACCAACCGCCCCGACGGCTGGCCGCAGGCGACCGTCGTCGGCTACGCCAATGACGGCCTGATCATCTATTGCGTCGTCGCCCGCGACGGTCAGAAATACGCCAATATCGTCGGTGACCCCCGCGTGTCACTGGCAATTGCCAACGACTATCCGCAGCCCCTGCAGATCAAGGGGCTGTCAATCGCGGCGCGCGCGGAGGTCACGACCGATCCCGGCGAGCGCGAGCACGTTCAGGAGCTCCTGCTCAAGCGCTATCCCGAATATAAGATCATGCCGCCGCCGGACCCGACGGCGATGCCGCTCCTGCGCATCACACCGGAAGTGATCTCGCTCCTCGATTACTCGAAGGGCTTCGGCCACACCGATCTGTTGAAGGTTTCCGCGAACGATCTCGCCGAATTCGTCGAGGCGCGCCGCCATCACTGGGCGAGCTTTCACGCGGCTTGAAACGTCGCGACGTCAGGCAGCGGCTTTGGCCTCGCGGAACGACACGAGCCGGCGCTGCGTCTCGTCCCACAATGTCAGGCGCACGCAACCAAAACTTTCCAGCAAGGTGAGCCGGCCGACCTGGCGCAGCTCCGGATGGTCGCGCAGCACGCCCGGCAGCCGGTAATAGGGAATGCGGCTGTGCAGATGATGCACGTGGTGGATGCCGATATTGGCGGTGAACCAGCGCAGCCATAGCGGCAGGTCGTAGTGCGACGAGCCATGCAGAGCGGCCTCGTGTAGATCCCAGCCGCGACTCTCTTTCCAGAACGTGTCCTCGAACTGGTGCTGCACGTAGAACAGCCAGACGCCGAACACCGCGGACAAGAGCAGGATCGGCAGGTGTACCAGGAAAAACGCCTTGACCCCGATAAGCACGATCAGCGCGACGGCGATCACCGCGATCGCCGCGTTGGTCGCTTGCGTCGAGACCCAGGGTTGCCAGCCGGCGCGCATCAGTCCGACCGGCAGGCGGTGCTGCAGCAGGAACAGATAAGCCGGCCCGAGACCGAACATCACCAGGGGATGGCGATAGAGCCGGTATTTGAAACGGCCCCACCGTGAGCGCGCCATATATTCGCGCACTGTCAGCGTGTCGACGTCGCCCATGCCGCGGCGGTCCAGATTGCCGGAGGTGGCATGATGGACCGCATGCGTGCGCCGCCAGAAGTCGTACGGCGTCATGGTGAGGACGCCGATGACGCGGCCGACCCAGTCGTTCATTGCCTTGTTGGGGAAGAAGGAGCCGTGGCCACAGTCGTGCTGGATCATGAACAGGCGCACCAGGAAGCCCGAGGCCAGGGGCGCCAGCAGCAGCGATGCCCACCAGAAACCGAACGAATAGAGCAGCCAGGCCGTTGTCCAAAGCGCGATCAAGGGCCCCGCGGTGATCGCAAGTTCGACGAGCCCGCGCGCGCGGCTCGGCTCCCGGTAGCGGTTCAGGATCGGGGTCCAGAAGCGGGCTTCTGTGGGCGGGCTTTCGGAGTTGTGGCCAATGCTCAAGCTGGATATCCAAGGTTTGCGCGCCAAGCGCCGGGCACCGGAGCGAGCTCGCGCGGACGTGTTGCTCTTTGCTCTTACAGGGGGAAGAACCTAATTCCTACTCGTTAATCGGGGCTTTTTGGTGGTTGCGCTAACCCGCGCAACTCGTTCTCAAAATCAGCTGGCCGGCGTCTGCTCCCGAATGATCGCCGTGCGCACGGCGAGCGCAAGCCGCCCCTTCATCGTGATGCGCAGGCCGCCGAGCAGGCCGTGGCGCAGGAAGCCGCGCCTGCGCAGCCGCTTGATCTGGTCGAGATCGATGTCGAAAGTGCTGCCGCGCCTGGCACAGCCAAGCGCCGTTAGGTCGCCGCGATAGAGATCGCGCGTCAGCCACAAGCGAAACGCCATCGCGGCGCGCTGCGCGCCGCCGGGGCCTTTGCTGCGGAGGTTAAGGGCGATTGCCAGCAGGACGAATCCGCAGGCGATAAGGATGTAGCCCGAGTTCATGGCGCTCCTTCGAATGGCGACAGGCGCAACGCACGAACGTGGATAATACCAAGTTCCACTTTTTAATTGATTCGCCGCCTCTGCGGTAGAGTCAGCCGGCGCGGCTACCGGCCTTGACCGGCGTGCCGCGGAGGAAATCCTCGGCCGCCATCGGCTGCTTGCCGGCGCGCTGCACCTGCGTCAGGCGCACGGCGCCGTCGCCGCAGGCGATGGTCAGGCGATCGTCGAGCAGCGTGCCCGGTGCGCCCGATCCCTCGCCTTTCGTCGCGCGCAGCACCTTCACGCGCACACCGTCGAGCTCGAACCAGGCGCCGGGAAACGGCGACAGGCCGCGAATGTGGTCGTGCACCTCACTCCACGACCTGGTCCAGTCGACGCGCGTCTCGGACTTGGAGATCTTCTCGGCATAGGTGACGCCTTTTGCCGGCTGCGGCGTCAGCGTGAGCGAGGCCCGCTCGACGGCGGCGAGCGTCCGCGCCATCAGGTCGGCGCCGAGCCGCGACAAGAGATCGTGCAGATCGCCCGCCGTCATATCGGCGGTGATTTGCGCGCGTTCGACCATCGCCATGGCGCCGGTGTCGAGACCCTCGTCCATCTTCATGATGGTAACGCCGGACTCCGCATCGCCCGCCATCACCGCGCGGTTGATCGGCGCTGCGCCACGCCAGCGCGGCAGCAGCGAGGCATGCACGTTGAAGCAGCCGAGCTTCGGCGCGTCGAGCACCGCCTTCGGCAGAATCAGCCCGTAGGCGACGACCACCGCCGCATCCGCCTGATGCGACTGGAACGTCACCTGCGCCTCGGCATCGCGCAAGGTCTTCGGTGTGAACACCGGCAGCTTGAGACGCCGCGCCTCGCGCTCGACCGGCGTGACTTGCATTTCCATGCCGCGGCCCGCCGGCTTCGGCGCGCGCGTATAGACCGCGGCAATGTCGTGCCCGCGCACCGCGAGCTCGATCAGGCTCGGCACCGCAAAATCCGGCGTGCCCATGAAAACGAGACGAAGAGGCATGAGAGCCTAGCCGATGTGATGCGACGGCTCTTTGTCCTCGGCGAACTTGGCCGGCTCGCCGCGCTTGGCCGCCTTCTTGAATTTCTTGATCACCATATCGCGCTTGAGCTTCGACAGATGGTCGATGAACAAGACACCGTTGAGGTGATCGATCTCGTGCTGAAGGCAGGTGGCGAGCAGGCCGTCGGCCTCGATCTCGTGCGCCTTGCCGTCGAGGTCGAGATACTTGACCTTCACCTTCTGCGGCCGCTCGACTTCCTCGTAATATTCGGGGATCGACAGGCAGCCCTCGTCGTAGATCGACTTCTCCTCAGAGGACCAGACGATCTCGGGATTGATGAAGACCTGCGGCTCCTTCTCGTCCTCCTTCTTGGCGAGGTCCATGGTGACCACGCGCTGCGGCACACCGATCTGGATGGCGGCGAGGCCGATGCCCGGCGCGGCGTACATGGTCTCGAACATGTCGTCGACCAGGGCGCGGATACCCTTGTCGATGTCCTTGACCGGTTCGGATTTGAGCCGCAGGCGGGCGTCAGGGATGATGAGGATGTCGCGGAGAGCCATGGGCGCGATGTAAGGGCTCGCGGGCAGGCGGTCAATGGAACGGGAAAGGCCCGGATAACGGCCCTTGAGCCCACGCCGCCGCCGCCCTACCGTTCGCCGTTCGTTCACCCATCTCCCGAATCGCGCTAGACAGGCCCCATGGCTGAAACATCCCTTCTCGTCGGGCTCGGCGTTCTGCTACTCGCCGGCCTCGCCGCCGTGATCGCCCTCCTGCTGCGGCCGCGCGCGCCGGTCGCCGATCCGGCCGCCGAACAGCGGCTGGTGGCGCTCAATTCGCGCCTCGACGGCATGGCCAACTGGCTGCAAAACGCGCACGGCCAATTGCAGCAGATCATGCAATCGTCGCAAGGCCAGTTCCAGCAGACGGTCAACGAGCGGCTCGATGCGGTCACCGCGCGACTCGGCGAGAGCCTGACCGTTTCGACCAACACCACGGCCGAGCATTTGCAGAACCTGCACGCGCGGCTCGCGGTCATCGACAGCGCGCAGAAGAACATCACCGAACTCGCCTCGCAGGTGACCTCGCATGTCGGCTCGCTCAACAACATCCTCGCCAACAAGCAGACGCGCGGCGCCTTCGGCCAGGGCCAACTCGAGGCGATCGTCTCGGATCTGTTGCCGAAGGGCGCCTACGAGTTCCAGTTCACGCTGACCAACAAGACGCGGCCGGACTGCGTGATCTTCGTGCCGCAGTCTGGGCACCTCATCATCGACGCCAAATTTCCGCTCGAGGCGATGACCGCATGGCGCGACTGCGCGACCGACGAGGAACGCAAGGCCGCCGTCCAGCGCGTGCGCACGGACATCGCCAAGCATATCGCCGACATCGCCGACAAATACCTGATCCCGGGCGAGACGCAGGACGTCGCGCTGATGTTCATCCCGTCGGAGTCGATGTATGCCGACATCTACGAGAGCTTCGACGACATCGTGCAGCGCGCCCGCCGCGCCCGCGTGATGATCGTGTCGCCGAACATGGCGGTGCTGGCGATCCAGCTTGTACGGCAGATGCGCAAGGACGCGCAGATGCGCGAGGCGGTCGACCAGATCCGCTTCGAGATCGGGCACATGATGAAGGACGTCGGCCTGCTCGGCGAGCGCGTGCGCAAGCTGCAGGGCCATTTCGGCCAGACGACGAAGGACATGGACGACATCCTGACCTCCACCGGGCGTATCGAGAAGCGCGCGGGGCGGATCGAGGGCCTCGACTTCGAAGCCGATGCGGCCGCGCCGATCGCTGCGGCCGTGCCGAAGCTCGGCGCTGCGGAATAAGGCATGGCCGTGTCTCCCGATACGGGCGCGCCGTCCAAGCCGACATTCCTCGAAGCCGCCGCGGTCTATCTCAAGCCGCGCGTGCTGATCGTCCTGTTCCTCGGCTTCTCGTCGGGCTTACCGCTGGCGCTGTCCGGCTCGACGCTCTTGTTCTGGGCGGCCGAGGTCGGCGTCAATCTCAAGACCATCGGCCTGTTCGCGCTGGTCGGCACGCCCTACACGCTCAAGTTTCTCTGGGCGCCGATCGTCGACGCGCTCGACGTGCCGGTGCTGGCGCGCTGGCTCGGCCGCCGGCGCGCCTGGCTGCTGCTGACACAACTGCTGCTGATGGCCGCGATCCTGTTCCTTGGCATGAGCGATCCAGCGACCGCGCCCGGCGTCGTCGCGCTCGGCGCGCTGATGGTCGCGGCCGCCTCGGCGACACAGGACATCGTCGTCGACGCGTTCCGCATCGAGAGCCTCGACGAGAGCGAGCAGGCGGCTGGCATGGCGTCCTATGTCGCCGCCTATCGTGTCGGCATGTTGGCCTCGAGCGCGGGCGCGCTCTACGTCGTCACTGGCTTCCAGGCGCTGGGGTTCACCAAGTCCGGCGCCTGGAGCGCCGGCTACGCCGCGATGGCCGTGCTGGTCGTCGTCGGCATGCTGACGACCTTGATCGCGACCGAGCCCGAGAAGTCGCGAGGCGCTGAAGCGGCGCACGCGCGCGAGACGCCGCTCGCGCGGCTCAAGCGCACGGTCTCCGGCGCCTTCGTCGACTTCTTCGAGCATGACGGCTTCGCCCTCTCCTTGCTCGTCCTCGTGTTCGTGGTGCTCTACAAGTTCACCGACGCGCTCGCCGGCGTGATGACCGGACCGTTCGCCGTCGATCTCGGCTTCTCGCGCACGGACTACGCCAACATCGTCAAGGGCGTCGGCCTGATCGCGCTGCTCGCGGGCGGCTTCGCCGGCGGCTACATCGCGCGCGCGCTGCCGCTGGCGGTGAGCCTTCTGATCGGCGGCATCCTGCAATCGGTCGCCAACCTCGCCTTCTCGATGCTCGCGCTGCGCGGCCACGACCTCCTATGGCTCACGGTCGCGATCACGGTGGAGAATTTCACCAGCGCGATCGGCACGGTGATGTTCGTCGCCTACCTGTCGGCCTTGTGCCGCAACCCGCTGCACACGGCGACGCAGTACGCGCTGCTGACCGCGCTCGCCGCCGTCGGCCGCACCTATCTGTCGGCGGCCGCGGGTTACATCGCCGCCGCCACCGGCTGGGCGTGGTTCTTCGTCATCTGCATGCTGGCCGGCCTGCCGAGCCTGCTCTTGCTGTGGTGGCTGCACGCGCAGGGCCACTTCAGGACGCTCGCGCCGAAGAAGCCATAAGCCCGCCGCAGTTCCTTCAAATCCGTGACCGGAACGTTCGATTGCACCTCGCGTTTGCCCGATGGGTTGCGAAGGAGGTTCTCATGCGTGCATCGGTGAAACTCGCGCTGGGCATTTGCGCTGTGATGCTTGGGTGGTCTGCCGCGGCCAATGCCGAATATTTCAACCGCTACAACGCCGGCGGCTGGACCAATGCCGAATATGACGGCGGCGGCTGCCACTACTTCTATTCGGTGAACAACCAGACCGGCGAAAGCCACGTCAACCGCTACGGCAACTGCTCGCGCATCGCCATCGGGCCCGACGGCCGGCCGATGCCGGTCATGCCGATGGCGCAGGTCGTCCGGCCGATGCCGCCGCTGTACTGAGGGTCAGAACAGCGTGCGCTGCTTGATCGCGGCGGCGAGGGTGCCCTCGTCGAGATAGTCGAGCTCGCCGCCCACCGGCACGCCGTGCGCGAGCCGCGTCACCTTGACGCCGGCCTCGTGCAACAGCTCGGTGATGTAGTGCGCGGTGGTCTGGCCGTCGACGGTGGCGTTAAGCGCGAGGATGACTTCCTTTACCGCCTCGTCATGCGCGCGCGAGACGAGCGCGTCGATCGACAGGTCCTGCGGCCCGACGCCGTCGAGCGGCGACAATGTGCCGCCGAGCACGTGGTAGCGGCCATTGACCGCGTGAGCGCGTTCCAGCGCCCAGAGGTCGGCGACGTCGGCGACAACGACGATGATCGACGGATCGCGCCGCTGATCGGTGCACACGGTGCACGGGTTCTGCGTATCGATGTTGCCGCAGGTCTTGCAGACCTCGATCTTCTCCATCGCTGTCTCGAGCGCCGAGGTGAGCGGCGCCATCAAGGCTTCGCGCTTCTTGATGAGATGCAGAGCGGCGCGCCGCGCCGAGCGCGGGCCCAAGCCCGGCAAGCGGGCGAGCAATTGAATCAGGCGTTCGATCTCGGGTCCGGCGACGGCGGAAGGCATTGGTCGGTCAGCCGATCCCCAGGCCCGGCGGCAGCGGCAGGCCGCCAGTGACGGACTGCATCTTCTCCTGCAGCACGGCTTCTGCGCGCTTGCGCGCCTCGGCATGCGCGGCGACGAGCAGGTCCTCGACGATCTCGGCCTCGCCAGGCTTCATCATCGAGTCGTCGATCTTCACGGATTTCAAATCGCCCTTGGCCGTGAGCGTGACGGTGACCATGCCGCCGCCGGCGGTGCCGTCGACGGTTATGGTGTCAAGCTCGGCCTGCAGCGCCTGCATCTTCGACTGAAGCTGCGCCGCCTGCTTCATCATGCCCATGAAATCCATAGAGATTCCTTTCTGCGCATCATCTTATCCGAAAACCGGTACCCACTGTTCGGGATGATGCGCTAGTCCTCACTCTCTTCCGGGCCGGCGTCGGCGGCCGGCTCTTCGGGCGCGGCCTGCGACACGCCGACGATCTTCGCGCCGGGGAAGCGGTTGAGCACCGCCTGCACCAGCGGATCGGTCTGCACGTCGCGCTCGAGCTCCGCCTTCTGCGCGTCGGCCTGGGTGCGCAGGCTCGGCGCGCCCTGTTCCTTCGAGACGACGACGATCCAGCGCTTGCCGGTCCATTCGCCGAGCTTGCGCTGCAGATCGTGCACGAGCGTCTTGGCCGCCGAGGGCTCCAGCGCGATCTCGAGCTGGCCGTCCTCGCAGCGCACGAGGCGCACGTCGCGCTCGAGCGCGAGCTTCATGCCGATGTCGCGCTTCTCCGCGGCGAGTGCGACCACGGCGTCGAACGACGAGATGGCCAAGGTCGGCGCGGCATTGTTCGACGCGACCGGATCGTCGGCGGGCCGCGGCGACACCGCGGCCGAAGTCCTTGCAGAACCGCCGCGCGCGTAGCCCTGCGGCGCAGGCGACGGCATGCCGCCGCCATTGCCGGACGGGCGCGCCGGCGCATCGCCGCCGCCGTCACCCAAAGAGCGCACGACCTCGTCGGGCGTCGGCAGGTCGGCGGCGTACGCAATGCGCACGAGCACCATCTCCGCCGCGGCGACCGGGCGGGCCGACGCCTGCACCTCGGCGATGCCTTTCATCAGCATCTGCCAGGTGCGCGACAGGACACGCATGGACAGCTTGGTGGCGAAGTCGCGGCCGCGCGTGCGCTCGGCTTCCGACAGCGACACGTCGTCGGCGACCGATGGGATCACCTTCACGCGGGTGACGAAATGCGTGAATTCGGCGAGATCGGACAGCACCACCGCCGGATCGGCGCCGATGTCGTATTGCGCGCGCAGCTCGCCCAAAGCCGCGGCAATATCGCCTTTCATGAGGTGCTCGAACAGGTCGACGATGCGGACGCGGTCGGCGAGGCCGAGCATCTGCCGCACGTCCTCGGCGACAACCTTGCCCGCCGCATGGGCAATGGCCTGGTCGAGCAGCGAGAGACTGTCGCGCACCGAGCCCTCGGCCGCGCGCGTGATCAGCGCCAGCGCCGCATCCTCGATTTCGACGCTCTCCTTCGCAGCGATGCCGGCGAGGTGCTTGACCAGCACGGCGGTCTCGACGCGGCGCAGGTCGAAGCGCTGGCAGCGCGACAGCACCGTCACCGGCACCTTGCCGATCTCGGTGGTCGCGAAGATGAACTTGGCGTGCGGCGGCGGCTCTTCCAGCGTCTTCAGCAGCGCGTTGAACGCCGCCGTCGACAGCATGTGCACTTCGTCGAGGATGTAGACCTTGTAGCGCGCCGACACCGGCGCGTAGCGCACGGCGTCGTTGATCTGGCGCACGTCTTCGACCGAGTTGTGCGAAGCCGCGTCCATCTCGAGCACGTCGATGTGGCGGCTTTCGATGATCGCCTGGCAGTGCACGCCCATCACCGGCATGTGGATGGTGGGGCCGGTGACGGAGCCGTCCGGTAATTCGTAATTGAGCGCGCGGGCGAGGATGCGGGCGGTCGTCGTCTTGCCGACGCCGCGGACGCCGGTGAGGATCCAGGCCTGCGGAATGCGGCCGGTGTCGAAGGCGTTCGAGATGGTGCGGACCATCGGCTCCTGGCCGATCAGGTCCTCGAACGAGGCCGGGCGGTATTTGCGCGCGAGCACGCGGTAACCGGCGCCCGCGGCCTCGGCCGGGGCGGAACCAGGACCGGCCGGGTTCAAGGGTTCGCTCATCGGGCCATTCTCGCAAGCCTTGGACGCGGAGGCCACCCGCTCGCGCACGGCGGGAGGCATCGCGCCCAACGAATCGTGGAAAATGAGGTGGGAGGCTGACAACGACCCGAACCGGGCTCGTTAGGGCTGCTTCCTTCCGGACCTGACCCGGTTGGCGAGTGGCTCGTCCACCGCCAACCTCCCGCGCCCTATATCGGGCCTCGGGGAGCGGAAAGCAAGCGAACGGGAAAGGGGCCACCAAGCCTATCCCATCACCCTGAGGAGCGAGCGCGAAGCGCGAGCCTCGAAGGGTCTCAGAGTCAGAGGTCCTTCGTGGCCCGCGCTGCGCGCGGGGCACCTCAGGACGACGGACAGGCATGACTCATCGCCCGTGTTCTTTGGCCGGCCCCGGGTGAGCCGTCATTCCCCGTCCTCATCACGCTCCCTCGAGGGGAGCGGAGCGCCGGCAGACGCGGAGGGGTGCGAGCCCTCCGATGAGCGGCGGGCGAGGCCGCTCGATGGGACGCTTGCGAGGCGTCCCCTCGCTCCTCATCGGAACGAGGCGCCTCCCGGCGCTCCACAGCGGCGTTCTGCGACTGACGGGCCGCGCTTTCGAGAACGTGGACCAGCCACGCCTGTCAGCCAGCTCCT
>Ga0265342_10001940_pt1 | contig 18535 bp, 15 predicted proteins | sample 4CB327metaG_FD_203125 | JGI IMG/M metagenome (GOLD analysis project Ga0265342, IMG submission 203125) | Rhizosphere microbial communities from Carex aquatilis grown in University of Washington, Seatle, WA, United States - 4-CB3-27 metaG | ecosystem: Host-associated > Plants > Roots >...
TGGCGCCCGCGGAGCGCGCCGACATCATCGTCGACTTCGGTGGCCAGGCCGGCAAGACGTTCACGATGAAGAACTTCGCGGTCATTCCGTTCCCCAGCGGCGGCCCCGTCGGATTCGGCGCGCCCGATGCCACATCGGACGGTCTGGTCATGCAGTTCCGCGTGAACCTGCCGCTGCAGGGGCGGGACACGTCGTTCAACCCGGCCGGCGCACACCCCGCGCTGCGCGCGGCACCGATCGTCAACATCAAGCCGGCCAATGGACGCGGCGACAAGCTGCGCCACCTGATCCTCGTCGAGGAGGAAGGGATCACCGACGACATCGACGGCCCCGGTTCGCCCGACGGCGACGGTGAACCGGTCGAGAGCTTGATCAACAATACCAAGTGGAACGGCAACCGCGAAGGCTCAACCATCCCGGTTCCCGGTTCGACATCCAACGGTCGCGGCCTGCTCGCGACCGAGACGCCGCGTGAGGGCGCGACCGAGGTCTGGGAAGTTGCCAACATCACCGGCGACGCGCACCCGATCCACATCCACCTGATCCAGTTCCAGGTGATCTCGCGCCAGCCGTTCGACGTGACTCAATACACGACCGACTGGATCGCTGCGTTCCCAGGCGGGACCTTCAACGGATTCACGTTCGCGCCTGGCGTGTACATCCCCGGCTTCGGGCCGCCACTCAACTATCAGACCCCGAACGGCGCGGGAGCTGTGGGTGGCAATCCTAACTTCGACGCCGCGAGATATTTGTTACAAGGTGCGTGCGCCGGCGGCGCATGCCCGTCGCGCGCGCCCGAGGCCAGCGACAGCGGCTGGAAGGACACCATCAAGATGTTCCCCGGCGAAATCACGCGCATCGCCGCGCGCTGGGCGCCGACCACCGTCGCCGCGGGCGCGTCGCGGCCGGGCCAGGATCTGTTCTCGTTCGATCCGACGAATGGCCCGGGCTACGTCGAGCACTGCCACATCCTCGATCACGAAGACAACGAGTTCATGAGGCCCTATCTCGTCGCAAAGTAGCCGGCGCCAAACGACAGCGAACGCGTCGGGCGGTCCAATTTGAAATTGGATTGCAAAGTCGTATGACGAATTCGCCAGTGTTACAGCGCCGCCGATAAATCGAGACTCGATCAGACAAAACTCCGTCGACACGACCTACGCCGCGACGCGCGCCTGCGCTTCGCGGCGTTTTTTTTGTGCATAAAAAAATAAAAAATGGATGACTCACCTGGGGCCCGGGCACCTACTCCGCGAGCTGCGAAATATTTATGCACCGAAGCGTGCGCAGCCTCTCACTAGCGCAAGCCACACAGTCCGCCGGGGGTGTCGATGGGACGTGTGGGCCGTGCGGGCGCCAACCCAGGTCGTGAAGAAAGGAAGAACCATGCGAAGTTCCCACCAACTGTTAGCAAGGACGTCCATCGGGGCGTCACTGCTCCTTGCCGCGGGGTGCGGGCAAGGCCCCGCCGCGGACACCACGGGGACGACGACGCAAGCGTCCGTCCGAACGCCCCAGACGGCGCTCATCGGCAACAACTTGCCGAAGTTCGTCGACCCACTGCCCACGTTCAACGGGCGGCGCATCAACGGCACGACGACGGTGAACGTCTCCATGCAGGAGTTCCAGCAGAAGGTCCTGCCGGCATCGTTCTACGCCGGGCTTCACGCCCCGTTCAACGCCGGCACGTTCCTGTGGGGATACAACATCAACAACACCGGGCCCAGCTGGCCGGCGCGCACCATCGAGGCGCAGCGCGGAACGGCGACGACCGCGAACTACACCAACAACCTCGTCAACACGCATCTGCAGAGCCTGCTCACCGTCGACCAGTCGCTGCACTGGGCGGATCCGCTGGGGACGACGGCGCACAACAACTGCGTGAACGGGCCACCGCTCGCGGCGGCGTGCACGCAGCCGTACGCCGGTCCGATCCCCGGCGTCGTCCACTTGCACGGCGCCGAGGTGCTGTCGCAGTTCGACGGCAATCCGGACGCGTGGTTCACGCCGGGGCTCGCGCAGCGCGGGCCCGGCTTCGTCTCCAACGTATACAACTACGTCAACACCCAGGAGGCGACGACACTCTGGTTCCACGACCACTCGCTGGGCGTGGTGCGCGAGAACGTGTACGCCGGCCTCGCGGGCTTCTACTTCGTCCGCGACAATCGCGACACCGGCCTCGCGAACAACCCGATCACCCTGCCGGCCGGCACGCAGGAGGTCGAGCTGATGATCCAGGATCGCCAGTTCGACACCAACGGCCAGCTCTTCTTCCCGGACTCCGACGATCCGGCGGATCTGAACGGCGGCCCCGGCAACCCCGACAAGCACCCGTTCTGGATTCCGGAGTTCTTCGGCGACGTCATCACTGTCAACGGCAAGGCGTGGCCGGTCATGGACGTGCAAGCGCGGCGCTATCGCTTCCGCGTTCTCAACGGCAGCAACGCGCGCTTCCTGTCGATGGAGCTCTTCAACCAGGCGGGCGTCGACATGCACCAGAATGGTCCGGTTGGACCGGCCATCTGGCAGATCGGCTCGGACGGCGGCTTCTTCAACACGCCGGTCAAGCTCGGCGATCCGGCGAATGGCATCCACGCTTGCGACGGCACCGCCAACGGCGCGCTCGGCGCCGCGGCCGACATCCAAGCTGGCAAGAAGTGCTTGTTCCTGGCGCCGGCGGAGCGCGCCGACATCATCATCGACTTCGGAGGCCAGCTCGGGAAGACGTTCACGATGAAGAACTTCGCGGTCATTCCGTTCCCCAGCGGCGGCCCGGTCGGCTTCGGCGCGCCCGACGCCACGTCGGACGGTCTGGTCATGCAGTTCCGCGTCAGCCAGCCGTCGACCACGAGCGTCGACACGACGTTCAACCCCGCGGTGACGACGCACCCACCGTTGCGCGCGGCCCCGATCGTCAACGTCAAGCCGGCCAACGGACGCGGCGACAAGCTGCGCCAGATGATCCTCGTCGAGGAAGAAGGGAACACCGCCGACGTCGACGGCCCCGGCTCGCCCGACGGCGACGGTGAACCGGTCGAGAGCTTGATCAACAACACCAAGTGGAACGGCAACCGTGAGGGCTCGACGATCCCGGTGCCCGGCTCGACGTCCAACGGCCGCGGCCTGCTCGCGACCGAAACGCCGCGCGAGGGCTCGACCGAGGTCTGGGAAGTCGCCAACCTCACCGGCGACGCGCACCCGATCCACATCCACCTGATCCAGTTCCAGGTGATCTCGCGCCAGCCCTTCGACCAGACCGCCTACCTGACGGACTGGATCGGGTCGTTCCCGGGTGGAACCTTCAACGGCTTCACCTTCGCGCCCGGCGTCTACATCCCCGGCTTCGGTCCGCCGGCCAACTACCAGACGCCGAACTCGGCCGGCGCCGTCGGCGGCAACCTGAACTTCGACGCGGGGAAGTACCTGACGCAAGGGGCGTGCGCCGGCGGCGCCTGCCCGTCGCGCGCGCCGGATCCGAACGACGCGGGGTGGAAGGATACGATCAAGATGTTCCCGGGTGAAGTCACCCGCATCGCGCTGCGCTGGGCGCCGACCACCGCGGCCGCGGGCAGCACCAGGGCGGGCACCAACCCGTTCTCGTTCGACCCGACGAACGGTCCGGGCTACGTCGAGCACTGCCACATTCTCGACCACGAGGACAACGAGTTCATGCGTCCTCTGTTGATCACGAGGTAGCGGCCCGAGCCACCCCGCGTCCAACGGCACGATCGAGCATGTGCCAACGGACGCGGGGTGGTCGTTTCGTCGCAGCAGTTGTTGTTTCTCCTTGATTGTTTGTTACGCAAACGACATGAATGAATTGTCGTGGCGTGGTTGGTGACTTCGCTTGATCGGGTCGTAACCCTCCTCAGCGATTGCAAAAGCCGGTGAGCGAGCCCCACGAAACATCGTCGCCCTCCTCGGAATCCGAGCGCCCCGCGCCGGCCGGGTCCTCTGCCGTGGCGCAGCGCTTGTTGCTGCTGCGTTTGTTCTTGTTGATTTTGGCCGCCGCGGCGGTGCTGGTCGCCGTCGTCATCGCCGTCCGCGATCGCAGCGAAGGCGGGTCCGGCGTGCGTTACGCCTGCCCCATGCACCCGGAGGTGCGCGCCACCGCGCCCGGGTCGTGCCCGATCTGTCAGATGGCCCTCGAGCCAGTGGGGCGCGCGCCCGGCGGCAAGGGGCACGCCGGAATGGCGATGCCCGACATGACCGCCGTCGACAACGTGCGCAAGCACAAGATCATCGACTTCGTGCGCGTTCGCTCGCTGCTGCCCAACCTGCGCGAGATCCGCGGCGCCGCACGCGTCGACGACGACCACCAGATCTCCGCGGTGCTGTACAACGACCAGATCGACGCGCTCGCGCCCGACGAGCCGGGCACGTTCGTGCCGACGGCGTCGCCGCAGACGGCGATCGCGGTGACCCGGATCGGCGACCCCGCCGTGCGCTGGGATCGATCGACGTCGGTGATCCGATTCCGCGTCGACGCGGCGCCGGCGGCGGCGGGCGCCCTGCCGTCGGGGGAAGTCGGGTGGCTCAAGCTCGCGAGCAAGTCGCGCGCCGTCATCGGCGTCCCCGTGTCGTCGGTGCTGCAGTCGCCGGAGGGACCCTACGTGCTGGCGTGGAAGCCCGGCGGGCAGTTTGAAAAGCGGCCGATCGAGATTGGCGAGACCTTCTCGCGCCAGGGCTTCGCGGTCGTGCTCTCGGGGCTGCGAGCGAGCGATCGCGTGGTCTCGCGCGCCACGTTCTTTCTCGACGCCGATCGGCGCCTCGGCGGCAACGCCTTCGCCGCCGACAGCATGCCGAGCGCGATGCCGGGCGCCGCGCCGGGAGGCACGACGCCATGATCGCAGCCCTGGTCGCCTGGTCGGCGCGCCACAACCGCATCGTGCTGGTCGCGACGGTGCTGCTGGCGATCGCCGGCGATCTCGCGCGCCGCGGGCTCGCGCGCGACGTGATCCCGGATCTCGCCGACCCGCAGATCGGCGTCGTCGCCGACTGGATGGGCCACCCGGCGCCGGCCGTCGCCGAGGGCGTGACCAGGCAACTGACCCGAGCGCTGGCCGACGTGCCTGGCGTCAAGGCGATCCGCGGGACGACGATGTCCGGCATGGCCTACGTCGACGTGGTCTTCCCGTCGGCCGACGGGCTCGATCAGGCGCGGCAAGCGATCGTCGAGCGTGTGGACGTGCTGCGTCCGAAGCTGCCGTCGGGCGTCCGCCTCTATGTCGGGCCGGCGGCGTCCAGCACCGGCTGGGTCTTCGAATACGCGCTCACCGATCCGGCGCTGGTGTCGTCGGCGCTGGAGATGCGGCGGTTCCAGGACGACGTGCTGCGGCCCGCGCTGGCCGCGATCCCCGGCGTCGCCGAGGTCGCCACCGTCGGAGGCGAGGTGCGCGAGGTGCGCGTCGACGTCAAGGCGCGCCTGTTGCGCGATCAGGGGCTGGCGCTGTCGGACGTGCTCGGCGCTTTGCGGCCTCTATTGACGTCGCCATCGGCGACGGCCGGCAAGGGCGGCGCCCTGTCGAAGGCAACGCCGGACGACATTGCGAACGTGATCGTCAAAGGCGGCGCCGCGGCGCCGGTACGGCTCGGCGATGTGGCGCTGGTGCGGCTGGCCGAGGACATGCCGACCGGCATGGCCGACGTCGCGGGATCGCGCGCCGTCGGCGGCATCATCATCGCGCGGCGCGACGCCAACATCGCGGACCTGGTGGCGCAGGCCAAGACGGTGATCGCGCGCGAGTCCCACAAGCTGCCTCACCGCGCCGCCGATCCGGGACGCGAGGACTCGGGTGCCGCCGCCGACGTGCACGTGGCCACGACCTACGACCGCGCCGAGCTGGCGACGCGCGTGCGCCAGACACTGCTGCGCGCATTGGCCGAAGAGATCGCCGTCGTCGTGCTGGTGATCCTGCTCTTTCTCCTCCATGGGCGCAGCGCCGTCGTGCCGCTCGTGACCCTGCCGGTCGTCGTGCTGCTGACCTTCGGCGCGATGTGGCTGCTCGACGTGCCCGCGACGATCATGAGCCTGGGCGGCATCGGCATCGCGCTCGGGTTGGCCGTCGACGCCGACATCGTGGCGCTGGAGGCGTCGCATCGGCAGCTCGAGACGCTGAGCCCGCTCGCTTCGAGGACGGAGCGTCAGGCGCGCATCATTGCCGCCGCGCAATCGTTCGCGCCCGCGATCCTGACGTCGCTGGTGATCACCGCGCTGTCGTTCCTGCCGGTATTCGCGTTCTCGGGCGAAACCGGCCGCCTGCTGCGTCCGCTCGCGCTCACCAAGACGCTGGTCATCGCGGCCGCCGCGCTGGTGACGCTGACGCTAGCGCCGGCGCTGCGCGCGCAGCTGCTGCGCGGGCGGGTGATCCCCGAGTTCGGCAATCCGCTCACGCGCGGGCTGGTGCGCGTCTACCGGCCGTTCGTGCACTTCGCGCTCAGCCGGCCGGCGCTGACGCTGGCGACGGCGGGGCTGGCGCTGATCTCGTGTTTGCCCATCGTCTCGCGCATCGGCGCCGAGTTCCTGCCGCGCGTCGAGGAGGGGGACTTGCTCTACATGCCGACGACGCTGCCGGGCGTGTCGCCTGAGGAGGCGTCGCAGCAGCTGTTCTGGCAGGACCGCGCCATGAGCCAGTTCGGCGAGGTCGCGTCGGTGTTCGGCAAGGTCGGCCGCGCCGAGACCGGCACCGACCCGGCGCCGTACGCGATGGCGGAGACCACGATCCGGCTGCGGCCGCGGTCCGAGTGGCCCAAGGTCGGGCGCGTGCGCTGGTACTCGAGCTGGGCGCCGGAGCCCGTGCGTCGGATCCTGCGGCACGTGTGGCCCGACCTGACGCCGCGCACGACGGCCGAGCTCATCGAGGAGCTGGACAAGGCGGTGCGCCTGCCCGGCTGGACCGCGGCGTGGACCGCGCCGGCGCGCGCGCGCATGGACATGATGGCGACGGGCGTACGCACGCCGATCGGGATCCGGATCGTGTCGCCGGATCCGCAGCGCCTGGACGTCGTCGGCACCGCGCTGCGCGCGCTGGTCGAGCGCATCCCCGGGACGCGCAGCGCGGTTTTCGAATCGCTGGGCGGCGAGACCTGGGTCAATTTCGACGCCGACGCCGGGGCGATGCGCCGCCTGGGTGTCGAGCCTGCCGACGCGCATGAGGTGACCGAGCTGCTGACCACAGGCGGCGCGATCGGCGAGATCGAGCACGAGGGACGCCGCCTGCGCGTGCGCGTCGCGCCCGACGTGCCGGACGTCTCGGCGCGCGGCGCGGCCGACGTCCTGCGCGATGCGACGGTACGATCGTCGGCCGCCGCGGGTGGGCCGCCGAGTCAGCCGGTGCCGCTGGCGCTGCTGGGCAAGCCGTCTTATGTACGTCGGCCAGCGGCGTTGCGCACGGAGAAGGGCGAGCTGTGCGCTTACGTCTACGTCGATCTCGCCAACGGCGTCGACATCCAGGGCTACGTCGAGCGCGCGCGGCGCGACGTCAACGCCGCCATCGCCACTGGCCAGCTCCCGCTGCACGGCGAACGCATCGAGTGGACCGGACAATACGAGCTGCTGGTCTCGGGGCAGCGCCGGCTGTTCTGGATCGTACCCATCGTCGCCTTGTCGATGCTGGGCCTGCTCTTCCTGCAGTTTCGCAGCCTGACCGAGGCGCTGCTGGTGCTGGTCTCGGTGCCGTTCGCGCTGGTCGGCAGCTTCTGGACGCTCTACCTGCTCGGCTATCCGATGTCGGCGCCGGTCTGGGTCGGCCTGCTGTCGGTGGTCGGCCTGGCGATGCAGACCGGCGTGGTCATGGTGGTCTACATCGACGAAGCGTTCCACCGGCGCGTGCGCGCGGGAAAGATCCGGAGCCGCGACGACATCGTCGAGGCGCACGCCGAGGGAACGGTGCGCCGCCTGCGTCCCAAGATCATGACCATCACCACGATGCTCGCGGCGTTGCTGCCGTTGCTGTGGGCCGAGGGAGCGGGCGCCGAGATCATGCGGCGCGTGGCGGCGCCGATGATCGGAGGCCTGGCGACCAGCGCGTTCCTGACGCTGGAGGTGTTGCCGGTGCTGTACACGATCTGGCGCACGAGCCAGCTGCGCCGCGCGCAACGCCTGGGCGTGCCAGTCGAGATGGTCGTCGGCGAGGCGCCGTCTTGGGCCCGGCGATGAGGACACTGCAAGGGCGATGGCGCGACTGAGCCCGATCACATTGACCCTGGCGGCGATCATGATCGCCGTCCTCGGCGGGACGATCTTCTTGTTGGTGCACTCGCGGCAATCGCGGCCCGCGCCGGAAGAGGTGGAGACCGCCGCCGAGCCGGCGCCGCCCGCACCAGCGCCACGCGCGCCGGAGATCGCGCCGCCGCCACCCACGCCAGCGCCGCCGCCCGCCGCGCCGGCGGAAGCGGTGGCGGAAGCGCCGCCCGAGATCGACGCCCAGGCGCCCGGCGACGAGACGCCGCCGCCCGCGCCGAGCCGGCGGGCGCTGCTGGTCGTCAACCACAACCGGCGAACGCAGGAAGCCGACGAGAGCGTGTTCTCGACCCTGGCGCTGCCGGACTCGACTCGCGCATCGATCCGGCAGATCAACGACGACTACCGGCGACGGACCGAGGCTGGCGCCGACGCGGGCACGACGCTCGGCGCGGCCGACGCGGCGGCGGCGCTCAAGGCGCGCCAGGACGCGCTGACCTCGCTGCTCGGCACCGACTCGGCGAAGTCATTCGACGCCGAGGAGCGCATGGCGGTCCTGCGCCTGCGCGGCAAGTACCGCTACGAGTGGGGGCGCCAGCTGCGGCAGTAGCCTCGAGCAAGCTCCGCGGTGCGCTGCGAAACGGTGGCACGGTATAGTAGCGATCCGCCGGGTGCGGCGTACATAGTGGAAGCGTCGCGCATGCGTCCCCGAGCCCGCCCTCGCCCGTTGATCGTCGTCCATGGCGGCGCCGGCGATCGCGCGCCCGATGGCCCCGGCGAGGACGCCGCGCGCGCCGGGTGTGACGTGGCCGCGCGCGCCGGGTTTGCGGTCCTCGCGGCGGGTGGATCGGCGCTCGACGCCGTCCTGGCCGCCGTCCGCATTCTCGAGGACGATCCGCTCTTCAACGCCGGGCGCGGCTCGTGCCTCACCCGCGCCGGCACCGTCGAGATGGACGCATCGATCATGAACGGTGATGGCCTGCGCGCCGGCGCGGTCGCCGCCGTGGATCGCGTCCGCAACCCGATCGAGCTCGCGCGCGCCGTGCTCGACGACGGCGAGCACATCCTCTTGGTCGGCGCGGGCGCGCTCGCCTTCGCGCGCGAGCGCGGCCTCCCGCGCGTCGCGCGCGGCTACCACATCACGCCGGCGGCGCGCGCCGACCTCGCGCGCGTGCTCGCGCGACGGCGCGCCGTCGATCAAACTCGGGCGCGGCGCACCCTCGATCCCGCGCGCGTGCAAGGCGGCGGGACCGTCGGCGCGGTCGCGCGCGACGCCGCCGGCCACGTCGCCGCCGCCACCTCGACGGGCGGCATGGTTGGCAAACGCCCCGGACGCGTCGGTGATTCGCCGCTGCCAGGAGCCGGAACTTACGCCGACGATCGCGCGGGCGCTGCTTCCGCCACTGGCCACGGCGAGCGCATCATCCAGGTCGCGCTCAGCAAGACCGCGATCGATCTGCTCGCCGCCGGCGTGGCGCCCCCGGCGGCCGCGCGTCGCGCGATCGCGATATTGGGCGCACGCACCGGCGGCCGCGCCGGCTTGATTCTGGTTGGACGCAGCGGCGGCCCGGGCGTCGCCTTCAACACCCGCTCGATGCGCTGGGCGGCGTGCTCGTAGCCTCGCCTGCGTCTACACCTGCCTCGACACCTACGTCGACATCGACATCGCCGCGCCGATCGACGACGGCACGCGCAGCGATTCGCGCGGGCGGCCCGCCTGCATCAGGCCGGCTTGCGTCGTGTTCATCTCCTGCGCCAGCGCCTCGAGATCGTCCTCGCTGAACACGCGGCGGACCTTGGGAAACAGGTCGGTCTCCTCGCGCTCGATGTGGCGCTCGACCTCGTCGCGCAGGACCGCGAGCTTGGCCTCGAAGATCGCGTCGCCGGGCAGGAGATCGAGCATGTCGCCGAGGATGCGCTTCATCGCCAGGTGCTCCTCGACCGACTCGAGCACGATCTCATCCGTGCCACTATTGCGGACCGCCGGGTAGAAGTGCCGCTCTTCGATCGCGGCATGGACCGCAAGCTTGTCGGCGAGGTGCCCGAACAGCTCAGCCCTTTCGCCGTCGTCGGCATCGTCGATCGCATCAAAGAGATCATCGATGTCTCGATGCTGTTCTTCCAGCATTTCGGTTGCGTCCATGGTTCTCTCCCGTCGGGGGCTACCCGCTGCTTTCCGAATCTAGTCACGTCAGCGCGCGCAGGGAGGGTCCGGGCATTCCGACGTGTCAGAAGGCGGCGCCGACGCCGACCACCGCACCGTCGATGCCATGTCCGGTATGGGCGCTCGGGGACACCGTCGGAGTCACGCTGTCGAGCATCCCCGTCGACGGCCGGCCCGCGCGCGGATGGTCGGGCTCCATTCCAGACGTGAGGTTCCACGCGAGGATCAGGCCGCCGGTGACGCCGGCGGCGAGCACGGCGGTGGTGGCGCGCTGGTCCGGGTGCTCTCCGGCCACCGCGATGTAGAGGCCACCCGCGAGGATGCCGCCGGCCAGCCCGCCAAGATCCAGGAAGCGCACGCGAGCGATCGATGGCGAAACCGTCTTGCCGACGAGCACGCCGGCGACGGCGCCGACGTTGAGGCCGATCGCGCTCGCGAGCATGAAGTCGTCGTCGGAAGTCGGCGATTCCTTGACCGCGGACGCGGCGACGAGGCCTGAGACCAGACCGGTCCACAGTGCCGCCGAGCCCATGAACGACGCGCGGCCCGGCGTGGTTCCGTAGGCAGTCCCGAGCGTGCCGCCCAGGACTGCACCTGCCGTCGCCGTGCCCCAGAGCGCGGTCGCGACGGCGCGCGACGACCACTCGTCGCTGGCGGCGCTGCGCGCCTGGTTCCAGAGCGTCCAGGCCAGCCCTTCCTCGAAGCCGACCCACATCCCCGATATGATCGATTGCGCGACGCCGTAGCGCAGCGGTCGCGGATGATCGAGGAAATAGACCACGCCCGCCGCGGCGCCACCGAGCGCCAGCGCCGGAAGAATGGCGCCGGCCGCCGATGACGGTTCCGTCCAGGCATCCAGCGCGACCCCGGATCCCAGCCCGTAAAGCACCGCGCCGGTATAGAGGATGCCGAGCTCGTCGGCGGAGCGGCGGTCGATCAGCTCCGGCCGCGGATTGTCGCGCGCACCAGCGAGATCGGCGGCGCGCACCAAGACGAAGCCGCCGCGCGCCCAGCGCTCGCAGATGTCGTGCTGCTCACGCGCGAGGTCGGCGCGCGCGGGACCGGGCGCGCCGGCAGAGAGCGCGCCGAACTGCGCGGCCGCTTCGGCGAAGCGGCCGGCGAGCATCGCGGCGCGCGCGGCCTCGTAGCGCCGCATCCAGGCGGTGTCGGCCTCCGACGAGGATGAGGACGAGGTCGAAGACGGCTCGATGGCGGGAGGAGGCGGCGACTCAGTCTGGAAGACGAGAACGAGTAGCTGCGCAAGGGTGGCAAGAGAGACCATGCGTCGCACCCAACGCAAGATCGCGGCCAGCGTGATCCAGCGCGCAGTTGCGCGCCGATCGCGGCGAGGCGTCGACAGGCCGACGCGGATCCGTCAACGATTCACCACTAGGGACGGCGCGGTGCGAACGGAGACTGCGCCTCGAACGCCGCCATGTCCTCGGCGCTGTAGTAGCCGACGACCATCTGGCGACCGTTCGGCTGCGTGTAAACGTCGGCGCGCGGATCTTCGATGACGCCGACGATCACGTCGGCGACGGCGTCGACCGACTGCGCGCCCGGGATCTGCCGCGAATCGACGCCGCCGTGAAGCGCGCGCACGCCGAACTCCGTCGCGACCACGCCGGGATGGACCACCGAGACCTGAATTCCCGGGTGGCTCGGACGCAGCTCCATGCGCAGGCAGGCGGTGAGCCCATTCATCGCGTGCTTCGCGGCGATGTAGGCCGAGCGAAACGGCGCGAACGGAATGCGGCCCAGCATCGACGAGACGTTGATGATGTGCCCGCTGCCGCGCTCGCGAAAATGCGGAAGCACCGCCTGCATGCCGTACAGCACCGACTTGACGTTGACCAGCATCATCTCGTCGAAGTCGGCGTCGGTGAGCTCGGAGACGTTGCGCGTGATGCCGCGTCCCGCGTTGTTGATCCAGACGTCGATGCCGCCGAAGCGCGCCAGCGCCTGCGCGACCGCGCGATCGATCTCGTCGCGGCGGGTGACGTCGGCGACGATGGCCAGCGCCTCGCCGCCGGCTCGACGGGCGACCTCTTGCAGCTCGCGCTCCCGCCGCGCGAGCAGCACGACGCGACCCCCTCTTTGCCCGACCTTCTCGGCGACCACCGCGCCGATGCCGCTGCTGGCGCCGGTGACGACCACGACCCGATCCTGCAAAGCAATGGGGATGGACATGCGGCGGCGAGCTTACCGCAAAACGGTCAAGGGCCCCGGGCGTCAGGTCCGGGACGACAAGACGTCCGCTGCCCGATGCCGAGGCCCGATGTCAGAGGCCTGCTGTCAGAGGCCCGATGTCAGCCGCTCAGGGCTGATGCTGATAACTGCCGAACTGGCCGTTCACGACCGGCGGCTGGCCCTCGACCAGCGCTTCTGGCAGCGGGGACGCGATGTCCTCGGCCAGCTGCAACCGCTCCTTGACCGCGTTGGTCTCCTTCAGGTCGGCCTCGAGGCCCAGGATGTCCTGGCGGCGCGCATCGAGCTCGCGCTCGAGCTCCGCGACCTTGCCGTGCAACGCCGAGATACCGGCCTCGGTGGCCTTCTCTTTGCGGACCGCATCCTCGATGATGTCCTGGACCCTGACGTTCATCGACGCCAAGGTCGCGCGGATCACCTGGACGATGAGGTCGACGTTCTGGTCGACCGGCAGCGACCGCATGAGCACGATCGCATCCGCGATCCCGTAAGCCTTGCGCGGCGTCGCCGACGCGGAGGACGGCGCAGCCGCAAGGGGCGCGCGTGGAATCTGCTCGACCTCGATCCTCGGTTCCGACTTCTTGTTAAATATCGACATGGGGCTCCCTCCACCCCCCCTTCGTCGGATTTACGGGCAGACTAAAGGGCGCACCAGGACGCATGTCGCGCGACGACCACTACGCCGTACTCGGACTCACTCGCGCCGTCGGGGGCGCCGAGATTCGTCGCGCCTATCGCCTGCTCGCGTTGCGCCATCACCCGGATCGCGCGGGCCCGGACGCTACGGCTGCGTTCCAGCGAATCGCCGAGGCCTACCGCGTGCTCTCCGATCCCACGCTGCGCTCGACCTACGATGCGATGTACGACGCGCGCCGACCCGAGCCGCCGCACGCGGTCGAGACCGCTGACCCCGTCGCCGCGGCGGCCGCCCGCCAGCGCAAAGAATCGGCGGCTGCGCTGATCGTGCGCCTGTCCGGGACGCTCGCCGCGCTCGAGGCGCGCAAGGTGGCGCGGGTTCACCCGGGCGGCCTCATCGATCTGCATGTCAGCCCCGACGAGGCGCGCGCGGGCGGCCTCGCCGCGATCAGCTTGCCGCTCACCATCTCTTGCCCGACCTGCGGCGGCATCGCCGGCCACGCCACCGTCTGGTGCCGGCGCTGCCAGTTCGAGGGCAGCGTCGTCGAAGAGGTCACGCTGTGCGTCCCGATCCCCGCGCACGCGCCCGACGGCATGACGTTCAATCTCGAGATGGAGCGCCTGGGCGATCTGCCTCCGATGGCCGTGCGAATCCGCGTCGTTTGAGTAAGACTGCCGCCCATGCCACGCAAGCGCACCCGGTCGCGCCATACAGCGCTGAGGACGCCGGGCGCCGACTACACGATCCACGTCCTCGGCGATCGGCGCGCGCCGCTGCGCGATTTCTACCACTTTCTGCTCCGCCGCCCGTGGCACGTGACCATCGTGGCGATCAGCGCCACGTTCCTGGTCGCCAACGCGATCTTCGCGATCGGCTACCTGCTCACCGGCGGCGTCGGTCACGCGCGGCCGGGGTCGTTCCTGGACGCGTTCTTCTTCAGCGTCGAGACGATGGGGACGATCGGCTACGGCGCCCTTTACCCGGAATCGACGGCGGCCAACGTGCTGATGGTCGCCGAGTCGATCACCAGCCTGACGCTGACCGCCCTCGCGACCGGCCTGGTATTCGCGAAGTTCTCGCGCTCGACCGCGCGCATCGTGTTCTCGCGCGAAGCGGTGATCTCGCCGGTCGACGGCGTACCGACGCTGATGTTCCGGATCAGCAACCAGCGCGGCAACAACCGCATCGTCGACGTGCAGATCCGCGCGGTGATCGTGCGCAAGCAGATCCACAGCGAAGGACACACCTTCTACCCGATGATCGACATGCACCTGACGCGCGAGCACGCGCTGTCGCTGGCGCGGTCGTGGAGTGTCATGCACGTCATCGACAGCAGCAGCCCGCTCTACGGCAGGACGCCCGAGACCGTCGCCGCCGAGGAGTCCGAGCTGGGGGTCATGGTCGTCGGCCTCGACGAGACGACGATGCAACCGATCCACGCCAGCCATCAATACTTCGCGAAACAGATCCTCTGGGGCGCGCGCCATTCGGACATCCTGTCGGAGGCCGAAAACGGGGACCTGGTCCTGGACATGGACAAGTTCGACGCCACCGAGCCGACGGCGCCGATCGCGGAGTTCCCCTACCCGCGCGCGGGTTGAAAGGGTCAGGCAACCCGTCAGGCAATCCATCAGGCAACCTATCAGGCAACCTATCCTGGGCGGCGGCGGTCCAGACCGGGGCTCCTCGGGGGGCCTTAACAATTCTTCACCGAAAAAGCTGCGGCGTGGTGACATCCCCGTCGAGGGCCGGTGTTAAACAGGTACCCCGGCCCGGCCGGCTCACTGAAAAGGATCTCGTCCCATGCAACATGCGTCAGGCGGTCTCGTTCAAACCTTGCTTGGTCTGCCGGTCTTTCGATCGGAGTGGGTCCTCTATCTGCTGCTCGGTCTGTCGCTGGCCTCTGTCGCGGTGATGGTGGAGCGCTGGTTCTTCTATCGCAGCCACCGCGTCGACGCCGATGCGCTGCGCACGAAGCTGTCGGATCTGCTGGCGGCGGGCGACTTCCAGGGCGCGGCCAAGCTCCTGCAACCGCACGATGCGCTGGAGACCAACATCGTGCTCGCCGGGTTGAAGGCGTACGAGCTCGGGCCGGAGTCGGCGGAGGAGCTGATCGCGGGCGCGCTGGGAAAAGAGAAGGCGCGCTACGAGAACCGACTGAACTTCCTGGCGACGCTGGCCAGCAACGCGCCCTACGTCGGTCTCTTCGGCACGGTGCTCGGCATCGTGCGATCGTTTCGCGATCTCGCCGCGAACATGGCCGACGCCAGCTCGGCGGTCATGGCCGGCATCGCCGAGTCGCTGATCGCGACGGCGGTCGGCCTGCTGGTCGCGATCCCGGCGGTCGTCGCGTTCAACGTCTTCAAGGCGCGCGTGAAGAGCTCGGTCGTCGACGGACAGATGCTGGCGCGCACCCTGATGTCGCAGCTGAAGGCGGTCGAGCCGCCGGCGCGCCAGATCGCGGCGGAGTGAGGGGCGACCATGGCCACCCTCGATGACACTTCTGACGACGACGGACCGATCTCGTCGATCAACATCATCCCCTTCGTCGACATCGTGCTGGTGTTGCTGGTGATCTTCATGCTGACGTCGGCCACGATCATCCGCGCCAGCCTCAAGGTCGAGCTGCCCAAGGCGGCCAGCGCCGGCTCGCGCGTCGAATCGACGCTGAACCTGGTCTATAGCAAGGACGAGCATCTGGCGATCGACGGCCAGCCGGTCGCGTCGCTGCGCGAAGCCGGCGTCATCGTCGCGCGACAGGCGCACGCCAATCCCAAGACGCAGGCGGTGATCGCGGCCGACAAGGGTGTCGCCTACGGCCGCGTCATCGAGCTCATCGATCTGGTGAAGACCAACGGCATCACGACCTTTGCGCTCGACGTCGAGCGCGCCCCCTCGGCGGCCGGCGCGGCGCCGGCTCCCTGACACGCGGGTGATCTCATGAGCCGGTCGCGGGCAAAAGAACAGACGACGCTGCGGGTGGTCTCCGCGCCACCCGCGCGCAGGCGGCTGCTCGAGCGCAAGCAGGCCGAGCGGCGCGAGGCGCGGCGGCGGATGGCGGCGCGCACGCAGCAGGCGCTGGCGCCCGCGCAGCGCGCGCACGATCCGCTGCTGCATCGCCGGCGCGGCGCGGGTGAGCGCTTCGGCCTGGTGGCGCTGCTGCTGATCGGCGCGGCGGCGATCCACGTCGCGGTGGTCGCCGCCGGCTTCCTGATCGGCGGCCGCGAGCACGGCAAGCGCGAGCGCATCGAGCAGGCGGTCAAGGTCGAGGTGCGCGAGCCGCCGCCTCCGCCCCCGCCGCCGCCCGAGGAGAAGAAGGCCGAGCCGCCCAAGCCCGAGCCGATCGTGAAGAAGGCGCCGCCGCCGCCCAAGGTGAAAGCGCCGCCGCCGCCCGAACCACCCAAAGGACCGCCGCCGCGCGTGGTGGGAATCAGCCTCGACTCGACCGCCGAGGGCGGCAACGGGCCGGCGTTCGCCGCCGGCGACACACACAGCGGCCAGACCGCCGAGCGGGCAGAGGCAGCCAAGCCGCCGCCGACCGAGGCGCCGGCGCCGGCGCCGCAGCCCAAGGTCACGTCGAAGAATCAGGTCGCGTCGCGCATCCCGATCGCCGGCGTCGTGATCGTGCCGCCGAAGGCGCAGGGCGGAATGCGAAAGCCCGTGTATCCCGAGCAGCTGAAGGCGCAGGGAATCGAAGGCTACGTCACCGTCATGGTCGTCGTCACCGCTGAAGGAAAGGTCGCCAGCGTCGACATCATCGCCCCCGCGCCGCAGGCCGAATTCAACGAGGCGGCGCGACAGGCAGCGCTGGCGCAACCGTGGGAGCCGGCGACGAAGAACGGCGTCGCGTACGGCTACACCGTTTCGTACCGCTATGGGTTCACCCAGGAGGACAAGTGAGGCCCTCAATCCGACATGAACGGCGAGCCGCCCATGCGCCGGTCGCCGCGCTGGCCCTGCTGGCGCTGGCCGGTGGCGCCGCCACCGGATGCGGCGGCAGCTTCGATCCCTACAACCGCCTCAACTCGCTGCGCGTGCTGGCGATCCGCAGCGGTGCGCGCGCGGGCGAGTCGGTCGCGCCCGCAACCGGCGAGACGACCACGATCGACGCCAAGCTCTACACGCTGCCCGGACACGACGCGACCTACGCCTGGTCGTGGTGCCCGTTCGCGACCGCGGCCGGCGCCGCCTGCCCGATCACCGAGGATCAGGCGACGATGCTCGCCGGAGTCCCGGTGACGTTCGCGCTTCCGACCGCCGCCGACGGCTCGACGACGTTCACCAACGCGTTCCCCGCCGACGTGCTCCAGACATTGTGCGCCGGCATGGGCAACATCGCGGCGCCCGATTGCACCGACGGCTATCCGATCCAGCTGCAGCTCACCGTCAGCACCGACACCGATCAAGTTCAGGCGGTGCGGCCGATGAAGCTGCGCTTCCGGCCCACCGACCAGGACAACGCGAATCCCACGGTGATGGGGCTTTACGCCGCGGTCGACCCCGCATCGGCCGCGGAGGAGTTCGATGGCGATCCACCGCCGGTGATGCCCACGTTGCCCCGGAACGTGAAGACGGCGATCAACACGTTGATCCCCGACGGCACGTCGGAGTCATACATGGGCACCGACGACAATGGCAACCCCGCGCTGGTCAACGAGCGGCTGAACCTGAGCTGGTTCGTCGAGAGCGGCGGCACCGACCACATGCGCACGGCCTACATCGCGGGGCAGGTGCAGCTTCAAGACGCCGCCACGGTGAAGTGGACGCCCGCGTTCAAGAAAGATTACGCGCCCGACACCTCGAGGCTGATCTTGATCATCCGCGATGACCGCCAGGGCGTGGGCTGGATCGACGGGATCGTGAACCTGGAGCCGACGCCGTGATTGCGGCGACGATCGGGACGACGATCGCGGCGATGCCCGCTCGCGCTCGCACTCTCTCGCGGGCGCTGGCGCTGATCCTGCTGGTGGCGGCCGCGCGCGGCGCGCACGCGCAGATGCTCGAGGCGCCGCCGTCTCCGCCCGCGCCCGCTGCACCACCGGCCGGCGGCGAGATCGACGCGAGCAAGCTGAGCAAGCTCCCCAAGCTCAAGCGCTTCGTCGAGGCGGAGTATCCGAAGGAGGCCCTGGACAAGGGCGTCACCGCCGACGTGCTGCTGCTGATCGACATCAATGCGCAGGGCAAGGTCGACTCGGTCGGCATCGCCGAGCCGGTCGAGCCCGCGGGCATGGGATTCGAGCGGGCGGCGATCATCGCGGCGCAGCAGTTCGAGTTCGAGCCGGCCGAGATGGGCGGCAAGCCGATCGCCGTGCAGATCAAGTACAACTACCACTTCAAGCTCGCG
>Ga0265342_10001941_pt1 | contig 18514 bp, 16 predicted proteins | sample 4CB327metaG_FD_203125 | JGI IMG/M metagenome (GOLD analysis project Ga0265342, IMG submission 203125) | Rhizosphere microbial communities from Carex aquatilis grown in University of Washington, Seatle, WA, United States - 4-CB3-27 metaG | ecosystem: Host-associated > Plants > Roots >...
CCGGTGGCCGGCTGCGTCTGGGTCTGATCTTTGTTGGCCACGAACTCGGCTTGCGCCTGCACGAACCAGAGGCCACTCGAATAGGTCGGCGTCACTCGCAACAGGAACCGCCCCTGCTGGAGATACTCCTTCGTGTATTGAGGACCAGGAATACCGAAGTTGATCTTCTCGTAGCTGTTGTCGAGCCACGCGTAGCCGGAGACGCCAATCCCCGTGCGCGGGTAGAACGGCCACTGCAGGCCGTGAAACGTCGACCAGAGCGAGCCGCCATAGAGCCCGCGCGTGTACGGCTCGGGATACGCCGACGCGGGAAGCCGCTCCACCGTGCCGTTGTCCGAGACCGCCGGCGCCGAGAGCGGAGCCGCCGGCGGCGCAGACGGCGGAGGTGGAATCATCGCCGGCGGCGGCCCGCTCGCGTCGCCCATCGGAGCCGAGGCAGAGTCCTGCGCCCGCGCTGTCGTGCCGGCGAGCACGACAGCAAACGCCAAGAGGGCCGCTCCTGCTGTCCCGCGGCGGGAAATGGATACACCTCTCTCCAGGTAGCCGGCGTTCCGCTCCATCAATTCACCATGAACGTATCGCTGAGGGCGCAGCCGACGCCGCCATTGCCGGAGCAGGCCGTGCTCGCAGCCGCTGCGCTCGGCGCGACGATGACCTTGATCGAGCCGCTGTCGACGGTCCAAGCGCTGCTGGTGGTATTCCAGTACTTCAGATCCTTCACGCGCAGCGGGATGGTCGCCCGCACCGCATCGCCGGTCGTGCCCTTGGCTGCGAGAGAGACCCGCTTATAGGCCTTCAGCTCCTTTGCGGGGCGGCGCGCACTCGTGTTCGGGTAAGACACGAAGAGAAAGACGACCTCGTCGCCGGCGACCGCGCTGTTGTTCGCGACGTCGACGGTGACATTGACCGTTCCGTCCTTGGCGACGGTGCTGCACGGAACTTGGAGATTGCTGTACGTGAACGTCGTGTACGAGAGCCCGTAGCCGAACGATCGGAGGGGCGTCTTGCCCGCGTTATCGTAGTAACGGTACCCGAGGTAGTAGTCCATCTGGGTCGTGCCGTTGGTGTTGGCGAACGTCGGCAGGTCGGCCTCCGACGCCGCCCAGCTGATGGGCAGCTTGCCGCTGAAATTCACGTCACCAAACAGCAGGCGCCCGAGCGCGGTGCCTCCGACCTGACCGGGGTACCAGGCCATCACCACCGAGGGCACGCTGTCGAGCCAGGGCATGTTGATCACGCTGCCGCCCTCGAGCACGACGACCATCGGCTTACCGAGTGCTGCAACGCTCGAGATCAACCCATCCTGCACGCCGCCGTTGACCTTCGGATCCAGGGAGAAGTTGGGGATGTGCTGGGCGTTGGCTCGATCGCCGGCGCCGGTGTACTCCTCGCCTTCGTCTTGCGGGGTCAGGCCGGCGACGACGACAACGAAGTCGGCGTTGGCGGCGTCGCTGGCCGCATTGCCGTGGGTCACGGTGATACCGTTGCCGGCCGCGGCCGCGATGCCGTCGTACGGCCCGACGCTCTTTGCCGGGTCGGCGAAAACGCGGCTCGATCCCAGGTCGCCGGTGCGGACCGCGGTCGGGAAATCGATCGAGCATTGGGCGCCCGCCGCGCAGCCCCGATCCTGCGTCGATTGAACGGTGTAGCGCGCCTGCGAACCGATGACCGCAATGTTGTGCACCGCGGACCGCTTGATCGGCAGCGTGCTGTTGTCGTTCTTGAGGAGCACCATCGACTCCTCGGCGGCCTTCTGCGCCAGGGCCAGGTGGCTCATGCCGATGCGCGGATCGTTGTCGTCGTTGTTCTGGATGCTCGCCGTGCCGGTGTCATAGGTCGTGTGCGGCGTCTGCAGACCGAGCGGGCCGTTGAGCTGGTCTACGTGGAAGCGCATCTTCTGCTCGAGGATCTGCGCCGTCCTCGCCTGCAGGTCCGACGACGACAGCGACTGGTCGGATATGCTCGTCACCAGCGTCGAGTAGTTGTATCGCCAGGGCAGCTCGAGCGCGAGGCCGGCCTTGACCGCCTGCACCGCCGTTGGCTCCAGCACCGTGCTGCCCGGCAGCGGGAACGTGTTGCCGTTGGGCATCGCCCACCAGTCGCTCAGCACCAGGCCCTGGAAGCCGAACTCACCGCGAAGAAGGTCGGTCAGCAAGTGCGCGCTCTGGGTCGAGTGCAACCCATTGACCTGGTTGTACGCCGCCATCACGGCGGACACGCCGCCCTCTTCGACGATCATCTCGAAGTGGCGCGCATACATCTCGTGCAGCGTCTGCTCGTCCATGGTCGCGTTCGCGGTTTCGCGGCCGTTCTCGATGTTGTTCGCGGCGTAGTGCTTCACGCAGGCCGCGACGTACTGCTGCACACCGGTGACGAACGCGCTGCCCAGGCGACCGAGCAGGAACGGATCCTCGCCGTAGGTCTCCTGCGCGCGACCCCACGCCGGGTGGCGCAGGATGTTCACCGTCGGCGCCAGCAGCATCGTGTTGCCCGACGCCAGCGTCTCGTCGCCGACCGCCTGTCCGATATGGAACTCGAGATCGTCGTCGAACGCCGCGCCGCGCGCCATCGCGACCGGGAACACCGTCGAAAAGTCGTTCTTGCCGTCGCCGTTGGCGTTCAGGTTCACGCCGCGCGGTCCGTCGCGGAACATGAACGCCTTGATGCCGCGGGTCTGGTTGTCTTCCTGGCGAAACACGTTGTAGTTCGCGGTGCCCGACTGAGGCAGCCCGGTCATCTGCTGCTGCTTCTCGGTGTCGGAGAGCGTCGCCGCCAACGACGTCGCCATCTGGCGGATCGTCGGGTCGAATTTGTAGCCGCTGGTGTAGGGCAGCGGGTCGCTGGTCGCGCTTGGGCAGGCCATCTTCCCCACCATGCCGGCGGTGCCGCCATCGGGTCCGATGACGATGACGTTCCCGGTGCCACCCGCGCCGTTACCGCTCATTCCACCCGGGTTTCCGTCGCCGCCCATGCCGGTCTGACCGCCGCTGCCGCTGTTGTTGTTGTTGTTGACGCCCGGGTGACCACACGCCGAGGCGAGGAGGACGACGGCGACCGCCGTCGGGAAGAGAGAACGAGCTAAGAAAAGGCGCTGCATATTGGAACTCTCCTTTCGAATCAGACGCCGGAACACCGCACCAAACTCGCGCGGTGGGGGGCGCCCCGCGCATGCCCCTGCGTTACGCGCCTAGGAGTTACAACGAAACCGACCCCAAAAGCCAGTGCTGAACGCTCCTACACCACCCGGCCAGGGATCACCTGATGCCGGTGGTTTTCGGGCGCCGCGCCTCCGGGCGTTCTTTCGCCGCGCCCGGTCTAGCCGTCGAGCCAGCTCACTACGACCGGCTGAGGTTCGCGACGCGCGCGGGGGCGGTGGCTGCAGCCCTCGGACGCGCGGCCACGGTGGCCACGGCACGGATCAGGTCGGTCGCCTCGACGGGCTTGGTCAGGTGCAGATTGAAGCCGGCCTCGATCGCGCGCGACTGGTCCTGCGGGCGCGCGCAGCCGGTCAGCGCCACGGCGCCGACGCCGCTGCTGCCGTCGGCGGGGAGCCCGCGCACGCGCTTGATCAGACTGTAGCCGTCTTCTTCTGGCATTCCGATATCGCTGACGATCGCGTCCCAGCGCCCGTCGCGCAGCGCCGCGAACGCCTCGGCCGCGGAGGCCGCGGTCGTGACCTTCGAGCCGGCATCGCGCAGCACCAGCGTGATCGCCTCGCGCACGCGCGGCTCGTCGTCGACGACCAGGACGCGCAACCCCTTGAGCATGCGTCCCGTGCGCGCGGGCGCGCGCCGTCCGCGCTCCAGCCCCGGCGCGGCCGCCGTGCCGTCGGTCCGGAACGCCGACACCACCGCCGCGTCGCAGAGCGGCAGGGTGATGGTGAACGTCGCGCCTCGCCCCTCGCCGTCGCTGGCGGCCGCGACGGTGCCGCTGTGAAGCGCCACCAGCCGCGCCACCACCACCAGACCCAGGCCCAGGCCGACCGGCGCCTCCAGCGCCGGCTCGGCGCCAGAGGCGAACGGCGCAAAGACGTGGGGCAGGCGCGCGGCCGGGATGCCGCGTCCGGTGTCGCTGACCGTCAGCTGCACGCGCGCGTTGTCGCGCGAGCCCGACACACGGATTGACCCCCCGGTGCCCGTCGATGCGAGCGCGTGCGCCAGCAGGATGTCCAGCGCCTGCCGCAAGCGCGCGGAGTCGCCGGGGACCGCGCCCAGGCCTCCCTCCGCATCGGCCGCGAGCGTCACGCCCTTGCGGGCCGCAGCCGGCATCGCCGCCTCGACCGCTGCCTCGACCACGCGGTCGAGCGCGACGATCGAACGGACGATCTCGAGATTCCCGTTCACGCAACGCGCCAGGTCGGTGATCTCCTCGACCATCTTCGATTGCGCGACGGTGCTCTGGTGAATCGCGTCGAGCGCGCGATTCCGCGTCGTCTCATCCGATGCGCCGCGCAGGATCTTCTCCCAGAGCAGCATCGCCGCCAGGCTGGCGCGCAGCTCGTGCGAGAGGGTGCCCAAGAAATTGCGCCAGCCCGCCTCTTGCCGCGCCCGCTCCTCGACCAGCTCGCAGGCGCGCGCGTGCGCCTGGCGGCGGAGCCCGACGTTCTCGATCGCGGGCGCGGCGATGCGCGCCAGGTCCTCGGCCAGCGTCAGATCGCCGGCCTCGTGCTCTCGCTCCCCGTCGGCATAGCAGACGGTCAGCGTGCCCAGCACGTTGTCGCCTTGACCGATCGGGACCACGACCAGCGAGCTCACCTTGGAGTCGTGCAGCGCGCCCGCGGCCTCCTCGGCCTCGAGCAGGCGCGACCGCTCGCGGTCATCGATCGCCGAGAGCCGGCGTCCGGCGCCGCCCCGGATGACGTCGAGCATCGGGTGAAGCCCCGTGCTCCAGATCACCGGCGCTGCGATCGGCTCGACCGCCAACCCCGCGTCAGTGACTCGGAAAGCGAATCGCTCCTGGCGGCCCGCGCCGCGCTTCAGATCGACGAAGCCGTATTCGCCCAGCTCCGGCAACGCCGCGCGCGCGACCGCATGTAGGACATGGCCTTCGTCCCCGTCACCGACGACAATCCGCGAGCAGGTCTCGAAGAAGGAAAGCCGTCTTCGCAACTCTCGTGGAATCTCTCGGGGGGCTTCGCTGGAGTCGGCGCGCGCGAAGTCCAATTGCCGCTGCTGGGATGTCCGCATCCCATAGCCAGTGCGCCGTTCCGCCTCCAGGGTCAATCGGGTCTTGACGGTAACGCGTCTCGATCGCGCGCAACGACGCGGGTTTCGGCGCCTTTTTGCTCACGTGGGGCGGAGGATCAATCCTCCGCCCCGTCGCCTCCGCAACCCTGCTGGGTCGCCGCTCCTAAGTTGTCAATGGGTCACAACGAGCGAACGAACTGGACCAAGTTGTGCTGATCCGCCGCGTTGAGCGCGTTGAAGGCGTCGCGCGCCGCGGCCCCCTGGCCGTCATGGGCTCGGACGGCCGTGGCCACGTCACTGGCGCGGCCGTCGTGCAGCAGCTTGTTGCGGAAGCGGAGGCCCCAGAGCGGCGCCGTACGCATTTGCCGCGCTTGGGCAACACTGTCACCCGCGTTGAGGCCGATCTGGTCACCGAGGGTCCCCATGTCGTGAATCAAGAAATCGGAGAACGGGTGGAACGCCGTGTTGCCGGGGACGCCGTTGTTGGTGGTCGCAGGTGTGCGGAACGCCGACGCCGTCGCCAGCGCGCCGGTGCTGACGGAGGAATCGACGTGGCAGCTGGCGCAGCCGACGTTGCGGAAGACCGCGCGCCCGGGCGTCGCCGCCGCCGGGTCGCTGTTGTCGGTGGGCGGCGGCGCCAGGAACGTCATGAACAGGAAGAAGTTGTGAATGTCGTCCTGGATCTCCGTGCGCCCGCCCGCGCAACTGCCGACGGCGTCGTCGGTGTTGACCGGCATCCCCGTCGCCGCGACGTCGGCCGCCGCCTGCAGCGGCGCCAGGTCGTCGCAGCCGACCGGCTCGGCCCGGCCGTTGGGCGCCGACTCGGTCGCGAAGTCGATGATCGCGCGGCCGCCGACGCAGCTCTGCGTGCTGATGCCCATTTCATTGACGTAGGCGTCGGCGGAGAACTGCTGCAGCGTCGGCACCGCCGACTTCCAGCCGAAGCGCGCGACGCGCGTGCTGCCGACGGTCTGCGCCGCGGCGCCCGTGACCGGGTGAATGTTGGGCAGCAGCACCGTCACGCGGCGCGCGGTGCCGCGGGTCGCGGCGGGCTCGGCCGCGGCGATCGCGTCGAAGAACGCGTCGGGCATGGCGTCGACCAGACCCAGGCCGAACACCGGCGTCACCAGGCGGCCGACGTTGTGGACAGTCGCCGTGGCCGGTTCGACTTCGACGGGGACCTGGCAAAGCGTCGGATTGCCGGACGGGCCGCCGTGAAAGGCCGGGTTGTTGAAATTGCCGAGCGAGAACAACTGCCGTAACGAACCGCCGCTGCCGGCCAAGGGATCGAACGCGCCGTTGACGAAGCGGCCGTAACGCCGCTCGATCTGCACGCCCGCGCCACCCAGCGAGCCATCGGTGTGGCAGGCGCCGCAAGCCTTCTCGTTGAACACCGGGCCGACGCCGTCGGTGATGCCCTCCTCCTGCGCGAAGTTCGTGCGCGCTTCGGCGAACGCGGCGGCGCTGATGCCGCCCAGCTGATCGCCCAGGACGGCGTTGTCGGTCGTGGCGACGTCGTCTTCGGGGGCGCCGCAACCAATCGCCGCCGTGAATCCGAATGCGACCAGCCAAAGCTTCGATCGAGACCCTTCATTGCATCTCATTGTCGTCCTCCGTTGTTTGCTCGTTCGGAGCCGGTGCGCCTGTCTCGGGACAGACCACGGCCATTGCCTGCGCGGCCGGCGACGTTCCGCACAGTCGCCGGCGATGGCCGCGCGCGTGCGTGGATAAGCCAATCAGGCCAGGTTCGCGCTCAATGAAACGTACGAGAAGCTGCGACAGGCAATTCGCGCCCGCGGCAGTGACTGTTACGCCGGCGTAACGAGAAACGCGGGGTTAGTTGCGTTTGCTGATGTGGCGCGCCAACGCGCAACGTCCTTTGCAGTCGAGCGTCAATGCGTGGCCCAATGGGGGGGCGATGTGCGCTCGTGTGTGGCGCGCGGTTCCGCCAGCGCACCGCGTGCGATGAGCATCGAGTCTCCCAGCTCGTGTGTCTGGAAGCCGCGCGCGTCGGCGAACGCGGAGGCGTCGTGCAGCAGCTCGGCGCTCGCGAACGCGCCCAGCAGCGCGAAGTGGCTCTCGCCTTCGGCGTGGGCTCCGGACAGGATGCCGTCGACGACGCGCGGCCGAAAGCGCGGGCCGATGCGCAGGTCGGTCGTGCCGCGGCCGGCGCGCAGCGCGCCGTCGGTTGCCGCCGCGCCCTCGAGCGCGCGCACGACCGTGGTGCCGACGGCGATCACGCGCCCGCCGTCGCGATGCGCCTCCTCGATGGCGGACACGGTCGCCGCGGGGATCTCGTAGCGCTCGGGCAGCGGCAGCGCCGCATCGATCGCCGGATCGCCGGTCGCCGACAGGCCGGCAGCGTGGGTCAGCGCCGCCCAGCGCACGCCGTTGCGCCGGAGCGCCAGCAACATCTCCCATGACAGCGGCCGTCCCGCCGACGGCATCTCGAACGCCCAGGGCCGTGCGGCGTAGACCGTCTGCACCGCCCAGAGCGGCAGCTCGTGCTCGACGTGTGAGTACTGCACGGGGCGGGCCTCTCGGTAGATCGCGGCCCAGAGGGCGTCACCCGCGGCGTCGAAGCGGATCGCCACCAGGCGCGGCGACAGCCGCGCGCGCGCCACGATCTCGCCGGCCAGCGCGCCGAAGCGCAGCTGATCGCCCGGCGCCAGCGGCGGTGGCGCTGGGCGGTCCTCGGTGCGCTGGTGCCAGTCGCCCGCGCCGAGCAACGCCGCCCAGAAGCGCGGCGTGGCTTCGTGGTCGTCGTCCGCCACAGAGATCAGGCGCGCCTCGAGGGCGCGCCCGTGCTGGTCCTGACCGCGCAGCGACGCGGGCAGCGTCGCGGCGTCGTTGACGACCAGCAGGTCACCGGCGCGCAGCAGCGCGGGTAGCGCCGTGGTGCGCGTCTCCGCGAACGACGCAACCGCCGGATCGACGACCAGCAGGCGCACGTCGTCGCGCCGCGCCGGATAGGTGCGTGCGGGCGTCATGACGACGCCTCCGGCGCCTCGACGCCGCGCCCCCGGACCACGCCGCGCGTGCCCGACCGCGCGCCGTCCCGCGCCACCAGCCAGGTGACGATGTGCGCGGCGACGCGCACCGGATCGGCCAGCGTCGCAGGATCGGCGTCGGGCATCGCTTGCGCGTGCATCGCCGTGTTCATCTCGCCCGGATCGACGGCCAGCACGCGCACCCCGGTACCGTTCAGCTCGGCCGCCCAGGTGCGCGTCAGGTGATCCAGCGCGGCCTTGGATGCGCCGTATGCGCCCCAGCGCTCGTAGGCGGAGGCCGCCGCGTCCGAGCTGACGTTCAGGATCGTGCCCCGGCCGCGCATCGCCATCGATCCCGCGATCGCCTTGGTCAGGCGGAACGGCCCGACCAGGTTCACCGCCAGCGCGCGCGACAGATCCTCGCAATCGGTGTCCATCAACAGGCGCAGCGGCACCGGGCCGAGCGTGCTGGCGTTGTTGATCAGGAGATCGACCGGCCCGACCAGCGCCGCCGCCTGTCCGGCGATCGCGAACGCGGCGTCGATGTCACCCACGTCGGCCGCGATGCCGTGGGCTTCGCCGCCACGGGCGCGGATCGCGGCCACCGCTTCGTCGAGCGGCGCCCGCTCCCGCGCCACCAGCACCACGCGCGCGCCCGCCGCGGCCAGGGCGTGCCCGAGCGCGCGCCCCAGCCCGCGGCTGCCGCCGGTCACCACCGCGCCGATGCGCGCCGTTTCTGTCTCCTTCATATCCATATCGCTCATCGCTGCCTCCTGCTGGGGAACATGAAGCACGCGCGTCAGTTTGTGGGCAGGCTTGCCAATCTGTTGTCACGCGGCCATCCTTTTGGACGCCATGACGTCCTCTCCCGGCGGCGGCGACGCGGCCGCACACCTCGGCCGCAACATCCAGACGCTGCGCGAGGCGCGCCGGCAGACCCAGCAGCAGATCGCCAAGGTCGCGGGGCTGCCGCGCGCGACCTGGGCGAATCTCGAGTCGGGCGCCGCCAACCCGACGCTGACGGTGCTGGTCAAGGCCGCGCAAGCGTTGCAGGTGCGGCTCGAAGAGCTGATCGAGCCGCCGCGCCGGATCGGCCGGCTCTACCGGGCGGCGACGCTGCCGTCGCGGTCGCGCGGCTCGATCACCATCCGCAAGCTGCTGCCCGAGACCATCGCCGGCCTCGAGATCGAACGCATGGAGCTACCGGTCGGCAGCTCGATGGCCGGTGTGCCGCACACGGCGGGTACCCGTGAATACCTCACCTGCGAGCGCGGGCGCATCGAGCTCGGCGCCGGCGGTGCGACGTTCGCGCTCGACCCCGGCGACGTCGTGGTTTTTCGCGGCGACCAGCGCCACGGCTACCGCAACCTGGGTAGCACCGCGGCGATCGCCTACAGCGTCATCGCGTTCGCCCCGGTTGGCACGTGAAGGGGCTCAGCCGACGGATTCGCCGGCGCGCTCTGCCATCGCCCGCTCCCAGTTCTGTCCGTCGAACGGCTTCGGCTCTACCTGTCGTGGAGCGACGCCGTCGAGACAGCGGACGTTGACGTCGATCTTGTCGGGATCGGAGCGCGGCACGTAGAACGCGTGGATGCCACAGTGGCGGCAGAACGTGTGCTGAGCGACCCCGGTGTTGAATCGATAGGTCGTCAGGTCGTCCTGGCCGGCGAGCAGCTGGAACTGTTCGCGCGGGACGATGAGATGCACAAACCCCTTCTTGGTGCAGATCGAGCAATTGCATTCGACGGTGTCGTCGAGATCGCCGGTGACCCGCATCCGCACGCGCCCGCAGTGACAGCTCCCCTCGAAGATCGGCATGACCAGCCTTTTTATCACCGGCGCCACCTCACGGCATGCTCGGGCTTCGACCTGAATTTCCGGCGCCGGCATTGTCGCGCGCGCCCACGCTCCCACGATTCTGAAAGTGCCTCGACGAAACTCGACCCGAGGCAGGAGGGCATCATGGGATTGACCACCACGCTTGGTCCGCTGGCAATCTTGTCGGTCCTGACGGCCGCCGCGGTCGACCCACCGCCGGCGCCGACGGTTGTCGCCGCGGCGGGGACGCCCGTCGCGACCGCCCCGGCGACCGCGACGCCGACGACCGCCGCGCCCGCGACCGCGACCGCACCCACGTCAACGCCGGTGACGGCGACACCGATGAACGCGGTCCCGAACGGCGTGACGTCGCCGACCACCAACCCGGTCACCGCGACGCCCGAGACGGCTGCGCCCACGATCGCGACGTCGCCGACCGCGGCACCGGTCACGGCGACGCCTGGCACCGGTGCGGCCCCCAACACGCCGCAGGCCACACCGCCATCGCACTTGGCGCCGGGGGCGTCCGGGACGCTGCTGTCCGCACCGCCGACGGCCGGCGTGCCACAAGCGGTGGTCCCGGTGCCACAGGCGGTGCCGGTCTGTCCGCCGTGCGACTGCCAGGAGGAGTGAGTCGGGCATCGGGCGGAGGCCTCCGGACGCAACGACGCGCGGCAAGCAGGGCGCTGGCGTCACACCCATTCGGCGACCGCAGTCACAGCGTCATCGGTCGCCGCCGTTTCGCGCCTCCGGAGATCGGCGCGCGGTTTGCTTTGATCCGAAGGCATGCTTCCCGTTCCTGGCTTGCTGCCGCGGTCTGGTCTCTTCCCCCGCTTGATGATGCAGCTCTGCGCCAGCGCACTCCTCACCGTCTTCTACACGCCGGGCGGCGCCGCCGGATGGGTGCTGGAGCTCCTGCTGCGCGGCTATTTCGCGGTCACGCGGCGGTTGCAGGCGCCGGTTCGCATTCCCGCTCTCGTGCCCGTGCGCGCACGACGTCCGCAGGCGATCCGAGTGTCAGGCCTCGTCGAAAAGTGAACGGACCGCTGTCTGCGATTCGCCGCACCAGCGGGACGAGGTGGGAACGGGATTAACGAGAACGCGCCACACGTTGCTATGGTTGTCCTCGGGGCTCGCTCCGGCCGAGCCCCAGAACCACCACCGCATGAACCACGGACTTCCATCACGGCTCGCCATTCTGCTCGCGGGCGGCGTGGCGCTGGGCTTGATGGTCAACCTCGTGCACCCGCGGGCTGTGCGCTTCGGCTCCTTCGCGCCCCCGCGGGTCTGCAGTGCCGGCGCTGAACAGGCGGGTGCCGTCACGCCTCCGGCCGTCGAGCGACTGTCGCTGGCTCAGGTTGCCAGCCTGTGCGGGGACCCGCGCGCGATGGTCGCCGACGCGCGCAGCGCCGAGCGTTTCGCCGAGGGGCACGTCGCCGGCGCGATCCACCTTCCTTGCGCATCATCGCGGATCGCCGCCACCGCCGCGCTCGACCGCCTGGCCGGCAAGGAGACCCTGGTCGTTTATGGCGACAGCACCGAGGAGGCGATGCCGGTCGCCGAGGAGCTGCGCCGTCGCGGCGACCGTCCCGGGTTGCGCGTGGCCGTCCTGGCCGGCGGTTTTCCCGCCTGGAGCCAGGCGGGGCTCGCCTGCTCCTCGGGACCGTGCGCGGATTGCGGCGCGCATCGATGAGCGGGGCGGCACAAAGGCGCCTCTCGGTGCGCGTCGTGGCGGTCGGACTATTGAGGTTCGCCCTCGGAGGTCTGCTCGCCCTCGCGGGCCTGCTCAAGCTACGCGACCCGTCGGGGTTCGCGGTCGAGATCGCCAACTACCAGCTCCTGCCGGCGCTGGCCGCCTACCCGGCGGCGATCCTGCCGGCAACGGAGCTCGTGCTGAGCGTGGCGCTGGTCTTCGCGCCGGCGCCCTGGCGGCGCGCGGCTGTGGTTGGAGTGGCGATCCTGTTCGCCGGCTTCACCGTGGCGGTCACCTCGGCCTATGTCCGCGGCATCAACATCGCCTGCGGCTGCTTCGGCGGCGGAGGAGACGCGATCGGACCCCTGACTCTGCTGCGCAACCTCGCGTTGTTGCTGGGGGTCGCCGCGCTGTGGCGCTGGGACGTGACGCCGCGGCGGGCGGCGGAGCCCTCGCCATCCCGGCCTTCATAAAACTTTACACGCGCGCCACACCCGGGAAAACCGGCGCGGCCATGTTGAGAGTGTCGCCGGATTGAAAGTCATCCGGCTCAACCATCGACCGAGAAGAAGAGGAGACGTCATCATGACCGCACAGTCCCCGAACCCCGAAACCAATGTCACCAGGGCTCCGCGCCGCGGCCTGCGGCGGTGGAGCTGGCTCATGCTGGCCCTGCCGCTGATGCTGGGCGGCGTCGCGTACAACGCCGCGAACGCTTATGGCTTCCCTGGCCAGGGCGGACCCGGCAACCACGAGCGGATGCAGGCGCGCATGGATAAGGTCCTGACCGACGCCGGCGCCAGCGACTCGCAGAAGGCGCAGGTCAAGTCGATCTGGTCCAACCTCGGCCCGCAGCTCAAGGCGGCGCGCCAGCAGCACATGCAGATCCGCCAGCAGATCGGCCAGGCGCTCGCGGCGCCGACCATCGACACCGCGGCCATCGAGAAGCTGCGCCAGCAATCGCTGCAGGCGATCGACAAGTCGTCGCAGCTGCTCACGCAGGGCATGGTACAGACCGCCCAGGTGCTGACCCCGGATCAGCGCCAGAAGGTGCTGAGCGAGCTCCACAGCCATGGGCACCACCACCCCGGCATGGACGCCGGGGAGTGAAGCAAGGGACCACGGACCATCGCGGGGATCCTCGCTGACATCGGTGAGGGTCCCCGCGCCGGCTTGCACCGGGCTAAGATGGCCAGCCCGCCCATCGCGCGCGGGCATCGAGGCAGCCATGGTCGACCGGATCCTGATCATCGACGACGACGAGCGGTTGGCCGCGATGCTGGGCAGCTATCTGGCAGCGCGCGGCTTTTCCGTCGAGCAGCGCGCCGACGGCCGATCCGGGCTTGCGGCGCTGGAGGCGGGCGACATGAGCGCGGTGATTCTGGACGTGATGCTCCCCGACATGGACGGGTTCGAGATCTGCCGCCGCATCCGCGCGAAGTCCGACGTGCCGGTGCTGATGCTGACCGCGCGCGGCGACGACCTGGACCGCATCGTCGGGCTCGAGCTGGGCGCGGACGACTACCTGCCCAAGCCGTTCAACCCGCGCGAGGTCCTGGCGCGCCTCGGCGCGATCCTGCGGCGCACGCGCCGCCCGGCGCCCGGCGGGCCCGAGGCGCTTCGCTTCGAAGGTTTGACGATCGATCGCCGCACGCGCGAGGTGCGCGTCGGCGGCGTGCGGCGCGAGCTGACGGGACGGCAGTTCGACATCTTGCTGCTGCTCGCGGAGCGCGCCGGCCGCATCCAGACGCGCGAGCAATTGATGGAGGCGCTGGGCGCCGACGACGCCGACAGCAGCGTCGATCGCAGCATCGACGTGCACGTGTCGCGCATCCGCAACGCGATCGAAGACGATCCCAAGCATCCGCGCTTCGTGCAGACCGTGCGCGGCGCCGGCTATGTCTTCACGCCGCCCGGGACGGGCGCCGGCGAGGGATCGCCCGCGTGACCCGCCGCCTGTACCTGCAGCTCTACCTCGCGCTGCTGGCGTCGACGGTGATCTGGTTCGTGGCGGTCCACTTCACGTTCCGCATGCTCGGCGAGCCGACGGGGCCGCCCGCCGAGCGGCTCCGCATGGCCTCGGGCGTCTTGATCGAAACGCTGCGCGACGTGCCCGACGAGGATCTGCCGGACCGCCTGGGCATGCTCGGCGACGAGCTGCAGATGGATCTGGTGATCTGGGACGGCGACGGGCGCGTGCTGGCCGAGGCGACGCGCCGGCCGATGATCCGACCCCGCCACCCGGGGCCGGGCTGGTCGCAAGATCGCGCCGGCATCGAGCTCATCGTCTCATTGCCCGACGGGCGGCAGGCGGGGCTGCGCAGCCGCATCCGGCCCCGCCAGCGCCGGTCACTGTCGTTCCCGGCCGGCGTGGTGATCCTGTCGCTGGTGATGGCGGCCGGCAGCTACCCGGTGGCGCGACACCTGGCCAAGCGCATCGAGCGCGTCGCCGTGGGGGTCGAGCGCTGGGGACAGGGCGACCTCGCGCATCGCGTGCCGGTCGAGGGGCGCGACGAGGTTGCGACGCTGGCGGCGACGTTCAATCAAGCCGCCGGCCAGATCGACGCGCTCATGAGCCAGCAGAAGCAGATGCTGGCCAATGCCTCGCACGAGCTGCGCTCGCCGCTGGCGCGCCTGCGCATGGCGCTCGAGCTGGTCGGCGAGGAGACGTCCGTCGAGGCGCGCGCCCGCCTGATCGAGGACGCGCGCAAGGACATCGTCGACCTCGATGCTCTGATCGAGGAGCTGCTGCTGATGTCGCGCGCCGACGCGAGCACGCCGCGGAGGCCGCTCGAGACCGTGGAGCTGCGGCGGCTGGTCGAGACCGAGGCGGAGCGTCTCGGCGGCGGCACCGACGTCAGCGGCGCCGAGGTCTCGCTGCGCGGGGATCCGTTGCTGCTGCGCCACATGGTGCGGAATCTGCTGGAGAACGCTTACCGGCACGGTCAGGGCAAAGACGTGCGGGCCGTGCTGTCCGCGACGAACGACCACGCGATCCTGGCGGTCGAGGACGGCGGCCCCGGCATTCCTGAGTCGGAGCGCGAGAAGATCTTCGCGCCGTTCTATCGCCTCAACGCCCCCGCGGGTGGCTCGGGCGCCGGCACGACGGGATTCGGCATCGGCCTGGCGCTCGTGCGCCAGGTGGCGCGCTACCACGGCGGCGACGTCCAGGCGCTGGCGCAAGCCTCGGGCGGCGGCAGCCGGTTCGAGGTGGTGCTGCCGCGCCAGGGGCCGGCCGGGCCGGCGTGAAGTCGGGTCGTCCGCGGATCTCGACGCGCGCCATTCCCTGGCCATACTTCTTCGGGTCATGCGGCCGGTTTCGAACCCGCGCGGGGGACGCGTCGCCATCATTGGCGCCGGCTTCGGAGGGCTGTCCGCCGCTCGCAGCCTGGCCGGCGTTGCCGTCGACGTCACCATCTACGATCGTCTGAACTATCACCTCTTCCAGCCACTGCTGTACCAGGTGGCGATGGCGGGCCTCAGCGCCAACGAGATCGCGGTGCCCATCCGATCGATCCTCTGGCGCCAGCCCAACGTCGACGTCGTGCTCGGCGAGGTCGTCGACGTCGACGTCGCCGGGCGCTCGCTGGCGCTCGTCGACGGCTCGCGCGCGACATACGACTACTTGATCGTCGCGGCCGGCGCGCACACCAACTACTACGGCCACGACGACTGGGCCGGCGTCGCCGCCGGCCTCAAGGATCTCGACGACGCGATCGAAGTGCGGCGCCGCGTGCTGCTCGCGTTCGAGGCGGCGGATCGCGAGCTCGATCCCACGGCGCGCCGCGCGCTGCTGACGTTCGTGATCATCGGCGCCGGGCCGACCGGCGTCGAGCTCGCCGGCGCGATCGCCGATCTCTCTCGCGACATCCTCGCGCGCGATTTCCACCACATCGATCCGTCGATGACGCGCGTCGTGATCCTGGAGCGCGCGCCGCGCGTGCTGCTGGCGTTCTCCGAGCGCCTGGCGGCCAGCGCCGCCGATCAGCTGCGCGAGCTGGGCGTGGAGATCCGCACCGGCGTCGAGGTCACCAGCATCGACGACGAAGGCGTCCGCGTCGGCGACGAGACGATCCTCGCGAGGACGGTGTTGTGGACCGCGGGCGTGCGCCCGAGCCCGCTCGCCGCGCGCCTGGGCGTCACGCCCGATCGCGCGGGCCGCGTCTTGGTCGAGGCCGACTGTTCGCTGCCCGGTCACGCCGAGGTGTTCGTCATCGGCGACATGGCGGCGCTCATTCCCGCCGGCACGACCGCGCCGCTGCCGGGCATCAGCCCGGTCGCGATCCAGATGGGACGCTCGGTCGCCGCCAACATCCGCCGCACGATCGCGGGCAAGCCGCGCGTTCCCTTCAAGTACTTCGACAAGGGCTTCATGGCGACGATCGGACGCGGGCGCGCGATCGCGCAGATCCGCCGCATCTCGCTCACGCGCACGGTGGCGTTCCTCGCCTGGGCGTTCGTGCACCTGTGGTTCCTGATCGGCTTTCGCAACCGCCTGGTGGTGTTCCTCGACTGGATCTGGTCCTACCTCATGTCGAAGCACGGCGCGCGGCTGATCACCGGGCGGTACCTCGCGCCGCCGCGGCCCGCGCCTCGCGCGCACGTCGATACTGCGCCAGCGCCATCAGCGGAAAGTAGTGCCGGTAGTATTCATAGTTGAGATAGAAGACGCCGGGAAATCCCGTCCCGGTCCACTGGTCCTGGCGCCATGTGCCCTCGCCGCTCTGGTTGTCGAGGAGGTAGCGGAGCCCGGATTGCATTGCGCCGTCGCCGGCCACGCCGGATGCGACCAGGCCCATGATCGCCCAGGCTGTCTGGCTGGGCGTCGACGGGCCGACGCCCTTCTTCGCGGCGTCGTCGTAGCTCTCGATGCTCTCGCCCCAGCCGCCGTCGGCGTTCTGGCGTTCGATCAGCCAGCGCGCCGCGCGCTGGACATAGGCGCGGCTCATGTCCTCGCCGATGCAGCGCAGGCCGCGCAGCACCTGCCATGTGCCGTAGACGTAGTTCACGCCCCAGCGCCCGAACCACGATCCGTCGGCGTGCTGCTGATCGCGCAGGAAGGTGATCGCCTGACGCACGGTCGGATGGCGCGCGTCGAAGCCGTCGAAGTGACTCAAGCACTCGAGCGCTCGGCCGGTGATGTCGGGCGTGCTCGGATCGATCATGGCGTTGTGATCCGCGAACGGGATGTACGTGAGCCAGCGCTTGTCGTTCTCGCGATCGAAGCTGGCCCAGCCGCCGTCGGGGTTCTGCATGCCGAGCAGCCAGGCGAGGCCGCGCCGCTGGGCGACGTGCGTGCGCGCCACGTCGGCGCTCCGTGTGCCGGCGAGCGCGATCAGCGCCATCGCCGTGTCGTCGACGTCGGGGTAGTAGTCGTTGCGAAACTCGAACGCCCAGCCGCCGGGTGCCGCGCGGTTGCGCTTCGACCAATCGCCGCGGCGGTGCGACTGCCGCGCGAGCAGCCACGACGCCATTCGCCGCAACGCTGGCCCGTCGCCGGGCTCGCCCGCCTGCACCAGCGCCGACGCTGCCAGGCACGTATCCCAGACCGGCGACAGGCAGGGCTGAACACGCAGGCCCGCGGTGCCGCGTTCGGTGAACAGCCTCTGCAGCGCCGCGAGCCCGTCTTGCAAATACGGGCTCGCATCGCCATGGCCGAGACAGCGCAGCGCGATCACCGAGCTGGTCATCGCCGGCAAGATTGCGCCCAGCCCGTCGGAGTGGTGCAGGCGCGCCGTCATCCAGTTCGCCGCGCGCTCGACGGCGCGGCGGCGCGCGATGGAAGCGAACGGAAGCTGTTCGCCGGTCTTGATCGCGCGGTCGACGCCGGCGAAGAACCGCCGCCAGCGCTGCGCGGCCGGACCGCGGTGGCGGTTCTCCTCGCCGTCGCTCTCGACGTCGTCGTCGATCGGGTTCGACCGGCAGGCGGATTCGAGCCCGTCTCGGTATAGCTCGCGCACACCGCGCTTCGGCGGCAGCGCGACGACGGGGCGGTGCGCGTAGATGATCGACAGCGGCACGAAGATCGTGCGCGACCAGCTCGACATGTCGTAGACGCTGAAGGGACCGCCCTGCGGCAAGAACATGATCTCGGGCGGAATCGCCGGCACGTCGTTCCAGCTGCACTGGCCGAACATCGCCAGGTGGTAGCGCGTGTACGAGTTCGCGCATCCCGCGCCGCCGAGCGCCAGGATCAGATCGCGCGCGCGCCGCATGTGCGGCGCGTGCGCCGGATCGCCGGCGATCTTCAGCGCGAAGTAGGCCAGGCACGAGACCGAGAGGTTTCCCGGCCCGCCGGCGTAGGTGCTCCAGCCGCCGTCGGGCCGCGCCTGCTCGCGCAGCCGGACCGCAAAGCGTTCGGTCTCCGGATCCGCTGGCTGCGGCGCCGGCGGCGCCGGCGCCGTTGCATCCTTGGTCGAATCCTTCGTGTGCGCGGCGCGCGGATAGCCGCGGAAGAACGCGCGCAGGAGCACGAGGTAGCTCTCGAGCGTGGCGTCGCCCTCGAGATCGCCGCACCAGTAGCCGTCGCTGGTCTGGCGCGCGAGCAGCCAGGTGCGTGCCCTCGCGATCGCATTGTCGACGTCGGCTTCGTCGACGCGCGCGGGCGGAGTCGCCGTCGCTGCTGAGTCTTCAAATACTGGTTGCTGCGCATCGTCAGTGGCCGTTTGCATGCACATCTCGAGGAGAAAGGGGTGAGCGACCGAGGCTGAGGCCGCGTTCTGAACCCCTTCCACAGTAAGAGGCGTCATGCGTTTTCCAATCCACATCACCACCGACATGATTCGTCATCAGGCGAAAAACGCGCTGCGCGGTCGACGGAGATTTCC
>Ga0265342_10001944_pt1 | contig 18500 bp, 22 predicted proteins | sample 4CB327metaG_FD_203125 | JGI IMG/M metagenome (GOLD analysis project Ga0265342, IMG submission 203125) | Rhizosphere microbial communities from Carex aquatilis grown in University of Washington, Seatle, WA, United States - 4-CB3-27 metaG | ecosystem: Host-associated > Plants > Roots >...
TGGTCTTGCCGATCGCTACGGCGCGAGCCGCGTGCTCGCGGTTGGAGCATTGCTGTATGCCGCCGGTCTTGCGCTGATGGCGCATTCGACCAATGGCGCGATGCTCGACGTCTCGGCCGGTCTGCTCATCGGGTTTGGCCTGTCCGGGTGTTCCTTCACGATCGTGATCGGCGCGTTCGGCAAGCTGTTGCCGCCGGAGTGGCGCTCGATCGCCTTCGGCGCCGGCACCGCCGCCGGCTCGTTCGGTCAATTCGTCTATTCGCCGCTCGCGGTCGCGCTGTCCGACCAGCTCGGCTGGAAGGGCGCGCTGGTCGTGTTCGCCGCCGTGACCTTGTTGATCCTGCCGCTGGCGATCGCGCTCGCCGCGCCGCGCAGCGCTGCGCCGGCGGCGCCCGTGCCGAAGCAGTCGTTCCGCCAGGCGATCGGCGAGGCCTTCGCGCACAGGAGCTACGTCCTCCTGGTGATCGGCTTCTTCACCTGCGGTTTCCAGCTCGCCTTCACCACCGTTCACCTGCCGGCCTACCTCGTCGACCGCGGCCTCTCGGCGCAGGTCGGCGGCTGGACGCTGGCGACCATCGGCTTGTTCAACATCATCGGCTCGCTCGCCTCCGGCTATCTCGGCGCTCGCATGCCGAAGCGCTTTATCCTGTCGACCATCTATTTCGCGCGCGCCGCTTCGATCCTGATCTTCGTCACGCTGCCGCCGAGCACGGTTACGACGCTTATCTTTGCCGCGGTCACCGGGCTGTTGTGGCTCTCGACAGTGCCGCCGACGTCGGGCCTCGTCGCGACCATGTTCGGCACGCGCTGGCTGGCGATGCTGTTCGGCTTCGCCTTCTTCAGCCACCAGGTCGGCGGCTTCCTCGGCGTCTGGCTCGGCGGCCTCGTCTACGATTATGCCGGCTCGTACAATCCGGTCTGGTACCTGTCGATCGCGTTCGGCGTGATGTCGGCCATCATCAACCTGCCGATCCGCGAGCAGCCGGTCGCCCGCGTCGCCGCCGCGGCCGCTTAAGGCGGCTTGCGCGGGCTGCCCGCGCGCGTCATGAATGCCGAAAAGGCATTCAACCGGACGAGGCGCGCGTGGGTACCTTCAAGGCGATCGTGATCGAGAAGGCGGACGGCGGCACCACATCGTCGCTGACCGATTTCGATGAAGCCAACCTGATGGACGGCGACGTCACCGTCCGCGTCGAATACTCCACGGTCAATTACAAGGACGGGCTTGCCGTCACCGGCAAGGCGCCGGTGGTGCGGCGCTTTCCGATGATCGCCGGCATCGACGCCGCAGGCACCGTCGAGTCCTCGTCGCATCCCGGCTTCAAGCCCGGCGACAGGGTCGTGCTCAATGGCTGGGGCTGCGGCGAGACGCATCTCGGCGCCTATGGCGGCAAGACGCGCGTCAAGGGCGACTGGCTCGTCCGGCTGCCGGAGACGATCACGACGCGCGAGGCCATGGCCATCGGCACCGCGGGCTACACCGCGATGCTGGCGGTGATGGCGCTCGAAGGGCACGGCCTCAACCCGGAGCGCGGTCCGATCGCCGTCACCGGCGCTGCCGGCGGCGTCGGCTCGGTCGCGGTGGCCATCCTCGCCAAGCGCGGCTTCACGGTTCATGCCGTGACCGGCCGGCCGCAGGAGGCCGATTACCTCAAGGGCCTTGGTGCAGCCGAGATCGTCGAGCGCAAGGAGCTCGCGGGTCCGCCGAAGCCGCTGGCCAAGGAACGCTGGGCGGGCGCCGTCGATTCGGTCGGCTCGACCACGCTCGCAAACCTCCTGTCGATGACCCGCTACGGCGGGGCGGTGGCCGCATGCGGCCTCGCCGGCGGCATGGACCTGCCGGGCTCGGTCGCCCCCTTCATTTTGCGCGGGGTGTGTCTTTACGGCATCGATTCCGTCATGTGCCCGCTGGAGCGGCGAAAAACTGCGTGGAAAAGGCTGGAGACCGACCTCGATCGCCTAAAACTGGCCGCGATGACCACCGAAATCGGCCTCTCCGACGTGCCCAAGGCGGCCGCTGACATCCTGAACGGACAGGTCAGGGGCCGGATCGTGGTCAAGATCGGGTAAACATCTTCAGGATTTGGCGACGAACCGCCGGCATAATCCGCTAGGCTCTGTGAGAGCCGCAGTCAGTGCCGGTGGCGTTGGTTTCGGAGTGTTCGTGATGTTGCGTGGGGTAACGTTCGTCATCGGCCTCTTGGCCGCCGTCCCGGCGTTTGCCGGCGAGATGACCGCCGAGGAAGCGCGCCGCTTCGTCATCGGCAAGATGTTCAACTACACCTGCTTCGAAGGCACGCGCGGCCAGGGCCGCATCTATGCCGACGGCTCGGTCGTCGGCTCGATTCAGTTCCAGGGCTCGGGCCCCGTGCGCTACGCGCATCTGCCGGCGGGCACGCTGCGGGTGAAGGGCGAGTCGGTGTGCGCGAGCCTGCGCGGCCTGCCGATGGAGCCGTGCTTCAGCCTCGAGAAGCTGAGCGAGGTGAGCTTCCGCGGCGCCATCTCCGGTCTCGGCTTCGCCTCATGCGAATTCACGCGGCATCAGGCGCGCGCTGCTCTGGCGCATGCCGAACGCGAGACGACCGGCCGCCACGCCCATGCCTCGGCGCAGCCGCTCGGCCTGCGCCCGTCGATCGCCGAGAACAAGTAAGACGCTTCGGCGCGAGCCGTTACGAGCGCCGGTCTTCGGGCCGGCGTTTTTGTTTGCTCAGTCCCGCGTCGGGAAGATCATGCACGTCGTCGTGGCATGCGCGTAGAGCCGGCCCGACGCGTCCTTGAGATCGCCCTCCGACGTCGCTACCGTTCGGCCGCGATGGATGACGCGGCCCTCGGCGCGCACCAGACCGGTGTCTTTCGTCATCGCGCGCACGAAATTGAGTTTCAATTCGAGCGTGGTCCAGGTTTCGCCCTTCTTCAGCGTCGAGAAGATGGCGCAGCCGAGCGCGGAGTCGAGCAACGTCGCGGCAACGCCGCCGTGGACGCTGCCGATCGGATTGTAGTGCCGGAATTCCGGCAGGCAGGTGAACACGGCGCGGCCGGGATCGGCCTCGGCGAGATGAAAGCCGAGCAGTTCGCTGATCGGCGGATTGGGGTGCGTGTTGTCGATGATGCCGCGCAGGAAGGCGAGGCCGTCCTGTGCGGTGAGTGCATCCGCCGGAACCACGCCGTAGTGCCGCTCGCTCAAATGCCGCCCCCATTCGTTCGCACGGGGCGGCAATGTAGCCGTCCGGCTAGTCGAGATCGAGCCTGAACGGATGGCCTTCGTTGGCCGGCGCGCCTGGCCCGAGCGCCTCGACCGCGCGCACCATGCGGCCGTTGCGGGAGAGCAGCCGGTCGGCGATGCCGACGATGCGGGTGTTGGGCTGCGCCGTCGGCGAGGCGGACCGGATGGCGCGGGCGATCTCGGCCTCGTCGCGCTTCGGATTGAGCGCGCAGGCCGCCACGAAGGCGGCCCCGGTCGAGCGGCTGATGCCGGCGAAGCAGTGCACCACCATCGGCGTCGAGCGATCCCATCCACGGGCGAAATCAATAAGGCGGCCGACGTGCTCGTCGGCCGGCACGGTGTAGCCGTCGGCTTGCTCGACGATGTCGTCGACCGAGAGGACCAGATGGTTGTCCGGCACGATGTGCTGCGGCCACTGCACACGATCGACGAGCTTGAGCAGCGTCACGACGTGACGCGCGCGGGTCTCTTCGACCGTCGCGTAAAGGCGGGCCAGCGAGCAGACGTGGATCATGGCCGCGATATTCTCCGCAGTTGCGTCAACTCTATGACGCGTGCCGGGCCGGCGAGAGCGCCCGCAGCAGCGTTTCGACCCGATCGACGAGCCGTTGCTCGGCGATCGTAGCCGGCCAGGGCGTGAGATAGTCCCGGATCAGCGCCGCGGAATATTTCGGCGGCGGGCCGAAGAATTTGCGCGCCTCTTCTTCCTCGAAGCCGGCGAGCCTGGTCGCTTCGAGCCAGGCGGCGTTGCGGTCGGACGCCTTGATCAACGAGGTCAGGTCCTCCGGCAGCTTGGCCGGCAGGCCGAAGCGCAGATGGATGGCCGAGAGCAAGCGTTTCTCAACGGCCTTGTAGCTGTCGCCGATCACCGCCTTGAAGGGCGAGATCATGTCGCCGACCACGTATTCCGGCGCATCGTGCAAGAGCGTCGCGAGGCGGCCGCGCGCGTCGAGCCGCGGCGCCTTCGCCCGCGCCAGGGCCTCGACCAGCAGCACGTGCTGCGCCACCGAGAAGATGTGGTCGCCGCTCGTCTGCCCGTTCCAGCGGGCGACGCGCGCAAGCCCGTGCGCGATGTCCTCGATCTCGACGTCGAGCGGCGAGGGGTCGAGCAGGTCGAGCCGCCGCCCGGACAGCATGCGCTGCCAGGCGCGGGGCGCGTTCTTGCCGCGAGCAGGAGCCTTGGTCATTTGCGCTTCGTGAGCTTCGCGCATTCGGGATGCCGAAAGCACGTCGTCAGGTGGTCGTTGACCATGCCGACCGCCTGCATGAAGGCGTAGACGATGGTCGGGCCGACGAACTTGAAGCCGCGCGCTGACAATTCTTTCGACATCTTGCGCGAGAGTTCGGTCTCGGCGGGGATCTGTTTCGGCGTGGCGAAGCGGTTCACCTTCGGCTTGCCGTCGACGAAGTCCCAGAGCAGCGCCGAGAATCCGGGGCCCTTCTCCATGACGTCGAGATAGCCGCGCGCCGAGAGGATCGCGCCCTCGATCTTGGAGCGGTTGCGCACGATCCCGGCGTCGGCCATCAGTTTCTCGACTTTGGCCGGCCGGTAGCGCGCGATCTTCTCCGGTTCGAAGCCATCGAAGGCTTTGCGGAAGTTGTCGCGCTTACGCAAAATTGTGATCCACGACAATCCCGCCTGGAAGCCGTCGAGCATCAGCTTTTCATAGAGCGCGCGATCGTCGTATTCCGGCACGCCCCATTCCTCGTCATGATAGGCGACGTAGAGCGGGTCTTGCTTGGGCCAATGGCAGCGTTTCAAGCCGTCGTCGTGCAGCACCGCGCTCATGAATTCGCGCCTTGCGGCCAGTCGAACCGCGCCCAATCGGGCTTGCGAGGCCTTAAAGCCACGCCGCCGGCCGAGATCGGCTGGCCTGCGGCCTGCGCATCCGCGACACGGTCGAGCCGCACGAGCGCAAGCCCGTTGCCCTGCGCGGCCGAGCCGAACATGCCGATCTGCTTCTCGCCGGCGATCACAGGAAGGCCGCCGAGCGGCGCCGGACCATCATAGGTTACTGGCACGACGCGGCTGCGCGCGCTGTTGCGATGCTGCACGCGTGAGACGACCTCCTGGCCGATATAGCAGCCCTTGTCGAAATCGACGCCGACGAGCTGGTCCATGTCGGCCTCGTGCGGGAACGTGTCGCCGTACATGAAATCGGCGCCGCCGCGCGGCACGCCAAGCGCGATGCGGTGCGCCTCGTAGGCGTCGGCGTCGGCGAGCGCCGCGCCGAGATCGGCGGCGGCTTCCTTCGCGGTGTGCGGCGGCAGCATGACGCGCAAGCCCAGCGCCGGCAGCCGCGGATCGGCGTAGCAGAGGCCATGTTCGGTGTCTCCGGCGCCATCCCACGCCGCCATCACGCCGAGCACTTCGGAGAGGTCCTCGCAGATCGCCTTGGCGCGCAATTTGTAGAAATTGAGCTTCTCGACCAGAGCGGTCGCCAGCGCGCGCGGACAATCGAGGAAGAAGCCGCCGCCGTCTTCCGCCGCGGCTTCGGCAATAATGAAATCGACGATGATCTTGCCCTGCGGCGTCAGCAGCGCCGCGTAGCGGGCCGCCGCCGGCGTGACCTTGGCCATGTCGCAGGTGACCAGCCCATTGAGGAATTTGCGCGCGTCGTCGCCGGCAACCTTGACGACGCCACGGTCTGGAAGAAGCGCTGCGTGCATACCGATCCTCATGAACCCGTCCGTTCTTGCCAGAACTCCCCGCTAAACGGTAGCGGCGTTGCTGGTATCAAAATACCGTTAATTCGAGACCCGAGGGTTCGGCAGCCCCTTTTTCGCGGAGTTCCGCAGCCACTAAGACAAGCGGAAATTGAAAAGTAACGACAACCGTTTAAGACGCGTGTCGTTTACGCAGCGCCAGACCGGGCTATAAGCACGCCCGGGGAGCCAATCGATGCCCGTGGGAGACGATATTCTCTCGTTGCGTATGCTGCTGGTCGGCGCGCCGCCAGCCGAGCGGGATCTTTGGCTGCGCGGCGCCGGCAACATTTCCGTGCCGGTGGATTTTTTTGCGCAGGAACCGGTGGAAGCGCAGTCGACGCTCAACCGCATCGGCACCGACATCTGCATCGTCGATTCGGCGCTGCCGCCCGCCGCCAAGACGGCGGTGCTCGCCGCCGCCCGCGCCAGGCAGCCGCGGCCGATGATCTTCGTCTGCGGCGCCGGTCACGATCAAGCCAACGGCGAGCGGGTCGATGGCGTGCTACGCCGACCCGGCAGTCTCGAGGAGGCGCGCAAGCTCGCCGAATGCTGTGCGCGCACGCGCATTCCGACGCGCGTGCTGATCGTCGACGATTCGTCGACGATGCGCAGTATCGTGCGCAAGGTCCTGACGGCGACCCGCTTCAACCTCGACATCCACGAAGCGCAGGAAGGCTTCGCCGCCCTCAAGGAAGTCGGCACCGGCCGTTTCAGCCTGGTGTTCCTCGACTACCAGATGCCGGGCATCAACGGCTTCGAGACGCTGGGGGAGATGAAGCGCGCGCACCCAAAGCTCGCGGTGGTGATGATGACCTCGACGGTCGACAACGCGATCGCCGACCGCGCGCACGCGGCCGGGGTGATGGCTTTCTTGAAAAAGCCGTTCTACGTGCAGGATATCGAGGCGGTGCTGGAGCGCTATTTCGGCTTCTACGGCTGAGCCGCGCGCCGATGCCCTATTGCCGGGGCTGCTCGATCGTGAACTCGCCGTTGCGGATGCGGTTGGCCAAACCACTGGTGAAGGTCGCCGCCGCTTCCTCGCCATAGACGGCGACGAATTCGGCCAGCGCCGAAAACAGGCAGGCCTGCGCCAGGCAGTCGCCGTCGATGCCGTCGTGCAGCGCCTCCGCCCAGGCCTCCTGCAGGTAGGCCAGCGCGACGCGTTTCTGCTCGTGGTCCGGCAGCGGCTCGCGCGCGTGCTCGGAACGACCCGCTGTGGTCATCCGGTCCTGTCTTTCCTCGTGACGTTCGGAATTGAACGCCGCCCCAAATTCCGAGCGCGAAAGTAGCACGCAGGACGGGCCGCCACAGGCCACAATAAAGGAAAGGTTAACGGGCAGGGCCCGTTTGTGGATTAATTGGCGTAACGGGCGGTGATTTCACGCGCGATTTTGGCGCCTTCGTCGAGGTATCGGCGGATGGCGAGGTCGGCGGCGGGGGTGCAGGTGCGGTAGGTCTGCTGGAAGCCGCGGTAACCGCGATTGTAGTTGGCGATGATCTTGCGCCGGCGCTCGCCGTCCGGCGCCTCGGCGTCGATCAAGCCCTGCATCTGCTCGCGCCACTTCTGGGCATCGTTGCCCTTGCACACCGAGCGCAAATAGACGAGCGCGCCGAGAATCTCGGCGAGCCGCTGCAGGTCGCCGTCATAGGGCGCTGCGGCGGGCGAGGCGCTCGGCGACTGCACCGGCTCCTGCTGCTGACGCTGTTGCTGGGCGCCCGCGGGCGCGGCCAGGCAGAGCAGAATTGCGGCAAACGTGAAAAGCTTCTTCAAAAGCCGAAGGCCCCCGCGGTGTCGGCCTGATATGCGCTTGCTCTGCGGCGTCCGCAAGGCAGCCGCCTCAGGCCTGAGTGATGCGCGCCGCCGCCGCGGCCACGATCTCGGCGAGGCCCTCGGTGGTCTTGAGCCCGGCGAGCTCCTGCGGATCGATCCAGCGCGCCTCGTCGAGCTCGTCATTGAGCTGCGGCTCGCCGGACAGCCAGCGCGAGGCAAAGCACAGAATGACGAAGTGGCGCTCGGTGCGCGCCTGCGCGTCGCGGATGATCACTTCGCGATGGCCGGCAAGCGCCACCGGCTCGATGTCGAGCGCGGTCTCCTCGCGGACCTCGCGCCGGACCGCCTCTTCGAGCGTCTCGCCGGCTTCGACCACGCCGCCCGGCAGGGTGTAGACGCCGAGCGCCGGCTTGCGGGCGCGGCGCACGATCAGCACCTTGCCATCGCGCAGGATGGCGGCGCTGACGGCAAGGTAGGGGCGTTGCGGATAGAGGCGATCGTCGGCCACGACGGCGGGAGATCCGTGGAAGGTGGCGCCGGTCTAGCACGGGCGCCGCGCGCCCGGCCAGCTTGCGCCGCCCGCGTCAAAGGCCGATATCTCGGCCATGTGCGGCCGCTACACCATCACATCGGCCCCGGAGGCATTGCGGGCGCTGTTCCGCTTCGCGGAGCAGCCGAATTTTCCGGCGCGCTACAATGTCGCGCCGACACAGGCGATCCCGATCGTGCGCCTCGTCGAGGGCAAGCGTGAGTTCGCGCTGGTGCGCTGGGGCTTCGTGCCGTCCTGGGTGAAGGACCCGAACCAGTTCTCGCTGATCATCAACGCGCGCGGCGAATCCGTGTGCGACAAGCCCGCCTTCCGTGCGGCGATGAAGCGGCGGCGCTGCCTGATCCCGGCCGACGGCTTTTACGAATGGCAGGCGACCGGCAAGGGACCGAAGCAGCCGTTCTACATCCATGCGAAATCGGGCGAGCCGCTCGCCTTTGCCGGCCTGTGGGAGACTTGGGAGGGGCCCAACGGCGAAGCCGTCGATTCGGCGGCGATCGTGACGACGCGGGCCAACAAGGTGCTTGCGCCGCTGCACGACCGCATGCCGGTGATCATCGCGCCGGACGCCTTCGACCTCTGGCTCAATTGCGGCGAGGTCGACGCCCGCACCGCCGAAGCGCTGATCGCGCCCGCGCCGGACGCCCTGCTCACGGCTTATCCCGTCTCGACCGCGGTCAATCGCACGGCCAACGACAACGCGGCGCTGATCCTGCCGCTCGATCTGTCTGCGACGCCGCCGCCGAAGCCGCCGAGAGCGCCAAAACCTCCCAAGCCCGCGGTGGTGCGTCCGAAGCGCAGCCCCGGCGACGACGGGCAGGGCGCCCTGTTCTGAAAATTCGGGAACCTTCGGGCTTCATCGGCATCCAACGGGTTGAATCGGGAGGATCCCATGGTCGTTCTTCACCCCAGGTCTCAGCCGCCGACCGCCGGCGATCTCGACGCGCTCGACGACGAGGCGCTGGTCGCTCTCGCCCGCTTGCGCGATGAGCCCGCCATCCGCGCCCTGACGCGCCGCTATAACCGCCGGCTGTTCCGTCTCGCGCGCAGCATCCTGCGCAACGACGCCGAGGCCGAGGACGTCGTGCAGGAGGCCTGGGTGCGCGCCTTCACCGCGCTCGATAGCTTCCGCGGCGAAGCGGCGTTCTCGACCTGGCTGACGCGCATCGCGCTCAACGAGGCGCTCGGCCGCCGGCGCCGCCAGCGCCCGACCCTCGATTGGGAGACCTATGGCGATGCTGCGAGCGAGGCCGAGATCATCAACTTCCCGGTGTCGGCAATGGTGAGCGATCCGGAGCGGACCATGGCGCGCAGCGAGATCCGTGATGTTCTCGAGCGGTCGATCGACGAACTGCCCGACGCGTTCCGCGCCGTGTTCGTGGCGCGCATCGTCGAGGGGCTGTCGGTCGAGGAGACGGCCGAATTGTTCACCCTGAAGCCGGAAACGGTGAAGACGCGGCTGCATCGCGCGCGTTCGCTGCTGCGCGAGGCGCTCGACCGGCAGCTCGGCCCGGCTTTGACCGAAACCTTCCCGTTCGGCGGCCGCCGCTGCGAGCGCATGACGGAAGCGGTCGTCAATCGTCTCTGCCGGATGACCTGACCGCGAAATGGCTCCGCCGTGCGGCGCCAGTCATTGCGCCCTCTCCCCTTGTGGGAGAGGGCATGTAAAGAGAAGCAACGATTGAGAATGGGTGAGGGGCCGTCCCCCTCACCCATCAGAACGCATTTGAAATGCCCTCAATGCCCTCTCCCACGAGGGGAGAGGGCACGACGATGAGCGCCGCGTCTGCCAATTGTACGATCCTGGGAACCTCCGGCGCGCTGCCGCATCCAACTCTCATCGATGCATGCAGCACCACGGAGGTTTCAAATGCGTGTCACCCTTTACGCGGCGCTCGCCGCGCTCACCCTGTCGCCGCTTCCGGCGCTGGCCCAGAACGCCAAACCCACCGATCCGCAGATCGCGCACATCGCCTATACGGCCGGCCAGCTCGACATCGAGGCCGCCAAGCAGGCGCTGAAGAAATCGAAGAACAAGGAGGTGCGCGCCTTCGCCGACGACATGGTCAAGGACCATAGCGCGGTGAACAAGCAGGCGCTGGCGCTCGTGAAGAAGCTGAAGGTCACGCCGCAGGACAATCCGACCAGCCAGGCGCTGACCAAGCAGGCGGCGGCCAAGCGCGCCGAACTCGCCAAGCTCTCTGGCGCGGCCTTCGACAAGGCTTACGTTGACAACGAGGTTGCCTATCATAAGACCGTCAACGGCGCGCTCGAGACGCAGTTGATTCCGTCGGCGAGCAATGCCGAGCTCAAGAGCCTGCTGCAGACCGGCCTCAAGATCTTCCAGGGCCACGAGCAGCACGCCGAGCACGTCGACGCCGCGCTGAAGTAAAATTGGAGGACGCCATGCAGCCGGGACGGTTGGTTTTCATCGCCGCCTTGTTTGGCGGCATCGTCTGCGCCGTCCCGGCGCGGGCCGAGACCATCAAGGTCGAGATCAAGAACCTGGTGTTCACGCCGGCCGAAGTGACGGCCAAGGTCGGCGACACCATCGTGTGGGACAACCAGGATGTCTTCGCGCACACGGCGACTGCGACCGACAAGTCGTTCGAGGTGATGCTGCCGCCGAAGAAGAGCGGCAGCCTCACGGTCAAGACGGCCGGGACCTTCGACTATTTCTGCAAGTTCCACCCGAACATGAAGGCGAAGCTGACAGTGACGCCGTGACTCACGGCGTCGGCTCGCGTCCGTCGAGCCATTTGGCGAACAGCGCGCGCGGCTGCTCGAAATAGCCACCCGCCTTGTAGAAGTCGTGCACCCTGGTGTTGTCGGGGCGCACCATCAGCATGACCTTCTCGCAGCCGCGCGCCATGAGCCATTGCTCGCCGGCTTGCGTCATGGCGCGGCCATGACCCTTGCCCTGATGCGCGGGATCGACGGCGAGATAGTAGAACCAGCCGCGATGGCCGTCGTCGCCGACCAAGACCGCAGCGACGATCGCGCCATTGTCGCGCCCAACGAAAATGACGGCACAGCCGATCGACCGTGCGCGGGCGATGTCGGCGCGGGCGTCGTTCCACGGCCGCACCAGACCGCAACGAGTCCACAGGTCGACCAGCGCATCGTCGTCGGCGACGGTCGCCTCGGCGATCGACAGCATTCCGGTTAGAGAACCTTGCCGGGATTCAGAATCCCGTTCGGGTCGAGCAGCTTCTTGATGCTGCGCATCAGGTCGAGCGCCACCGGGTCCTTGTACTCGTGCAGGATGTCGCGCTTCATGACGCCGACGCCGTGCTCGGCCGAGATCGAGCCGTTGTATTTCTTCACCACCGCGAACACGACCTTGTTGACGTCGCCCCAGCGCGCGAGGAAGGCCGCCTTGTCCATGCCTTCCGGCTGGTTGATGTTGTAGTGGATGTTGCCGTCGCCGACATGGCCGAACGGCATAGGCCGCGCCCCGGGGATGAGCTTCGTTGCCGCAGCGTTCGCCTCCTCGATGAAGGCCGGGATCGCCGCGATCGGCACCGAGATGTCGTGCTTGATCGAGCCCCCCATGTGGCGCTGCACCTCGCCGAACATTTCGCGGATGCGCCAGAACGCCTTCGCTTGATCCAGGCTCTCGGCGATGGTGGCGTCGGTGACGAGACCTCGCTCCATGCCTTCGGTCAGGATGCCCTCCATCGTCTCGCGCAGGCCCGCGCGCGCCTGCGACGACAGTTCGATCAGCACGTACCAGGGCGAGGGCGTGGCGAGCGGATCGCGGCTCGATGAATCGTGCTTGATCACCGCCTCGACGCCGGCGCGCAGCATCATCTCGAACGAGGTGATGTCGCCGCCCGCGCGGTCCTTGGCGACGCCGAGCAGGTCGACGGCGGCCTGCGGCGAGGTGACGGCGGCGTAGGCCGTCTCGACTGAGTTCGGCCGCGGCACGAGCTTGAGGACCGCCGCGGTGATGACGCCGAGCGTGCCCTCCGCGCCGATGAACAGGTCGCGCAGGTCGTAGCCGGTATTGTCCTTTTTCAGCTTGTTGAGGACGTCGAGCACGCGCCCGTCGGCGAGCACGACTTCGAGGCCCATTGCGTGCTGGCGCGAGATGCCGTGGGCGACGGCGGCGACGCCGCCGGCATTGGTCGACAGGTTGCCGCCGATGGTGCAGGTGCCTTCCGACGGCAGGAGCTGGGGATAGAGCCGGCCGGCAGCGGCCGCGGCTTCGCGCGCGCGCTGCAAGGTGACGCCGGCTTCGACCGTCATCGTGTTCGAGACCGGATCGACCTCGCGCACCTTGTCCAGCCGGTTGAGCGAGAGGACGACTTCGTTGTGGTGCGGGATCTGGCCGCCGACGAGGCCGGTATTGCCGCCCTGCGGCACGATCGCGGTCTTGGTCTCGTTGGCGAGCTTGACGATGGCCGCGACTTCGGCGACCGAGCCCGGCCGCAGGATCACGGGCGTGACGCCGTGGAACAGGTCGCGCATCTCGACGAGATACGGCTCCTGCATCTGCTTGTCGGTGATGGCGTACTTCTCGCCGACGATCGCCGTGAAGCGCTTCAGCAGGTCGGGCGCCAGCGTCCGCTTGGGCTCATTCTTGACCAGGACGTTCATGTGCGGACCTCAGGGTTTTGGAGCGGCGGCGCGCGCGAGCCGGTCGTTGATGGCTTCGCCCAGACCTTCGTGCGGGATTGTCATTACCGCGATGTGCCGCGCGCCGGAAGCGTCGAGCGCGCGCAGGTGCGAGAACAGATTGGCCGCGGCTTCGACGAGGTCGCCGCGCGGCGACAGGTTGAGCGTCGCGCCGGCGTGTGGCGGCGCTGGCCCGAAAGCGAGCAGGGCCTCGCCCGCGCGCGGCGCGGCGGCGTTGAGGCGCAGGTCCGCCTTCGGCGCGTAATGCGACGACAGCATGCCGGGCGCGATCGGCGCGTCATCCTCCGGCACCGCGGCGAGCGCGAGCGGGCGGCCGAGCACGCGCTCGATGTCCTCACGGGCAAGGCCGCCAGGGCGGAGCAATGTGGGTTCGCCGAGGCAGGAGACGATGGTGGACTCGACGCCGACGGTGCAGGGGCCGCCGTCGAGCACCAGGTCGATGCGGCCGGTGAGGTCGCCGAGCACGTGCGCGGCGGTGGTCGGGGAGACATGGCCGGAGCGGTTGGCCGACGGCGCCACCACCGGCCGGGCGACCGCCTTGAGCAGAGCATGAGCGACCGGGTGAGCCGGCACGCGCACCGCAACGCTGTCGAGGCCGGCGAGCGCGAGGTCAGAAACGGTGCAGTCCGGCTGCTTCGGCAGCACCAGCGTCAGCGGTCCCGGCCAGAAGGCCGCGGCGAGCTTTTCGGCGTCGGCATTGAACACGCCGACGCGGCGAGCGGATGCGAGATCCGCCACATGGGCGATCAGCGGGTTGAAGGCCGGCCGGCCCTTGGCCGCGTAAAGGCGGGCGACCGCCTCGCCATTGCCCGCGTCGGCCCCCAACCCATAGACCGTCTCGGTCGGGAAGGCGACGAGGCCGCCTTCGGCGAGGCAGCGGGCGGTGTCGGCGATGCTCGCGGCATCGGCGGCAAGGACTTTGGTAGCGAGTTCGACGTTCAAGGCTTTTCCGGTGGTCGCGCTTGCGTTTAAGGGCGCGGCGGTTATAAGACCGCGGCCAGTCGGAGTGTAGCGCAGTCTGGTAGCGCACCACGTTCGGGACGTGGGGGTCGCAGGTTCAAATCCTGCCACTCCGACCATTTCCTCCTTACATTCGAACAGTTTACGCACAGCCCGGTGTTGTCCTACCGTGCGCCGGCGAGCCATGCGCGCGGCGCGGGACGCCGGCCGCCGCCCTTGTGCGCAACCGCGGCCGGCGCGTAACGTCCGGCCTCGGATCCAAGGCTGGCGATCGTCCGGCCACGTGAGGGGGAAACATCCATGCGCCTGAAATCCACAATCCTGCGCCTCGTTCTGGCGCTCCTGTGCCTGTCGCCGCTCGCCGCCGCAAACGCCGCCGACTATCCGACCCGGCCGGTACACATCATTGTCGGCTACCCGCCGGGCGGCTCGACCGACATCGTCGCCCGCCTGATCGGCAACTGGCTCAGCCAGCGCCTCGGTCAGCAGTTCATCGTCGAGAACCGCGCCGGCGCCGGCAACAACATCGGCACCGAGCAGGTGACCAAGGCCGCGCCCGACGGCTACACGATGCTGCTCGTCAATCCCGCCAACGCGATCAATTCGTCGCTCTACAAGAAGCTCAATTTCAACTTCCTGCGCGATATCGATCCGGTGGCCAGCGTCATCCAGGTGCCGAACGTGATGGAGGTGAACCCGAGCGTGCCGGCCAAGACGGTCCCTGAGTTCATCGCCTACGTGAAGGCGAACCCGGACAAGGTCAACGTCGCCTCGTCGGGCAACGGCACCTCGATCCATCTCTCGGGCGAATTGTTCAAGATGATGACCGGCATCAAGATGACGCACGTGCCGTACAAGGGCTCGGCGCCGATGCTCACCGACCTTCTCGCCGGCCAGGTGCAGGTGACGTTTGACAACCTGCCGTCCTCGATCGGCCACATCAAGGCCGGCAAGCTGCGCGCGCTGGCGGTAACGACTGCGAAGCGTTCGCCGGAATTGCCGGACGTGCCGACCGTCGCCGAGTCCGTTCCCGGCTACGAGGCGAGCGCGTTCTTCGGCTTCGGCGTCCCGCACGGCACGCCGAAGGAGATCGTCGACAAGCTCAACCACGAGATCAACGAGGCGCTCAAGGATCCGGGCATGCTCAAGAAGCTCGGCGACCTCGGCGGCATCCCGGTGTCCGGCACGCCGGCCGACTTCGGCAAGTTCCTCACCGCCGAGACCGCGAAATGGGAAAAGGTCGTCCGCGCCGCAAATCTCTCGATCGAGTGATCTTCGCTTCGACTCTGCATCCCGGGCGGCGACGCCCGGGATGATTTCATGAGGGTCTTGCAATGACGCGTAAACGCCCCGAGGACCTGCGCAGCCATCGCTGGCTGGGCGTCGACGACATGCGCTCGTTCGGCCACCGCTCGCGCTTCCGCGGCGTCGGCTACGACGCGGCCGACTGGACCGGCAAGCCGGTGATCGGGATCATCAATACCTGGAGCGACATCAATCCCTGTCACACGCATCTGCGCGCGCGCGCCGAGAACGTGAAGCGCGGCGTCTTGCAGGCGGGCGGCTTCCCGCTCGAGATGCCGGCGATGTCGCTCGCCGAGACCTACATGAAGCCGACGACGATGCTCTATCGCAATCTCCTGGCGATGGAGACGGAAGAACTCTTGCGCAGCCAGCCGATCGACGGCGCCGTGCTGCTCGGCGGCTGCGACAAGACCACGCCCGGCCTCGTCATGGGCGCGATCAGCATGGGGCTGCCGACGATTTACGTTCCGGCGGGGCCGATGCTGCGCGGCAACTGGCGCGGCGAATATCTCGGCTCCGGCTCGGACGTTTGGAAATACTGGACCGAAAAACGCGCCGGCAACATCACCGACGACGACTGGCACGAGATCGAGGGCGGCATCGCGCGCTCGTTCGGCACCTGCATGGTGATGGGCACGGCGGCGACGATGATGGCGATCACCGAGGCGCTCGGCCTGACCTTGCCCGGCTTCTCCTCGATCCCGGCACCCGATTCCAACCATTCGCGCATGGCGACGGTGTCGGGCCGGCGCATCGTCGACATGGTGTGGGAAAACCTGACGCCATCGAAGATCCTGACGCCGGCCGCCTTCGATAACGCCATCAAGGTGCACATGGCGATGGGCGGCTCGACCAACGCCATCATCCATGTCGTCGCCATGGCGCGGCGCGCCGGCATCCCGATGGACATGAACAAGTTCGACGAGCTATCGCGGCAGATTCCGGTGCTCGCCAATGTGCGGCCGTCGGGCAAATACCTGATGGAGGATTTCTACTACGCCGGCGGCCTGCGCGCGCTGATGCAAAACATGCGCGACAAGCTCGACCTCACCTGCATGACCGTCACCGGCAAGACCGTCGCCGAGAACATCGACGGCGCCAAGGTGCACAAGCCGGACGTGATCCACACGCTCGACCAGCCGGTCTACGGCGAGGGCGCGACCGCCGTGCTCAAGGGCAACCTCGCGCCCAACGGCTGCGTCATCAAGCCGGCGGCAGCCGATCCTCGCTTCCTCAAGCATCGCGGCAAGGCCATCGCCTTCGAGGACTACAACCACATGATGCGCGAGATCGAGCGCGACGATCTCGACGTCACGCCCGACCATATCCTCGTCCTGAAGAACGCCGGCCCGCAGGGCGGCCCCGGCATGCCAGAATGGGGCATGCTGCCGATCCCGAAGCGGCTATTGGGGCAGGGCGTGCGCGACATGATCCGCATCTCGGACGGGCGCATGAGCGGTACGAGCTATGGCGCCTGCATCCTGCACGTCGCGCCGGAGAGCTTCGTCGGCGGGCCGCTCGCGCTCGTGCAGACCGGCGACGAGATCGAGATCGACGTCGACAGGCGGCTGATCCATCTGCACGTGTCCGACGAAGAACTCGCGCGGCGCAAGGCGGCGTGGAAGAAGCCGGTTCCGAAATACGAGCGCGGCTATGGCGCCTTGTTCTCCGACCATATCGGTCAGGCTGACCAGGGCTGCGACTTCGATTTCCTCCAGGGCACGGCGAAGACGCCGGAGCCGGAAATTCACTAGACCACGAACGGCACCAGCGCCTTCACGCGCGCGCGGTAGCGCGCATAGGCGTCGCCGAACTGTTCGCGCATGAAGCGCTCCTCGACGCTGATCTTGTAAGCGATCCCGGTAATGAGCAGCGTAAGGCCCGCGACCGCGCGCCAGCGATCGACGGCGACCGCGGTGCCGATGAGCGCGACGAGGAGCCCGGTATAGATCGGGTGCCGCACCAGCGCGTAGGGGCCGCTCTGGACGAGTTCGTGGCCTTTCTTCAGCGTGACGGTGCCGCTCCAGTTGCCGCCGAGGTACACGCGAGCAGCCGCGGCGAAGCCGAGCCCGACGATGACGAGGGCGAGGCCGGTCAGAAACCAGCCGAAGGTGTGGGCGTGGAAGCGCTGCTCGAAGGCGGGCCCCAGGACGTGCGGCCAGCCGAGCAGGACGGCGCCGGCGACGAGCGGTGCGTGGTGCATGAAGCGCGAGCCGGCGGTTTCCTGCCGCACCGTCTTCTTGGTGCCGCGTGCGGCGAGCACCCAGAAGGCGAGCCACGCCAGCCATAATCCGGGAATGAGCGACTTGAAGAATTCGACCATCGCCCGCGTCCTAGCGGCGAAGTGTGGCCGAAATCGAAAGGATGCGCGGGCGCGGGGATAGTGCTAGGCGGTGCGGGCAATCCGGAACTTCCGCCATGGCCGACGACATCCCGTTCAACAAGACCCTCGACCTCGCGCCGGACACGGTCGACGAGCCGGTGCCCGGTGTGCGCCGTGTCATGGCCAACAATCCCGGTCCGTTCACCTTCAAGGGCACGCTCAGCTACATCGTCGGGCGGGGCAAGGTGGCGATCGTCGATCCCGGCCCGGACGATGCGGCGCACATCGGCGCGCTGCTCGACGCAGTCGGCGGCGAGACGGTCACGCACATCTTCGTCACCCACACGCACAGGGATCATTCGCCGGCGGTGCCGGCGATCAAGGCGGCGACCGGCGCCACCGTCTATGCCGAGGGACCGCACCGCGCGGCGCGGCCGCTGCACATCGGCGAGCACAATCCGCTCGATTCGAGCGGCGACCGCGACTTCCGGCCCGATGTGCAGTTGAAGGACGGCGAGGTGGTCGAAGGCGACGGCTGGGCCATCGAAGCCGTGACGACGCCGGGCCACACCGCGAACCATATGGCGTTCGCATTGAAGGACCGCGGCATCCTGTTCGCCGGCGATCATGTGATGGGCTGGGCGACGTCGATCGTCGCGCCGCCGGACGGCGCGATGAGCGATTACATGGCCTCGCTCGACAAGCTCGCACGCCGCGGCGAGGACCTTTATTTCTCCGGCCATGGCCCGGCGATCCCGGACGCCAAGCGCTTCGTCAATTATTACATCCTGCACCGCAAGGCGCGCGAAGCCTCGATCCTGCACCGCCTGGGCAAGGGCGCGGCCGACATTCCGAGCATCGTGCGCGCGATCTATATCGGCATCGATCCGCGGCTGACCGGTGCGGCCGGGCTGTCGGTCCTGGCGCACATGGAGGACCTGGTCGCGCGCGGCCTCGTCGAGACCGACGGCGCTCCGGCGATCGACGGCGTCTACCGCTTGGGCGCCTGACGGCGCTGCGG
>Ga0265342_10001947_pt1 | contig 18486 bp, 14 predicted proteins | sample 4CB327metaG_FD_203125 | JGI IMG/M metagenome (GOLD analysis project Ga0265342, IMG submission 203125) | Rhizosphere microbial communities from Carex aquatilis grown in University of Washington, Seatle, WA, United States - 4-CB3-27 metaG | ecosystem: Host-associated > Plants > Roots >...
AGCTGTTGCAGAGACGGTTGATATCTCGCGTTTTGAAATAAATAACTATATCGCCGAGGGCCCGAAGGTTGTCGGATGGGGAAGTTATGACGCAAAAGTAAAATCAACCGGCAAATCATTTACTACACCGCTAATAATGACCTGGGAATTCAACCCACAGGGCAAATGCGTAAAGTGGCAGGGTTATACAAACACGTCCGCGCAGGCAAAAGCATTCGCAAAATAATTTAACTAAAACAAAACAATGACATCAAAAGAAAATTTTATCGCGTTATTAGAACAGGAAACTCCTGTCTTCTGTTCATGCTTCAGAGCTGTGCCTGATGAAAGATCCGATTACACTCCCAACCCGCGAAACAAGACCGCAAAACAGCTGGTTGAACATATACTGGGCCATCTTCCGGATGCGGTTGAAGCTATAACTGAGCCAATGATAAATCACCGCCTGGAAATACCGGTCAACAACATGGAAGAAGCGGCTGATCTGTTCGAAAAAGATTCAAAGGCATTAATAGCAAAGTTAAAAGTAACTCCCGATGATATATGGGATAATAAGATAACCCCGGTGTTTATTTTCGGGAATGAAATACCCGGAATGACAATGCCGCTTCGGGATCTTTCATGGCTCATGCTCAGAGATATGATCCATCACCGCGGACAGCTAAGCGTATACTACAGGCAAATGGGAGTAAGAAACCCTTCCATTTACGGTCCAACCAGCGAAATAATGGAAGAAATGATGGCATCAAACGGCGCGCATTAACCAAGACGCCTGTAGATTTGCAGGCCTGATACAGCATGAGTGATTTTTATCAACAAACAAAATTTTAATAACACTAAAACATCAAATAAAATGTCAGCAAATAAAACACTGGTCAAAAGATTTTTTGACGAAATAGTTAACAGCAGAAAGTCAGCGGTTATAGACGAAATAATTCACCCTGAATATATTAATCATGGTTTCCCTTTCCCCGCAAAAGGACCTGATGCTATGCGGGCGATCACGGAAATGATAGTTGGATCGTTTCCGGACATGAAAATTACGGTTCAAAAAGTTATTGAAGACGGCGCCACGGTCGCAACCTGCGGTTATTGGGAAGGCGCTCATAAGGGCCCGTTCATGAACATTCCCGCCACGGGCAAAACCGTTAAGGTTGAATACGTGGATGTATGGGATATAAAAGACGGAAAACTTTTTGAAAACTGGGTACAAATGGATTTTGTGGGGCTTCTGCAAAAAATAGGCGCAATGCCTTCGAACTAAAATTAAATCAATTCTAAACCAAATCTAAAAAAAGGAAATCTAAAATGTTTAAAAAATTATTTTTCTTAAGCTTTGCGATAGCATGTTTATCTGTTCTTAATGTAAAAGCGCAGGATAATACCGATAAGATCAAAGACGGAATAAATAAAGTATATGAAATGTTTAACTCCGGCGATTTCTCGGATATCGGGAAATACATCGATGCCGGGTACGTTGAACATACTCCAACCATGGGACAAAAACCCGGGCTTGAGGGGTTTGTAGAAGTTATGAAATCTTTTAAAAAATCTTTCCCCGATATGAAGTTTACCATCAACGATGTAATAATCACAAACGATAAAGCCGCCGTTTTGAATACAATGACCGGTACAAACACCGGAGAGTTTATGGGAATGCCCGCAACAAACAAAAAGATCAGCGTAATGGGTATCGACTGGCTGCTTTTTAACAAAGACCCCAAATGCACTGAACACTGGGGATATATTGACAGTTACAGCATGATGCAGCAGCTCGGAATGAATAAATAATTTATTAACCAAAATAGGAATTATAAAATGAGAACAGCTCTCAAAATAATATTCACATTTTTTATCCTGTGCATTTTAGCCAACAAGTCGTACAGCATTCCCCGGCTTCAAGGTTGAAATTCACGACATGCTTGCCGAAGGCGATAAAGTGATTACGCGCAAATCGATAAAAGGATCGCACAAGGAGAGTTCTTTGGGGGTCCCGGCTACGGGAAAACAGGCTGAGATAAATTTAATAGATATTGTACGTTATGATGACGGGAAGCTTGTTGAGCGCTGGAACATTGTTGACTGCTGGGATTAATGAAACAGCTGGGAGCAGTAAAATAAATTTTGTTCAGAGTCCTTTAATTGAGGAGGATGGGTCCCGCTCTTATCCCTCCAAGGCGAGCGAGGATTCAACATAGGAAACCGGTTTCCTGACCACCAGCCGGGAAACCGGTCCTTCATTATCGTCTGCATATGCCGGCGTTCCAGGCATTGCAGCTCTTCCTTGGGGGGCCGATAATGAAAATTTCTATTTAATTTTTATATGCTTTCATTAATAAACATCCAAATCAGTTTCATCCTGAACATCATTTATTGTTTGCGTAATAATTGAAATACCGGCCGCTTCTCCGTTTGAACCTATTATGGGAGACATAGTAAGGTAGACATTCAGAATTTCTCCGTTTTTTTTCTTCATAGATATCCTGTGGTTTCCGGTGAATTTCCCCGCCTTTACTTTCTCCATTAATACCATTATCGTATCCTGCGAACCTGCTGCCAGAATTTTGAACAACAGCTTATTGCTGATCTCATCGCTTGTATAACCGTAAGAGGATTCCGCGCTCTTGTTCCAGTAGATTATCGATCCGTCAAGCGAACAGACTATTATCGGGTTCTTTGACGTTTCAACCACGGCGGCAAGAAAACTTGAATATACCTCGGCCTTTTTGCGGATTGTGATATCATGCATGAAGATCTCTACCGTGGGCAAAGATTTATACCTTACGGGCTTTGCGAACACTTCAACGTCTATTACTTCATCCCTCAGGTTAATAATTTTCTGTTCCAGCTGCGAAGGCGCCATCCCTTCCTTAAGCGAGCTTACCCTTTTGTAAGTGATTTCGCGGAAATCCGGATGGATAAAATCCGGCAGCTGCATCCCTATTACCTGGCCGGCGTTATCGGCGCCCAACAATCTGAGCGCGGCAGGGTTTGAGTAAAGAATTTTTTCATTACATATTAAGAATATCGCGACCGGCGCAAAATTAACAAGTTTCCTGTATCTTTCTTCGCTGAATCTTAAATTTTCCTCCGCATTCTTTTTCCTGCCTATATCCCTTACAGAATGAATATAGATCAGCTCGCCTTCCACCTCGAAAGATTTTGTGCTTACCTCAACATAGAACTCATCGCCGTTTTTCTTTCTGTGCCTTGTTTCGAAGACTATGCCGTTCTCGTCTACCGATCTTTGCATTGCGTTCTCTATTTCTTCACGTGTATAAGGCGCGCGAATGTCATCCAGGCTTAGTTCGATGAATTCCTCTTTTTTATAACCATACACTTCTTCCGCCTTCTCGTTGCATTCAAGTATCCTGTACTCGCTATCCAGAATAAATATCGGGTCGTTGCTTATATCAAACACATACTGCCATTGTAGATTAGATAGAAATAAGCGTTTGTTCATAAATGATTTGCTAATTTTATCTTGTACCATTACTGCTGCCCTCCTGTTTTAATTAGCCTCCCCAGGCATAATTTTGACTTTTTCTCTCAATCACATAAATTAAACTTATGTAATTGTTATCTTTTGAAATTCATTTCCGGAAGATGGATTGCGGCGGTATTCAGATTCATCCCCCCGATTTTTGAACATTACAAATTTATTTTTGAACATTACCCAAAACATTACCCAATTTTTCAGAATTTTCTTTAAAATTTGGCAAATTACTGCAATTTCGGCAATTACATCAGGTGATATTTCTTTATTAATTTTTTGTTTTGATTCCGTAAGGGTTGGTAAATAAGTTGGGGGTAAATGAAATGAGAACTCTGGTAGATAAATATCGGCGAATATTAAGATAGAAAGAAAAGAACAAATACGGGAATTCTATGGTCCTAACCGGCCCGGGTCTTATCTTTTCCTAATTGTCTTTGGTCTATCTTCTTTTAAATCTCTTCTTATATGTGTAGTGCGAGCTCTTTGTCCACACAATAATTGCCGCTGCAATGTGAAGCCAGAACCATACGTTTTGATAACCCATATTATCATAGATATAAATTACCATTAATGCGCGCGGTAAAAAAATGAATAAAAGCAGGTCGCCGATGAACGGAATATTATTTGCGGGTATTTGATGTCCGAAATAAGCTATTAATAAACTTATCCTCGGTATAAACAGCGTTAAAACTAAAAGCCAGGTTGCTATTGAGTGTTCCATAATCTTAAATTTTGCTTATTCAAAAATAATAAAAAGAAAAATCATTAAAAACGAAAAAGACAAAAGGCAGAAGGCAGAAGGCAGAAGGCAGAAGGCAGAAGTAAAAGGCAAAAGTGAAAAGTGAAAAGGCAAAAAGCAAAAGTAAATCTTTACTTTCTTCCATTTCGAAAATCGGCGAACAGCGAGACGCCAATTGCAAAAAAAATCTTTTGATTTGCTCCCCTCCTTTACTAAGGAGGGGTGTCACGAAGTGACGGGGTGGTCTAAATCTAAGCTTCCGGACCCCTCCCCCACTAAAGTCGGTACTCCCCCTTGGTAAGGGGGAGAATTATAGAAGACATAGATCCAAACTCCATTTCGAAAATCGGTGAACAGCGTAACGCCTAGTGAAAATCGAATTGATTTTTTTGCTCCCCTCCTTTTCTAAGGAGGGGTGTCACGAAGTGACGGGGTGGTCTAAATCTAAGCTTTCGGACTGCATCCCCGACTATAGTCGGTACTTTCCCTTATTAAGGGGGAGAATTATAGAAGACATAGATCCAAACTCCATTTCAAATACCGGCGATCAGCGAGACGCGGGCTAGGGTTTTATCATGTAATTCCCCGCATTTGAAAAATTGCCGTTAAAAATCCTGGAATAATGGCGTTAGCAAGAATTCCCTGTTCGAATCCGCTGCAAGCGGGTGAGTTGGAATTCTTGCCGGCATTATGGAAGGATTTAGGCAATTTTTCAGTAGCGGGCGATTTTTCTTTGGTTACTTTCTTTTCATCGGTGAAAAGAAAGTAACGTGAATCAAAAATAAATCTCGCTTAAAAAAGTATATGAAATTGAAGTTGAAATTTCTTATTCAACTAGTCAATTTATTTCAAAAACTTATTGCGTCAACCTTGTAATTATTTCTTTATGCATCGGAAACATCTTTAACAACGTGTCTCTATCCCCCATCTCAAAATCCTCAAAATCAAATCCCGGCGCGACCGTGCATCCAACCAGCGCGTATGAATTTTTATCGCTCAGCTCAGAAGCAAACCAAACCCCGTGCGGAACAACATTCTGAAACGCCTCGCCGTTATCAAAATTATTTCCTACGAGCGCTTTTGAATACTTTCCGTTTTCATCAATCATATGAACCGTTATCGCCGAGCCCTCGTAGAAATGCCACAACTCATCAGATTTAATTCTGTGGAACGCAGAAAACTCATTACCAGATAATAAGAAATATATGGATGTTGAATGGTGTCTCGCGCCGGAAAATCTTTTATGCAAATGATCTTTCAAAATTTTCTCGTCAGACTTATAAACTTCCTTAAACCAACCGCCCTCAGGATGTTTCTGAAGCTTTAGTTTTTCTATCCAGTATTCAGCGCTTTTCATAAATTATTCTTTGATTTTAACAATTGTAAATTACTGTAAATCTTTTATATTAGCGGCATATTCCAGCGTTTAATACGGAACAAACTATCATCAATTCAAGTATCAAAGATAAATATTATGAAAACCAATAAAAATATGATAGCATTAATAGTATTAAACCTGTTCTTTTCGCTAAACGCGTTTGTTTGTTCCACAGCCACCATTGATGAGCGCAAAAACGACCCGCTGCCTGATTCACGCCCGGAAAAATTCGCTATCTTATACGGCTTAAGCGGCGGCATGATGTATTACAGCGAGACGATGTATTTATCCTCAGATAGCTGCACATATGAAGTGAACGACGGCGGAGCAAAAAGCAAAATATATTTTAATCTTGGCGCAGCTGAGCTTGATGCGATTTATAAAACATTTAAGGATAATGATTTCGACAGGATAAAAACTTATGAAGAGCAGGTTCTTGACCGCGGCGGCGAAAGTATCTCTTTATCATGGGCCGATGGCAAGTATGCGAATATTTTCAATGGCGGCATGACCTTCATAAAAGACAGCTGGCAAACCGAGTGGTCTAATTGCCTTAGTGCGCTGATGAATGTTTTACATGCACAGCTTGATAAACAGAAAAAGGATTATGAGATAAGGGTTGATAAATCATTCTTCGGAAAAACAATGAACGTCTATATCAGGAATGAAATCATTATCCCGGAAAGTACCGTAATGGCTGAAAGCGAAACGGAACATTACGTAACTAAATCAATAAAGCTAATGCCGGGCGCGCACAGAGTCTTAGTCACATGGGATAAAAAACATTTCGAAACTATCCCCGTAAATACCGATAGCTCCAAAGGAATTAATTTATCTCTGGTAAACGACTCGCTAAAAACAACGCTGATAAATAATTACTAATGACTAATTACAATAAATGTCTTCTCTTTGTTTCAATAATACATGATTTCTTTATTAGAACAGCAAAAAACATTCATTCACCTCTTTATTATGGGGGAGAGCTTATAATTTCATACTTTCCATTTCGAAAACCGTCGAATTAGCGAGATGCTGAGCAAGCGTTAATAAAATTCGACTGTTTGAGTGACGCCTTCGGCGGCACGAGTTTCGAATTTTTAGCTTGCGAAAGTGGCGAGCCGACGGTTTTCGGTGGCGCCCTTTTCTTTCGCCTTTCTTTTGGGCGAGCAAAAGAAAGGCAAAGTTAAAAATTTCAATACGAGAAAATCTTTTAGCGTTTTAGATTCTAAAAAGATCTGGTTTTCTGCCCTCCTGAAACTTAATCCACTCCTACATGTGTTTAAACATAAAACTAATTGTAATCCTATGGCTTTATCATTTCTATCTAAATACAAAGATTTCGGACTTCTCATATTAAGGCTCGGTATCGGCGGCGCATTTTTACTTGTTCATGGCTGGCCAAAAATTTCAGGCGGCCCCGAGTTTTGGGTAAAACAGGGCGCTTCAATGGGTAATCTCGGAATACATTTTGCCCCGATGTTCTGGGGATTTATGTCATCTATCACCGAGTTTGGCGGGGGCGCGCTGCTTATCCTGGGATTGTTCAACCGTCCCGTAGCATTTTTTATGATGTGCAACATGATAGTCGCCGTTACTTTTCATTTAACGCATCTTGACCCGTGGTCGAGGGTAATTGAAGCTATAGAAATGCTTTCCGTATTTATCGCATTATTCTTCACCGGCCCCGGCAAGTTCAGCTTAGATAATCTCTTCTTTAAAAAATCATAATAACAAAAAATTTACGGCCCCCCTCCTTTTAAGGGGGTGGCTCGCATTAGCGAGCCGGGGTGGTCAAAGACTTAACATATACGGCTCGTTCGGGGAACGAGCCGTACAAAAGATTTTATAACTTATTTTGCCTTGTTGTGAAATTCGAATTTTTCTTATTTGTTTAGTATTTAGAATTTAGAAATTCGTCTTTGCACCTTCTATTCCTGCCTTTATTTGTGTATGTTATTCGCGTAATTTGCGGTGTGAAATTTAAAATCTATCTCGAATACAACGGCGCAAATTACTCCGGCTGGCAGAAACAGCCTAAGGAATCAGCCATAAAGACCGTTCAGGGCACGCTTACAAAAGCTATACAGGCTGTCTTCAAAAAATCCAAAAGCAAAAATGATTTCATCGACCTGCAGGGCTCAGGCAGAACCGACGCCGGCGTCCATGCTATCGAGCAGGTCGCGCACCTTGATTGCGTTACAATGCTGGGACCTGAGATCCTTAAAATGAAAATTAACGACGAGCTCCCTTCCGATATCAACATCCTCGAAATAGAAAAAGCGCACGCCACATTTCATGCGCGGCACATGGCGAAATCGCGCCAGTATCTTTATGTTATATCAAAGCGCCGCACAGCATTTGAAAAACGTTTTGTATGGTGGGTAAAAGACAAGCTGGACGTGAATAAAATGCAGGATGCCGCAAAGCTGTTTGAAGGCATGCATGACTTCATTTCATTTGCAGAAAAAAACGCCGAAGATAAATCAACAAAATGCAAAGTTGAATTTATTGAAGTAACTGATTCGGAAGAAAAAATTTATCTCCGTATCCGCGCCTCTCACTTTTTATGGAAGATGGTAAGAAGAATTGTCGGTGTGTTGGTTGAAATAGGCAGAGGAACAATGACCAACCGCGATATAGAAAAATTCCTGAGCGCCCATTACGACGGCGTCGCCGAATACACAGCGCCCCCATCAGGATTATTTCTTGAGAAAGTAAATTATTAATTGCGGGGCCCGCTTTAGCAGGACGAAGCAATCTCTTTGATGAGGCCGGTTTTTCTGTAACTCCGAACGCTGTTCGGAGTACTCGAAACGGCGTTTCGAGTTACAGCTCTTTGCACCCAATTAAGGCTCAAAGCGTGCCGCCGAAGCTTTACGCAATCAGCTATTTCAACAATATCATTTTTTTCACATCAACATAATTTCCTGTTTCAAGCCGGTAAAAATATATACCTGATGCAAAATTTTCCGCGTGCCAGTCAACTTCGTACGATCCCGGAGTAAGTCGCTGGTTAAGAAGCGTCGTAACTTGTCTTCCAAGTATATCAAAAATCGTTAACTTTGTAATTCCTTTATCGTTAACAGATGCCGGAATATCAAACCTGATCTTAGTTGATGGATTGAACGGATTCGGATAATTTTGATGAAGCCTAAAGAACTTTGGATTTGATGAGCTTATACTTTTTATTCCAATTATGCTTGAAAGCGGCCTTTTCCAAACCCCGTAATTCTCTGAAGCTGCGAATAAATAACCGTTTTGCACCGCAATATCCCATAAAAAAGAAGCGTATGGGTGAGGAAGATCGACCGGAAACCACGAATCACCGAAATTGGCAGAATAATAAGTAGTTGTGCCGTCTATTGCAAAAACATTTGTATCCGATATACAAATGGTAATTATGGTATATCCGTCTCTAAGGCCTATATTTGACCAACTGGTTCCATTATCTACTGATCTGTATATTCCGTAACCTTCAGTGCCCACGAAAATAGCATTACCTCTGATAGAAATACAGGTTGGGTATTCAGCGCCAGAGAAAATCTTTACCCAGTTTAACCCGCTGTTACTTGAACGAAATAAACTATCGTTCGCAATGACATACAAATCAGAACCATGTGAGTATATCCCTGAATAACTGTAAAAGTTTGATGGGCCGCAACTTGTCCAATTGAATCCCATGTTATTTGATCTTAAAAGCGAATCCTCGTTAGCGGCAAAAATAGTATTTCCTATCGAAGCAAATCCTTTTAATTGCCGATCCCATATAGAATCTGATTGTACCAGAATCCAGTTCGCACCGCCATTTGATGACAGAAAAATACCGCTATAGGGCTGCCCCTGTGCGCCTACTAAAATGTTCTGACCGAAATGAAAGATCTGCTCAACTCCAAATAACTGGAACTCTGAATTCAGATTGTTCCAGCTAACGCCCATATCTGTTGTTAATGATATACCATTGAAAAACGTTCCGGCATAAAGATTTCCTCCATCCGAGAATAGTTTTTCAACCTCGCTCCCTGAGGTTCCTCGCGCTGAAAAAATCCAGTTCCCGCCTGAATTTGAAGATACCATCGCTCCGGCATGATTCATGGCTGTGATGCAATAATTGTTGTTTGCATAAATACAATTTAATAGAGCATATTGATTACCCGAGCTGGGGATTCCATTCGAACAGCTAATCCAGTTGGCTCCGTAATCTATTGATTTAAAAACTCCATTATAAGATGTTGCTATTATAATCTCATTTGAATCAGCGCACATTGAAGTTATGCTTGGAAAAGCTATAGATGGAATAGTACCGCATGAATCCCAATGAAACCCATTATCCGTGCTTGAATAAACCCCCAAAAAACAACTTGTAAACAATCTATTATTGCAGGAAATAATTGAGTTCATTCCCGTTTGAGGCAGTCCAAGGCTTGATGAACTCCAGTTAGAACCCATATTTGTAGAAACATAAATTCCGTTTCCGGCCGTAGCAAAAATATAACTGCTCTTAACAACCATCGCCTGAACATTAGGATTTACGGGAAGTCCATTGATGCTTAAATACCAATTATACCCGTTATCGGTTGACTTGTATACTCCGTCACTAAAACCTGCAAATAAGACGCTCCCTGAGTGGACAAGTGAAAAAATGTTCATCTCCCAATTTGCATCATTTGTCAGCCATGTTATGCCATTATCAGAGGAATAAAAAACTCCATGGCTGGTTGCCGCATATACTAACCCATCGCTGAGAGAAAAACTATTGATCGATGCGTCAAAAGGAATTCCTGATGCGCTCAGCGCCCAGTTCCCGCCATGATCGGAAGAATAATAAATATCCCCTGTTGATGTGCCCAATAAAAAATTATTGCCTGAGATTGTACAAGTTAAAGCCCTGCATCCTTCCGGTCCCGGCGTTCTAATCCATTGTGAAAAAAGTATCGGTGAAAAAATAGAAGTGAGTAAAAGCAGAACCAGAGTTATAAGAATTTTCTTTTTCATAGCATCTTCCAACAAAAAAAGATCATAAAATAGAGTTACTAATGCTCTAAAATGCACATGATTATTCTTAGTAACAATTCATATTTCTTGTGATTAATTTGGGGTGACTGATGACCTAAGCTAATGTTTTTATATCTGTTTGCTTTATAGGACTGCAACTTGTAACCTGCTAACTTGCAACCTGTCAACTTGCAACCTTATGCCGATTCAAACTTAACTTCCACGCCATATGTTTCCTCGAAGAGCTGCTTCTTTTGCTCAGCCGCCCATATCTCAAGCTCAAGCTGTTTGCCGCGGTTCGCTTTAAGCATAATATCAAGCTGTCCGTTCGTCCGGCTGCAGACCAGATCTCTCACAGATGATTGGTGCGTCCTGTCCAGCCCGTCAGCAATCCGAAGTATCGATGCAAGCTTCTTAACAATCAGCTGGTCTTCTGAGCTCAGCTTCGTAAAATCAGCGTGCTTGGCTTTAGGGTGGCTCTTCCTGTGGTAACGTGCCACGTTTGCTATAATTTCTTTTTCGTTTTCAGTGTAACCCAGCAGCTCCGAGTTCCTTATCAGGTAATATGAATGCCTGTGGTGCTGTGAGTGCGATACAAAACTCCCAACCTCATGCAGTATCGCGGCAGCTTCAAGATACTCGCGCTCCGTAGCCCCCAGCAGATGAAGGTCCTTTGTCTGGTCAAATATCTTTAACGCCAGGCCTGTAACGCTCATTGCGTGTTCTTTCTCATACTTAAAGCTCTCGGCGATATGTATCACGCTTTTGTATCTTATATCGTCAAGGTGGCCCGCCTGTTTTGACATATATTTTTTTTCGATCGTATCGAAAACTATTCCTTCGCGCAGCGCAAATTCAGATACAGTCAGCTCTTTTAATTCAAGCTCTTTAAATATCTGCTCAACAATTATAGCGCCGCCAACTATTATATCCGCCCGCGCGGGATCAAGCCCGGCAATCTTAGCTCGCTGCTTAATTGATTTTGCTTCAAGTATTTCATCAACAACGTCTTTAAGCTCGTCTTTAGTAAATGTAAAATTATTTATCGGCGCTTCTAAGCTCTCGCCTCGTTTTACTTTTATTATACTTGCAATATTATTTATTGTGCCCGATGAACCTATGGCTTCCTCAAACGGGATCTTCTTCGTTCCGCGCGCAACCATGTTCAGCATTCCTTTTACGTATTTGCGGCACTCTTTAACCTGTTTCGAATCAATTTCCTTCGCATCGCCAAAGAACCGCTGAGTTGTGCGCATCGCGCCCAGCTTAAGCGAGTTATCGTAAATAATTTCCCGGTGAAGCCCGATCAAAAACTCCGCGCTGCCGCCGCCAATATCAATTAACAGTATCTGCTTATTGAATACCGGCAGAGCCTGCAAAATGCCAAGATAAATATACCTTGCCTCTTCAACGCCTGAGGCTACTTCAATTTTGATCCCGGTCGCTTCCTTCACGCGCTTAATAAACTCGGACTGGTTCTTCGCTTCCCGCACAGCGCTTGTTGCAATGGCCCGCAGCGGAGCCTCGGCTGAATCCGCCATAGTCTTAAAGCGCTTCAGCGTTTCAATGCCGCGTATCATAGCTTCTTCGGATAGATATTTCATATCCGTCGAGCCGGTGCCCAGGCGAACGTTTTCTTTTTCCCTGCCGAGTATTTTGAACTTGCCCGTAGCAGTATCCGCTTCAACTATTACAAGATGAAACGAGTTCGTGCCTATATCTACAGCCGCTAATCGCGGCTTAATCGAATTTGTCATAACGACTCTTTAAACTCCAACACCCTCTATTATCTTATTATAACGCTCCTCCGGAGCTGAATGTTTTTCTTATTTACTACTAATATTTCGCCCCTAGCGCCTGCCGCGCCACGCGATACGGGGTACGGGGCTAACAAATTTCTTTTCTCTGTTCTTATGAATCTGATTTTCTGTTTGTTTGTAACTTGCAACCTGCAACATGTAATCTGATGAATCTGATGAATCTGACAAATCTGATGAATCAATAATCATATTCCATTTCGTCCGCAGTTTTAGCGCCGTGGTTATTCCCGATCAATTTTTCAATTACATGTAATGACATATCTATTCCCGCCGATATTCCGCCCGAAGTGACTATTTTCCCCGTATCCACATATTTTACCAATTCAACTAATTCAATATCCGGAAATGTTTCTTTGAATTCGTCATATGACCCGTGATGCGTCGTCGCTTTTGTTACATTCAACACGCCCGAATAGCCTGCAATAAAAACTCCTGTACAAACAGTAAGCAGTAATTCAACTTTATTATACATCATCTTCACCCAGTCTGTAATAATTTTATTGCGCATCTGGATCTTTCTTCCGTTGCCGCCCGGAATAATAAGTAAATCCGTATCAGGACAATTTTCAATAGAGTAATCCGGCGTAATTTTAAATCCGTTCCTGGCCAAAACAGCTTCTTCGGTTTCGGCAACTGTGTAAACATTAAACAAAAGTTCTTCAGCAACTTCATTAGCAACATTAAACGCCTCAAACGGTCCTGAAAAATCCAGGACCTCCGCGTTCTCATAAATCAATATCGCTACGTTACGTGTTTTCATTTACTTGTTCTTTCTCAATTTATTATAATGCTTTAATAATGGTTTTATTTTTATCCCGTATTTGCAGTTATGTAATGTATTTATTTAAAAGACGTTTGTTATTTACTGTTTATTATTTATTCATTACTCATTATTCATTATTTTACTATTCCAACATGCTGGGTTACCCATCCCGATATCTCATCCAGAAATCCCGGCAGAAATTCTTTCGGAAGCGTTGCATACTCGACCGGGTTCCCTGTTTTTGCCTGCTGGAACAAATGGTTCGCGTCAGGGAAAGTTTTAATTGTAAAATCTTTATTTCCCGCTTTGGTCAGCGCATCGCGCAGCGGTTTTTCGTTTTGTTTAACTGGCACCTGCATATCCTTTCCGCCGAATAAAGCCAGCACAGGGCATGTTACTTTTGTGAGCGCGGGATACGGGTCGTATGTCATAAAGTATTGCATCCACGGCGATGTGAATTCGCTCATGGTAAGATCTGTCATTCCGTTTACATACTGTTCCTTGCTGCCAACCGATTTTTTCTGCTCCTTCGTCATTTTTTTGTATGAGCGCTCCATGCTTTCCCTGAATCTTATTTTTATCTCATCCCAGCCCTTGTCGTTTTTTACAGCGTCATATACCATATCCAGCATTTTTGTATAACCGTTCACTTCTTCATCTGTGGCGCTATCGGCCTTCATGATTAATTTTGATTGCTCCTTCAGAATATCAATTCCCATTACCCCGGTTCCTGCAATCAGAACAATAAAAGATACATTATATTTTGACGCGACCATCGGGGCAATTACTCCGCCCTCGCTGTGACCGCATAGACCTATCTGGTCGGGATTAATATCGTCCCGCGTTTTAAGATACTTCACCGCTTCTATCACATCGCCGGCAAATTCTTCTGTGGTTGATTCTGCGACCGTCTTGCCTGTTGAGCCGCCCACGCCGCGGTCATCATATCTTAACACGGCAATTCCGCTTCGTGTAAGGTTATCCGCAATTATTCTGAACGGCTTAAATCCCAAAATTTCTTCGTCCCTGTTCTGCGGGCCGCTTCCTGTTATCATAACAACTGCCGGGTGTTTCCCCTGCGTTCTCGGAAGTGTCAGCGTCCCGGCAAATTTATTTTCGCCGTTGGTGAACATAACTTCCTGTTCATCATATGGTAAAAGCATTTGCGCCGTATCGGGGCCCGGAGTGTTTTCCTCCTGCTTCAGCTCGCCCCGTATTAGATAGAACGTACCCTTGAAACTGGCTTGTGCAAAACTGCCCGTAATTGAATCATCTTTTATAATGCCGTCAAATGTCGCGCCGGATGGTTTTACCGGCAGATCAAAGCTGAATTTATTTAATACAAGCTGAATGTGAATAAGGTTCCGGTCTTTTGCGTTTTGCTGAGGTATATCAATAGTGCCCCTTATGCTGTCAGGGTCGGTTTTGAAATTTACTTTTATCCCAAGATCGTTGCCGAACAGGGTTATGGCGCCTTCCCAATGCCCGTCAACTTTTGGTTGTGCAAATACGCCGGCTGAAAAAAATAAAAATGAGAATATTATAATTATAATTCTTGTATGTGACATGTCTTTTTAGTAGGATAGTTAATGCAAAATACTAAATGTTTTTTTCACCTTCTAACAATCTTTTAGCGCCCAAATGAATTTATTCCCGCGGGGTACCCTCTGGGTCACGCGGGGATCCTAGATTTTGATTATTAATATTTTTTAATTTTTTGTAGGGCTCGTTCCCCGAACGAGCCGCGCTGTTCGACGCCACCCCCTCTCCGCACCATTGGTGCGGATCTCCCCTCTACGAGTCTTCGACCCGAAGAGTCGTAGACCTGACAGGCCTGCCTGCTGCAGGCAGGGGGAGACGTGACCGCGTAAGCAGTCGCGGTGGGGGTGTAATAAAAACTCCCGGTCCAACGTGTGAACTGGGAGTGTAATTTATTTAAAAATAAATATTAAATCGCAGCAAGTCCCCTGGGTAAGCGGGCGCCTACTTGCGGGAACGATGGCCACCCTTACAAAACCATCTCTTGCTGCTACCAATATAACACGCCCGCTCTTATTATTGTTTCAATTTTTTTGTTACATAAGTAAATAAATGTAAATGCGCCGCTAAAGCTCTTTTCATAAATTCAGCCTTCGGCCCACGACTTTAGTCGTGGGTTACATAAACACAGGAAAATCAGAAACTGTTTTAACGGTTTTCAAAATCATTCAATAATATATTCAATCACTTTCCCGATGTTCACCCCCTCGCCGTATGGGAGAGGGGGCTAGGGGGTGAGGTATATCATTTATCCCCCTCGCCGTATGGGAGAGGGGGCTAGGGGGTGAGGTATATCATTTATTCCCCTCGCCGTATGGGAGAGAGGGCTGGGGGGTGAGGTATACATTTTTGCACTCCCCCTCTCCACATGGAGAGGAGGCTAGGGGGTGAGGTATTATCATTTTTTAAAACTCAAAAAACGCTAATTTACTTCAATATAATAATCTGCTTGTCACGGGCGCAATACATGAAGAAGTTTACATGCTTTGTATTTGTTTTTCTCACACTTTGGTCATGCAAATCGTATGCTCAGTGGATAAATTACTATGTTAACACACAGGACCAGTCGCAGCACTATATAAACGACCTTCAGTTTTCCGGAACAAACACAGGATGGGGCGCGGGATACGCGCAAAGCTATGCGTTTCCCTTCACGTTTTCGGGACTTGTTGTCCATTCAGTCGATGGCGGACTTAACTGGAACGATGTTACAATTCCTACCTCGCGGCTTTTGCGTTCGCTGCAGGTTGTTGATGCGCAGACTGTTTTTGCTGCCGGCGACTCAACCACAATTATCCGCACAACAAATTCAGGTTCGACGTGGCAGATATTAAACACTCCCGCAATTTCAACAACTCCGTTTGTATGGTCATTATATTTTCTTGACGCGCTTACGGGATGGATATCTACAACAACTTCATCGGCTTCCGAGCTGACATATTTTACAACCAACGGCGGCTTATCGTGGAGCGGAGTATCAAACTCAGGATTTTCAAAATTATATTTTTTAAATAACACAACCGGATTTGCTTTCAACCGCACAGGATTGTATTTCACAACTACCGGCGGCGCTGTTTGGAACAATCAGATTTCCGATAGCCTCATAACCGATTTCACTTTTCTGAATCCATCTACCGGATGGTGTTTCACCGCGCGCTCTATATATACAAATTCCGTCAGGGGGAAAGGATACAATACAACAAATGGCGGAACAAACTGGAACATAATTTATTCTAATGATACAACAAGCGCATTAAACCGCGTGAAATTTTTTGATGCACTCAGCGGGTATGCAGGCAACGCCGGCTCGCCATCGGCCATTTCAAAAACCACAAATGGCGGCGCCTCGTGGTTTAATCCAACTGACTTCCGCTATGATTTTTCTAACCTGTACTTTGCAAATACTTCCACAGGATGGGCGGGCGGAACATATGGCTTCTATTCAAAAACAAATTCCGGACCGGGAAATCTTATCAACCCGTATTTCGCAAAGCTTTATTCGTATAACAATTCTAACCAGCTTGGCGACCGCGTTGGTAATTACGGATTCGTCTACCCGCTCTCGTATTACCAGTCGGGGCTCGAGTGGCCCAAAGGCTCGGGAAAATTCCTCATGTATTACGCAGGACTCTGTATCGGGGCAAGAGTTAACGGCGGCATCAGGATAGCTAACAATTTATACGGCGGAGATTTTTTTTACGGGCATTTTGATAACGGCGGCAACCCAACGGGTAAAGAGCTGGGCGGATACGGCGTGTATACCATTAAAACCGGCGACGGCCCCGGGACGCCGGATTGGGATAACTGGCCTGTCAGCCAGGGGGCCCCTTTGTATAACGGCCAGCCGCAGCTGTTGGGCGACATGACCTCTTTCACCGAAGTTTGCGACGGGTACCAAAACATTTACTCCCCGCCGCTTAAAGCGGAAGTGCAAATGCTTGTGTACGGATTCAACCAGCCCGCGCCGTATGATAATATACTGTTTGCCAAGTACACAATTAAAAACCGCAGCGGCTTCACGTGGGATAGCGCTTATGTTTCTATCTTTGCCGACCCCGATGTTGGTACGGCAGATAACAATAAAATGGGAAGCGATGGAGGGCTTGGTTTGGCTTACGGTTACTGCGCCTCAAACAACGACCCCATTTACGGAAACGCGCCGCCCGCTATAGGCATTAAAATTCTGGAAAGTCCGTTTTTAAACCGTGCGTCTTCAGCGGTTGGATTTTTCCCGACAAATTTTTATCCGTGCCAGAATGACCCTTCCGACTCAACTGAAATATATTATTATTTGCGCGGACGCGATAAGTGCGGCCAGCCGTTTCTCTATAATAACTCACCCCAGAAGTTTGTGTATAGCGGCGACCCTGAAACAGGTACGGGCTGGCTTATGCCTGATAATCTTGATGTAAGGTTTACATTGAACGCGGGACCTTTTACATTGAATAACAATGATACAACTTCATTTTTAGTGGCGCTGATTGTTGCGCGCGGCTCATCCAACTTAAACAGCGTGACTTTGCTGAAACAAATCGCTGGCCAGTTGCCGATAGGCATAGCCCCGATATCGCAAAACGTACCGGGTAAGTTTAGCCTTAACCAGAACTATCCCAATCCGTTTAACCCGACAACAAAAATAAAATTTAACATTCCAAATGACTCCCGTGTAGGGACCGTTCCCCGAACGGTCCGCCTAACCATTTACGATATCCTTGGCCGCAATATAGCAACGCTCGTAAACCAGCCGCTTACCGCCGGCGCATACGAAGTAACCTTCGACGGAACAAACTTCGCTTCCGGAGTTTATTTCTACCAACTCACTTCCGGAACTTTTACAGATATTAAAAAGATGATTTTGATGAAGTAAGTCGTCACCCTGAACCCCGTGTCAAGCACGGGGTAAACTCCGCCGAAGGGTCATTCCCGTCCCGATTTAATCGGGAGGGATCCAGACCTGTATACCCAATAGTGTTTATAAGGTATGATAATAAATAATCCGGAACAGAAAAGCCGCCATCGTGCTACGACTCCACATCGTGGCACGAATAAAACAAAAGCTTTTACCGCCAAGGCGCAAAGCCGCAAAGAGATATCCTTTCTTTTGTCATTCCCGTCCCGATTTAATCGGGAGGAATCCAGACCTGTATCCTCAATATTGTTTATAAGGTATAATAATAAATAATCCCTTCTTTATGTCATTCCCCTGCCTGCAGCCATGCCATAGGCAAGTAAACGGGCAGGCGCGAAGGCGGGGATCTT
>Ga0265342_10001951_pt1 | contig 18454 bp, 18 predicted proteins | sample 4CB327metaG_FD_203125 | JGI IMG/M metagenome (GOLD analysis project Ga0265342, IMG submission 203125) | Rhizosphere microbial communities from Carex aquatilis grown in University of Washington, Seatle, WA, United States - 4-CB3-27 metaG | ecosystem: Host-associated > Plants > Roots >...
CCGATGTAGAATTTTCCCGTTGATTCACTTTTGAGAATATAGACCCAATAAGGCTTGTCCACAACGATGCGGAATGTTGTTCAGAAGGTTGGCGAGAGGAGAGAATTTTGTCGGAACGGCGGGATTCGAACCCGCGACCCCTACCACCCCAAGGTAGTGCGCTAGCCAGGCTGCGCTACGTTCCGTCTTCAAACTGAATTTTTTACCAACGTCAATGTACGAATTATGTCCTCGAATGTCAAAACAATGCACCATCGTCTTTTTAACGTGATCCGTTTTGGCGGAACGGTCTTCACTGTTTTCCTTCTCTCGGTTTTTTTCCCTGTTTCTCCCTGCGCTGCCCAAATTGAGAATGCCATGCAATTGGTGCTCGTTGTGGCTCCGGACTGGAATTCAACTGCCGGTGCAATGTACCTGTTCAACCGCACCGATGAGGGATGGACACAATACAATATTCCGTGGAAAGTAATCCTTGCGGATTCAGGTCTTGCCTGGGGTATAGGCCTTCACACAGATCCTCCGGGAGAACGGACAAAAGCAGAAGGCGACCGTCGCTCTCCCGCCGGCGTTTTCGAGCTGGGAGATTTTTTCGGATACGACTCTGTCCCTCCCTCCGGAATTCGTTTCCCGTACCGCCGAGCGACCAAAGTGCTTCATTGTGTTGACGACACCGGCTCCGTGTTTTACAATTCGCTCATCGCCGAAAATGATGTCATAAGAGATTCTGCGGGCAGGCTCCCGTGGAAATCTTCGGAAGTGATGAGACCGGATTCGGGGTACTACAAGTACGGGATTGTCGTCAGGCATAATCCGCACTCGATTCCGGGGAAAGGAAGTTGTATCTTCCTGCATCTTATTAGCTTCGACAGTTCCGCGACGTCAGGATGTACAGCGATGGGTGAGAGGAATCTGCTGTTTCTTATGCAATGGCTCGACCCTGAAGAACATCCTTTGCTGGTCCAGCTTCCGGCCGCGGCTTTTCGGAGGTACTTGGTTGAGTGGAACCTGCCTCTTCTTCTAAAAAACTAGCCGGCGTCATGCACGGAGTTGCATGAGAAACTGAGCGGTGAAATCCTGATACCTAAGTCCGAAATTCTAAAAATCGGTATATGTAGAGTTCTCCTCCAAGAATATTTATGCGATCCAAATTTAAAATTGTCAGCGGAATTGTCGGCTCGCTGGTTGTTATTGCGCTCGTCACGCTTCTCCTCCTTCGATATCTAGTGACGAAGTCGTTTCCCGCGGTGGATGGCACTCTCATTGTCGGAGGTTTACAAAACCCCGTTGCGATACAACGCGATGAGTTTGGAATCCCGCACATCTTTGCGGGAAATGAACATGACCTCTTTTTTGCCCAAGGCTACGTTCATGCGCAGGACCGCTTGTGGCAAATGGACGTTTCCCGCCGGGCCGGCGAGGGACGATTGTCCGAAGTTTTCGGTTCGTCCACATTAAAGTTTGATAAATTGTTCCGGACAGTCGGGATGAAGCAGATCGCCGATAAGCTTGAGCATAATCTGCATCCTGAATCCCGCCGCATTCTTCAGGCGTATGCCGACGGGGTGAACGCATTCATCACAACACACCGCGGCAAATACCCGGTTGAGTTCGACATGTTGAACTACACTCCTGAAGAATGGAAGCCGATCCATTCTCTTCTCGTTGCGCGGATGATGGCATGGGAGTTGAATATTTCTTGGTACGTCGACTTGGTGCTGGGGGATTTGTATAAAACGTTCGGCGAAGAGAAAGCGAACGAGATCTTTCCGACCTATCCTGAAAATATCCCTGTTATCGTCCCGAAGGAACTGCGCGCTAAACTATTTTCTGACAACCTGCTTACGTTTATCGACGTCGACCAGGCGTTCAGAATGTTTTACGGAACAACCGGAACGCACATCGGAAGCAATGCCTGGGCTGTCGGCCCTCAGAAATCCGTTTCCGGGAAAGCGATGCTCGCCAACGACCCGCATCTTGGTTTCTCAGCTCCATCAAAATGGTATGAACTTCATCTCCACGGCGGTGACTTCGATGTCGCGGGAGTGTCGCTTCCCGGGACACCGATGGTTGTAATCGGCCATAATCAGCGTATCGCGTGGGGATTGACCGCTGTTATGGCTGACGATGCCGATTTCTATTTTGAGATGACTAATTCCTCGGGGGAATATTTTTTCCGGGATGCATGGAGTCCGATGACAGTAACGCAGGATACCATTGTGGTGAAAGATTCCTCGACGGTCATCCTCACGGTCAAATCTACCAATCATGGCCCGATTATTAATGATGTGAACCCTGTTGGGTCGATTACGAAAGACGTGTTGGTGTCAATGCGATGGACCGGACAAGATGTCAGCGATGAATTATACTCATTGGTGCTCATCAACAAGGCAAATAATTGGAACGAGTTTAAAAACGGCGTTAGAGAATTTACCGTTCCGGGGCAGAATTTTGTTTATGCCGACATCGACGGAAACATCGGCTACCTTGCCGGCGTCCGTCTGCCGATCCGCTCGGCGCAAAACCCGACGCTCCCAATGCCGGGTTGGACCGGTCAGTATGATTGGAATGGATTTGTTCCGTTCGACCGTTTGCCGTCCATGTACAATCCTCCGCAGCATTTTATTGCCACTGCCAACAATAAAATGACCGACAACTCATATCCGTACCATATCTCAAACCTATGGGAGCCGCCGTCGCGCATTCAGCGGCTTGACGAACTACTGCGCAAACAGGAAAAACTCTCTGTTGAAGATTTTGAACGAATTCAGTGTGACTACTTTTCCTATTTCGCTCGGGAAACGACGCCGTATATCCTCCATGCGTATGATTCGACGGCAGTCGTAAGCGCCGACATTCAAACCGCACTGAGCTATTTTCGAAACTGGCACTTCCAGCTGGCAAAAGACGACGTGCCGACGACGCTCTTTCACGTTTTCTTTACACACTTGCTGAAGAACATTTTTCAGGATAAAATGGGGGAGGCGTTGTTCCAAAAATATATCTCCATTGCCAACATTCCGTATCGTACAGTCCCTGCGTTGCTGCGGAATCCTTCATCCTGGTGGTTTGACGATCCGGCAACGCCGCGCATCGAAACGCGCGATGATGTTATCAGAAAGAGTTTAGGAGAAGCAATTCAGGAATTAAAGGCCTCGCTCGGCGGAGAGATGAAGACATGGCAATGGGGGCTGCTCCATACACTCACGTTTCAGCATCCGTTTGGTTCGCAGCCCCCCCTCGGTTCCGTTTTCAACATTGGTCCTTTCCCCGTGGGGGGATCGGGAACGACGCTCAACAACGGAGAATATTATTTGGCTGCTCCATACCAGGTGACGCTGGGGCCGTCGATGCGTCAAATCGTCGATTTCGCGGACCTCAATGGAGCGCGTTCGATTATTCCGACGGGCGAATCGGGACAGCCGATGCATGAACACTATTCCGATCAAACGCCGTTGTGGCTGAGCGGGGAATACCACGTGATGCCGATAGACAGCATCCTTGTCGCGGAAATAACGAAACACACGCTGCATCTCCTTCCTTCCAATTGACAAAGGACAATAATCCAATGGAACTTCATGCTGTGTATGGAAGAACAAAAATTGTCTGCACTCTCGGCCCCGCTTCATCCGCGGTTGACGTCATCGAAAACATGATACAGGCAGGGATGGACGTTGCGCGCCTTAATTTTTCACACGGAACGCACGAGGAACATCTTGCTGCGATGAAGGCCGTCCGTAGTGCGGCGGAAAAGGTGGGTGAGCCGATTGCCATTCTTCAGGACCTGCAAGGGCCGAAGATCAGGACGGGAAAGCTTGTCTCACCCGAAGTACGGCTGCGCGACGGCTCGCAATTCACGATTACAATTAACGAAATTGCCGGGAATGAAGAGCGTGTTTCGACGACGTACCAGAATTTGCCGAAAGATGTAAAGCCCGGCGATACGATTCTGATGGACGACGGTCTGCTGCAGCTGAAGGTTCTCAAAGCGACCGCAACCGATGTCGTGACCGAGGTCGTCCATGGAGGAATCCTAAAAGAGCACAAAGGCATTAATTTGCCGGGTGTGGCAGTGAGCGCGCCGTCGTTGACTGAAAAAGACATTGAGGACCTTGAGTTCGGCATCGCGAACGACATTGATTACGTCGCACTTTCTTTCGTCCGCACGGGGGAAGATATACGCCGGCTGAGGAAGTTCATTATTTCGAAAATCGATAAAGGGAAGAGGCTGCCCATCATCGCAAAGATCGAAAAGCGGGAAGCGCTGCAGAACATCGATGAGATTATACATGAAGCCGATGCAATCATGGTGGCGCGGGGCGACCTTGGTGTTGAGTGTGCGACGGAAGATGTCCCGATAGCTCAAAAGATGATCTGCAAGAAAGCGAACGCCGCCGGCAAGCCGGTGATCATAGCGACACAGATGCTGGAATCGATGATTGAAAATCCGCGCCCCACGCGCGCTGAGGCGAACGACGTTGCCAACGGCGTGCTCGACGGCGCCGATGCCGTAATGCTGAGCGGCGAAACGTCCGTTGGAAAGTACGTTGTTGAGGTTGTGCGGATGATGGATTCAATTATTCGCCGGGCTGAGGAAGCGTACCGTGATCAGCTCGACCTTCCTGATGAAATAAGCAACAGGCAGGCCGAAGTTTTCAAAGCGCTCGGCCGCGCTGCATGCGTTCTGGCGAAACAAATAGGGGCGGCCGCCATCGTTCCGATCACTCACTCGGGAGAGACCGCAAAGACGATCGCGAAGTACAGGCCGTACGGCAAAATCATTGCGGTAACGGACCGTGAGCGCATCAGACGAAGATTGAATTTGGTGTGGGGGGTTCGATCGATTCTGGTGCCGAATATTGGCGACACCGATACGACGCTGGCGACCATCCAGCAGGAACTTGTCAAGTCGGGTTATGTAAACAAAGGGGATTATATCGTCATGACCGCCGGCATTCCTCTTCTTGCACGCGGCACGACAAATATGGTGAAGGTGGAAAAAATATCGTAGAAAAGTCCGCGGTTTTTTCAGAATTACAGACTGATTTCCGAAATGTAATCGTCAATGTCGTAACGGACATTGATATCACGATAGTGCAGTTGTTTGTGCCGCTTCCGGAGCAAGAAAGGGAGCGTGACAATTCCCGCAATGACCGCAGTCCACGTTATGATTTTAAGCATAGTCCTCATGATTTATTGCAGCGGGAGAATCACTTCCTCGGCAAGGATAACAGAGTATGTGATCGCATCCCATTGTTGTTTTTCCATCTCTTCCAGCAAAAGTTCTTCAATCGCTTGACGTTCCTCCTGCGAAAGATTATCAAAACCATATGATGTTTTCATACTCTTTTCCTCCTCTCTCCTATAATAAACGAAGATACAGAGAAAAAGTTGTGCCTGTTATCAAACTTTTTATATCCGTAGTTCCCAGTACGACATCAAACGTAATATTTCTTGACGTACTCCGCCACCATACGGTGGGTGTTGTATTTCGGGACGAGCGTTGCAATTGACCGCCGGATCCGCTGCAGCCACACGTGGGGTATATTCTTTTTGTTGCGCTGGTAGAACTCAGGAACAATTTGGTTCTTGATCACTGAAAAAAGGTCTTCCGCATCGTTGATGTCCTGCTGTTCGGCTACCGCCGGCGATTCATCTTTTCCGATAGCCCAGCCGTTCGTGTCGTCGAATGCTTCACGCCACCAGCCGTCCATGATGCTGCAATTCAGCCCTCCGTGGATCGCCACTTTTTGCCCGCTTGTTCCGCTCGCTTCCAGCGGACGTCGCGGGTTGTTCAGCCATACGTCGGCTCCCGCCACGAGGTGCCTTGCAACATTGATGTCGTAATTTTCCAGGAAGACGACTTTTCCGAAGAGACGCGGATTGTTTGTCAGATCGATGACGTGTTTGATAAATTTTTTTCCCTCATCGTCGCGCGGGTGTGCTTTCCCGGAAAAAATCAATTGAACCGGCCGATTTTCATCGTTGAACAATTCGATTGTGCGCTCGAGGTTGGCAAAAAGCAGCGGCGCACGTTTGTATGTTGCAAAGCGGCGGGAAAATCCGATCGTGAGAACGTCGGGGTTCAAGACTTTTTCATACACTGCGGTGCCATTGCCGAAACGCGAATGCTGCGAGCGCAGCGTATGCCGGGCGAATTCTACAAGATCCCTTCGCAGCTCATACCGCAGGGACCATAGTGCAGCATCTGAAACCGCTTTTCTCTGGCTTGCTTTTTCCCAGAACTCACCGTCGAGATAGTGTTCTTGCCATTCTTTCCCGAGATGCGTCTTCCAGAAGTGCGCTGATTTTTCATTCAGCCAGCCGCCGATATGCACGCCGTTGGTGATATGACCGATGGGGACGCTGTCCGCCCGAAGATCGGGGTACAACGGCCTCCACATATCTCGGCTGACCTGTCCGTGCAGTTCGCTGACGCCGTTTGCCGCACGCGACATTTTCAGAGCGAGAACGGTCATGCAAAACGCTTCGGTGTCATTGTTGGCGTCGATCCGTCCGTACTTCATCAGTTCTTCAATGGGAATTTTCATCGCTTTGGTCATCGATGAAAATGAGTGTTCCATCAGATCTTTTGGAAACCGGTCGTGTCCTGCCGGGACCGGCGTATGAGTCGTGAAGACGCATTGTCGCTTAACGTTTTCTGCGGCGATGCGCGCATCGCCGTTCTTTTCCATAGCTTCCCGCAAAAGTTCAAGCGTGAGAAATGCTGAATGTCCTTCATTCATGTGGAAGGTCGACGGGTGAATGTTCAATGCACGCAGCAATCGCACTCCGCCGACACCAAGAATAATTTCCTGGGCAATGCGGGTAGTGCTGTCGCCGCCGTAGACATGTGCCGTAAGGTCGCGGAACCGCTCTTCGTTCTCCTTCACATTGGTGTCGAGCAGATAGACGACGCTGCGTCCAACGTCTAACCGCCACGCATGGAATCGCACTGTGCTGAACCCGATGTGAACTGCGCATCGCACCGGCTCTCCATTTTCGTCCGTGACAATGTTCAACGGAAGTTTTGCCGGGTCGGCAGAAACATACTGCTCGTTTTGCCAGCCGTCTGCCGCAATGCGTTGTTCGAAATATCCCTGGCGATAAAAAAGGGAAACGCTCACAAACGGCAATCCAAGATCGCTCGCCGATTTTGTGTGGTCGCCGGCGAGAATGCCAAGCCCGCCCGAATACGTTCTCAAGCTCTCATGAAAACCAAATTCGGCGCTGAAATACGCGACCGGTCCCTTCAGCGTTATCGCTTCCGACGATGCCCAGCTTTTCTTGCTGCGCATATACGCGTCGAAGCTGTTCCAGGCAGATTGTATTCTTTCAGCAAATTCACTATTGCCGATTCGGGCCGCTACTTCTTCATTCGACATTTCTGAAAGGACTGCCACCGGATTGTGATGCGTCCGTTCCCACACCTGCGGCGAGAGGTCCCTGAAAATTGATTGGGCCTCAAAATTCCACGACCACCATAAATTTTGCGAAAGTGACTTTAGTTTTTCTAACAAGAGAGACGAATCAAGTGCGAATGCTTTATCGCTCATTTCTGCCTATTCATTAGTGAATGGTTGGAGATTGGCAAACCATAATAAGTAAAAAAAAAGCGAGAAAATCCAGGAATTTTGGAGAGTGAGACGGATTGGAGAGGTTCGGACACCCTGGTGATTTACCATGCCAATCATTTCAGAAAGCTGCGGCCTCTCGGATAAGGCGGCCGACAGCTACTGACGGAAGGGGGCCAGGATTATTTTCTCACCAATTGCATTTGCTCGTTGGTAAGGATCCAGAGCAGAACTCCGGCCCCGTGTTGCACCGGAGATCCGACCTCGATGCACGAGAGCGACGCTTTCCCAACGCTAATCTTCGACTCGCTCGTCATGTTGATGAGGTTAGCAATGCATCGGCTGATGAAAGGTTTGTGGGTTACAAGCAGCAGACGGCTATCGCGTGGATACGACTGAAGTTCTCGAAACAAATTCTGCGGTTCTGCCGACGATAACAGGTGTTCCATCACCTGGATGCGAACAGAGGGGAATTGCTTGGCGATGATCTCCGCCGTTGATTTGGACCGCGCCGTCGGGCTTGTGAGAATGGCAGTGAAATTCAACTTCATAATGCTTGCAGCGTTTGCAACGCATTCAGCTTCTGCAATTCCCTCGGTCGTCAGTTCCCTGTCGACGTCGCTTCTGTGTCCTTCGGCCTCAGCATCGGCATGTCGGAGAATAAAAAGTCGCATGTGATTACTCAGATGACTCGGATTTAGCGCTGATTATAGATTGCGCAGATTTGATGTCACAGTTTGAATATACCTTTCTTTTGATTTGAACACTGCTGCTTCCGAAATTCAAAAGCAGACCGGCCGGAAGATTGGAGACTTTCAAGTAATGAAGCAGTTTATCTTCGAACGATTTTTCCAGAGCGTGAACTGCTTTTAGTTCCACAATGACACTGTTATCGATGAGCAGGTCGACAATGAATTCTCCGACCGGTTCTCCTCCATATTTTACGTTCATTCGTTTTTGCTGTTCAACATTAAGACCTTTTCGTTTCAGTTCTTGCGCGAGAGCATTTTCATAAACCTTCTCTACAAACCCTGAACCCAATTTGTTGTGAACTGCGAACGCTGCCTTAATGATCTTCTCCGTAATCTCCTTTTTTGGATAGTTACTTTCAGGATACACTTTCATGAATTTCCCCCTTTCTAAAAATCTGCGAAATCTGAAATCTGCGCTGAATCTGCGCCATCAGCGAAATCACAGGCTATTTTTTCTTCATCGCCGCCCTTGCCTTCGCATATCCCGGTTTCAGCACGTCATAAATGATTGCGATACGCTGTTTATACGGAATGAAGGCACTCTTCATTGCGTTGATGGTGATTTTCTCGAACTCTTCAAGCGTCAGTCCGAAATGCTCCGCGGCAGTGCAGTACTCGTCGGTCAAGGTTATGCCGCTCATCAAGCGGTCGTCGGTGTTCAATGTAACGCGGAACTTATAGCGATAAAAGATTCCAAAAGGATGCTCGTCGATGCTGCTAACCGCACCCGTGTGGACGTTGCTTGTCAGACAAATTTCGAGCGGAATGCGTTTGTCGAGTACATATTGCGCCAGCGTTCCCATGCTCACCACCTGTCCGTCTTTTACTTTCATGTCTTCGATAAGCCGCGTAGCATGGCCAACGCGATGTGCACCGCACCATTGAATCGCCTGCCAAATTGATTCTTTGCCGAACGCTTCGCCGGCGTGAACGGTAATATTAAAGTTTTCCCGCTGAATGTAGTGAAACGCATCGATGTGTTTTTTGGGCGGATAGCCCCCCTCTTCTCCCGCAAGGTCAAAACCAACGACTCCCTGGTTCCGGAAATCAACCGCAAGTTCTGCAATCTCTTGCGATATTTTCGGGTCCATGCTCCTCATCGCACAGAGAAGTAGTCCATACTCCACGCCGAAATCTTTGTTCCCTCGTTCTAGTCCGCGAAGAACGGCTTTCACTATTGTTTCGTTGTGCAGTCCTTTTTGTTGATGGAAGACGGGCGCGAAACGGGTCTCCAAATATACGACGCCGTCATTTTTCATATCCTCGAGTGTTTCGTACGCGACGCGCTCAAGCGCCTCTTCCGTTTGCATGACGCCGCAGGTGTGGTCGAACCCTTCGAGAAAGAGAGGCAGGCTTCCGCGTTGCGCCCCGCGTTGGAACCATACGGCAAGCTCGCCGGCGTCTTTCGTGGGGAGCTTTGCATATTTTTGATCACGCGCCAGTTCGATGACCGTCTGTGGACGGACGCCGCCGTCGAGATGGTCGTGCAGGAGGACTTTCGGGACTGTGCGAAGGAAATGTTTGGTCAGCTTCATTGCGGATGGAGAAAGTATGTTGGTGGAAAGACCTCCCTGTCAATGTACGAATGAAAGCCTTTAGTTCCAACCGAAATGCATTTTTTTTCTCCTCGTTTGACTTTAATTTTCTCTTTGAGTAAAGTTAGTCCGGTGCGTTCATCAATGCGCGAAGGCAGACCATGGATCTTGAAACGGAAATCTTGAGGGAACACTCAAAGCGCCAAAGTGTGCGGATCGCGAAGTGGGTCGGGAACAACAAAGGGAGGTTCAGGGAATTACTGAATCTCTTTCTTAAAGGAGAATATCGTACGACTCAGCGCGCCGCATGGATCGTCAAGCATTGCGCGGACGAACATCCAGATTTAGTCTATCCGTATTTGAATGAAATGGTCGACCGCATGCTTGAGCCGGGAGCTCATGACGCCGTACCAAGAAATGTCCTGAGAATACTTCAGGATGTCGAGATACCCCGGCGGATCGCCGGCAAAATTGCGACCGTGTCCTTCGAGATGCTCGCCTCGGCGAAAGAACCGATCGCTGTGAAAGTGTTTTCAATGACCGTGCTCGCTAATATCGCACAACAGGAGCCGGATTTAAAAAGGGAGATTGTTCTTCTCATTGAACAACAGATGCCGACGGGGAGCGCAGGATTTCGATCGCGCGCAAGGAAGATACTGAAGAGGCTTGAACAATTGTAATTTGTCCGGAGTTGTATTGTCCTCGGTTAAGCCTACTTTTTGAACGCCAGGCACAGGACGCCGCTGGCGACAAGGGCAATTCCAACCCACTCGCGCAGGGAGTGGTGTTCACCAAGAAATCCGAATGCGAAAACGGCGACGAGCACGAGGCTGAATTTATCTACTGCAGCGACATTCGATGCATCGCCGATTTGAAGTCCCCGAAAATAGCAGACCTATGATGCGCCGGTCGCTAAGGCAGACAGGCCAAGAAAAATCCATGTCCTTGAAGAGAGCGCCAGGGGGTTGCTCCACTTTCCCGTGAAAATAACGAAACCGGTAAGCACGAAAATGATGATGGCCGTACGAACGAGTGTCGCCAGGTCGGAGTCGACGTTTTGAACACCGATCTTCGCAAAGATCGTGGTAAGGGCAGCAAATGCGGCAGACAACGCTGCCCAGAAGAACCAGCTATTAAAAGTCGTCATTGTGCTTGGGTCCTCTCTATGATCTTTATGCCGTCAATAGGCGCGCGCACGAAAAATGCTCTGCCGAACACTTTACGCCAATTTCCCGACCGTTTTGATAACACTGCGAAGAATGCTTCCGTCCAACAAGAGTTCCAAGGATTTCTGGATGTCATCATATAGTACACGGTCGCGGTCGAGATGCGTAATCCGGGAGCGAATTGTCCGGTACGCAGCACGCGTTCCCTTCCCGCATCGAAGCGGTGCATGGAAGTCGATCGCTTGTGCCGCACAGAGAAGTTCGATGGCAATGACCGTTTGCGCATTTCGCAGCACGCGCCAGCATTTCTGCGCGCTTATCGATCCCATGCTGTTGTGATCTTCCTGATTGGCAGAGGTCGGAATAGAATCGACGCTTGCAGGATGAGCGAGCACTTTGTTTTCAGAGACGAGCGAAGCAGCGGTGTACTGCGCGATCATCAAACCGGAATTGAGGCCGCCGTCGCGGGTGAGGAACCGGGGCAAACCGCTGAGCGACCCGTTGACCATCCTCTCGATGCGCCGCTCGGAAATGTTCGCTAATTCGGACAGAGCGATCGCGGAAAAATCCATAGCAAGTGCAATCGGCTGTCCATGAAAATTTCCTCCTTCAAGGTGCTGCCGTTCATCGGGAAAGATCAGAGGGTTGTCGTTAGCAGAATTGATTTCAACGGAAACTATTTTTTCAACGTACTCCAGCGCGTCGCGCGATGCGCCGTGAACTTGCGGTGCGCAGCGGAGAGAATAGGCATCCTGCACCCGTTGGTCATTATGGCGGTGCGACTCACGAATCTCGCTTCCGTGCAGGAGCATTCTCAGATTTTTTGCCGAGTCGCGCTGGCCCTTGAACGGACGCAGCTTGTGAATGCGCTCATCAAACGGTGTGTCGCTCCCTTTTAACGCTTCCACACTCATCGCCGCCGCGACGTCGGCAAGCGAGCACAATTGCTTACTCCGGAACGAAATCAGCGCCGCAAACGCAGTCATCATTTGCGTGCCGTTGATCAGCGCAAGGCCCTCTTTTGCGGACAACGAAAGAGGATTCAGCTTGTGCTCCTTCAGCGCATTTTTAGAGTTTTCAATTTTCGATTTCCAATTTTCAATTGCAATTTGAAAATTGGAAATGACCCTTCCTTTTCCCATCATGGCCAGGACGAGATGCGCAAGCTGGACAAGATCGCCGCTTGAGCCGACGGATCCCTGCGATGGAATAACGGGAACGAGTCCGGCGTTAAAAAATTTTGTGATGAACTCAACGGTACCGGGCCGTATGCCGGAAAATCCCTTCGCCAGGGCGTTCACCCGCAGGATCATCATTGCACGCACAACCTCCGGCGGCAGCGGATCGCCGGTTCCTGCAGCATGGCTTTGGATAAGATTATGCTGGAGTTGCTCGATTTTATCGAACGGAATATTTACGTTGCTGAATTCGCCAAAACCGGTCGTGACGCCGTAAATCCGTTCCTTCTTTTCAAGCCATTCTTCCACGAGTTCGCGCGAACGCCGCATCTTTCTTTTTGAGGAATCTGCCAATGATATCCGCGAAGGTTGGGTTGCTGCCGCGAAAAGATCCGGGATCGTCAAGCTGTTGCCGTCGAGCTGAATTTGAATCACGGGAGGGAGGTGTGTTAGTGGTAGAAATTTTTCTCAATGTAGCGAGGTATTTGATTATTTTCAAGGGGAGCGGCAATAAGAGGAGTCGGCTGGTGCCGGACATTTCCAACTCGGCCATCTTTTTGATGCGGCGTTTGAACTTTTCGGCGAAAATGGAGGTTGAAACTCTGACAAAAATGATCTATTTTGACAAACCATCACCTTTGCTTGCAATTCATCATCCATGAATATTCCGTCCCTTTTTCAACAAAAGCAGTTGAAACCGTCGTGGTCATATTCGACATCCGGTGTGCTCTGGCGGCTCCTTTTTTCAGATACTAATTTTATCGTGGGCGAAGACAGAGATACGGAGGCAAAGAGAGTATCCTTTTTTTGCTTAAATGCCGCCAACGGGGATGTGCTGTGGAAGAATATTTCATTTGGTGAGCCGTGGTGGATCGGCATTGAAGGCATCGTCCATGATAAAGTTTTTCTCCACGGCTTTAAAAAACCGGATATGCCGGAACACGGTAAAATCGTTGCCGTTGATCTGGGTACCGGACGGGAGTTGTGGAGAAATAATGACTATGCGTTTCTGTATGCAACCCAGGACCGAGTAATGGCATTCCGCGATTTTTTCGAGAGGCGGATGTATTATGAGATTGATGCCGCGACCGGAGAGATCATCCAAGAATTGAGCGAGCTTTCCGGCGACCTGTATGAAAAAAAAGGAGCTAGCCGCGGGAGGAGCAACTTCCTGTTTCCGGAATCGTTGTCTGATGCGGCCGCAGAATCTCCGCTTGTCGCTCCATTGATAGAAAGTTTTTGCGATAGAAACGACATCCGCGGTTCAGTGGAATATGTTCGGTCCAGCGGCAAGCTGGTGTTTAACTATCATGCTATCCAAGGCCGCGACGAAGAAAAGAACCTCGACAATCTTCAAAATAGATTGTGCATTATCGACGAGGCCAGCGGCAAAAAAATCTATGAGGATATCGTGAATGCTTCGACCGCCGCCGCCGTGCCCGATTCTTTTTTTGTCGACGATACGACGGCATATTATGTTCGGGAGAAGAATTCACTCGTTGCTGTCTCACTCTCGGGGCGGCGATCATGAAATCGCTGACCATAAAACACATCGATGCGTTTACGTCGAAAGCGTTCGCAGGAAACCCGGCGGCCGTTGTCCTTTCGGGAGACAGGCTGACCGAGACTCAAATGCAGGGCATAGCACGTGAGATGAATCTTTCCGAAACGGCGTTTGTTCTTAGTCCATCAAACCAAAACGCTGACCTTCGTATCCGGTGGTTCACGCCGACAAACGAAGTGCCTTTGTGCGGTCATGCGACGATCGCGGGGTTTCATGCGCTTGCCGAGGGGAATTTTTACGGCATGAAGAAGAACGGATCCTATCCATTTCATCTTGAGACCGCCTCGGGGATCCTCGATGTTCTTGTCGTGAAAGACAATGGCAAGGTAACGGTGAAATTTGCACTTCCGATGCCGCACTTTGTCAAGAATCAACATTTGAAGACCGAGTTCAACTCCTCCCTGGGAGTGCAGGACGGCGATTTTGACAAACGGCTTCCTTCTGTCGCCTGCATAAACGCATATTTGCCTGTTCGACGGCTCTCCGTTCTGTACGACATGCGTCCCGATTTTCCTTTAATGAAAAAAATTTTATCTCGGAAGAGGCTCTTAGGCGTTTGTGTTTTTTCCACCGAAACCGTCGATCGATCGTCGGCGTTTCATTCCCGGTTCTTCGCGCCGAATGACGGCATCAACGAAGACCCGGTAACGGGTTCCGCCAACGGGCCGCTCGGCGTGTACATGGTCGAGCAAGGTCTCGTCGGAAAATCGGACGGTTTGATCGAAATGACCGGCGAGCAAGGCGATGTTATTGGCAGGCCGGGAAGGGTAAAAGTCGAAGTTCATGTTGACCACGGCAAACCGGCGTCTGTGGCAATTATTGGAAGAGCCGTTACCGTGCTCGAAGGAACGTTAACGCTTTAACATCGTATCATAATCAGCGCACGTCGAGTGAAACATCATGGAATTTTCAAACATTCTTTTCACACTCGTTCTTATTCTATCGCTCGTTTTCTTTGGGTTCAGTGTGCGTCGGCTTCTCTCATACTTGCAGACCGGAAAACCGGAAGACCGGCTTGACCGCATTCCGGCGAGGATACAACGAGTAGCGAAGATTGCTCTGCTGCAGACGAAGCTGCTCCGCGAGCCGCTCGCCGGACTGATGCATGTTGCTATCTTTTGGGGATTTCTTGCGCTCATCATGGCGGTTGTTGAATCAATCGGCGAGGGAGTCACCGGACATTTTTCTTTCCGTTTTTTGGGAAGAGTGTATTCTCTCATCACGTTCACACAAGAAATTTTTTGCCTGCTTGTCATTGTTTCGGTAGCATTTGCTCTGTGGAGAAGGTTCGTATCAAAGGTGAAGCGTCTTCACGTCGATGCACACGGAAGCTTCGATGCTGCCGTAATCCTCCTCTGGATTTTCCTTATCGTATCGACACTGCTTTTTCAAAATGCTGCGCGCATTTCAGCCGGACAGTATAGTGCCGGCGTAAGATATCCAATATCGTCAACGATGGCGGCGCTGTTTACAGGTAATGCGTCGGCACCCGTATGGAGTACAGGGTTTTGGTGGACGCATATCATTCTTGTTCTCGGCTTCCTGAATTACCTTCCGTACTCAAAACATCTTCACGTTTTGACATCAATCCCGAACGTCTTTTTCTCCAGCATCAAACCCCGCGGAGTATTGAAGGCGATTAACCTGAGCGATGAATCGGCGACAAAATTCGGTGTATCTGATGTCGATGACCTGACATGGAAGCAATTGCTCGACGGCTACACATGCACTGAATGCGGACGCTGCGATTCAGTCTGTCCCGCAAACCTTACGGGCAAACGTCTCTCGCCGCGAAAAATTATTGTCGACACGCGCCGAAGAACAATGGAAAAAGCTCCGTTGCTCGTCGGGGGAGCGAACACTGAACACGAAAGTGAAATATTTGCCCATACGCTTGTCGATCAATTCATCACGGAAGATGAACTGTGGGCGTGCACTACATGTATGGCATGCGTTCACGAATGTCCTGTGATGATTGAGCACGTTGATGAGATTGTCGACCTGAGGCGCGGGCTCGTGCTGAATGAATCCCGTTTTCCCGCCGAGCTTCGTGCAACGTTCGACAATCTCGACCGCAACTTCACGCCATGGGGTTTCAGCCATTCATCCCGCGCCGATTGGGCTGAAGGAATGGATATTCCCCGCATGGCGGACGGAGGCGACATCGACATTCTCTTCTGGGTCGGATGTGCCGGCGCGTACGATGCGCGGTACAGAAAAGTGACCCAGGCATTTTCCAAATTGCTGAAGCACGCCGGTGTCAAGTTCGCAATCCTTGGTCTTGAAGAAAAGTGCAACGGCGACGCGGCGCGCCGGATGGGAAATGAGTATCTTGCTCAAACATTAATGGCTGAAAACGTAGAGACGTTGAACCGGTATGCAGTGAAAAAAATTGTCACAACATGCCCGCACTGTTTTCATTCGCTAAAGAACGAGTACCCGCAGTTCGGGGGAAATTTCGAAGTCGTCCATCACACAGATTTTCTTTTAGGATTGGTGGAAGCGGGAAAAATTTCGGCGTCACGCTCAGCACAGGCGTCGGTAACATTCCATGATTCCTGCTACCTCGCACGCTATAACGGCGTCATCGATTCTCCGCGCTCATTGCTCCGTTCCATCCCGCAACTATCCCTGGCAGAAATGCCCCGGTCCAAAGACAGGGGGCTCTGCTGCGGAGCGGGGGGAGGAAGAATGTGGATGGAAGAAAAAGAAGGCAAACGCATCAATATAGAGAGAACGGAAGAAGCCTTGTCGACGAAGGCAGGAGCGATCGGGACTGCCTGCCCGTTCTGCATGACGATGATGACCGACGGAGTGAAGGCAAAAGAGGCGAGCGAGAATGTCCGCGTGAAAGACGTAGCCGAGTTATTGTGGGAATCGGTGGAAACAAATATTTCGTGAAATACTAAACAAATGTTCAAGAGGAGGCATATGACGTACAGAGTTTCGGCGTACAAATATTTGGAAGTTCCCAAAACGGTCGGTCACGAGACGGTTGAGGGAACAGAAGACGAAGCGATCGCGCGTGCAAAGCTGTTGCTGTTGAATTCCGACGGAGATGTCGTCGTTGTAGCGATCGTGGCCGGCGGCGAAACGCGGGTTGTGCATCGCTTTGAGAAGGTAAAGAAAGCATCGTGATGAAGACTCTTTCGCGGCTCGCAAACAATTTTCTTCCGTGAAGCACTGATGATTGAAACTCACACCGCAGTTGCCCGGCGCATGGAATGGATGAGGGACTACGAAGAAAGGAAAAACGTCCCCTTTGTCTGCCGGAAGTACTCCATCAGCCGCAAGACGTTTTACAAATGGCTCAAGCGGTACAGGAAATCCTCGAACAGTGTTGCAAGCCTTGGAGATCGTTCACGGCGCCCGCTTCACAGTCCCCGCGCCACGCCCCCGGCAATCATTCAGCGGCTGCGCGAGCTTCGGGAAAAAACCGGTTTCGGGCAAAAGCGGTTAAAGCTTTACCTTTCCATTTGGTACGACATTAATTTGTCGGAAAGTGCGATATGGAAGCTGTTGAAGAAATCCGGCGTCGACATGAAGCTCAAGAAGTCGTACCGGCGAAAAGTGCGTCCCAACGACGCGCTGCTTCCCGGCGACCGCGTCATCGTGACGTTCAAGTTTGTTGCGAATGAAGACCGAAAGCAGCAGTTTGTTCAATACAGTGCGATCGACGAATGTTCCCGGCTTCGCATTACGAAGATCTACGGCCGTCATTCGACGCTCTCGGCTCTCGATTTTGTCCAGTTCAGTTTGATGCATTTTCCTTTTTTAATTCGTTATATTCAAACGCCGCTCGACAACGTGTTTGCCAGCGTTTCAAAACCGCGGTCGCGGACTCACGCTTTCACGATGAACCTGCGTAAACTGGGCATTAAACACGAAGTTCCGTCGAAGAAAAAACTCGCGGTGAATAGATTTATGGAACGGATCAAACGATTTGATGAGGTGGAGCCGTACACGACAAAGCCGTTTTCTTCGCCGGACGAGCTGCAGCAGGAAGCCGCCCGGTATCTCTACCGTTACAATAACGAGCGCCCGATCCCGCTCATAGAAAACATGTCGCCGGTGGAAAAGCTCCGCACGTACCAACAGTTCAGCGGCATCACAACCTTCGACCCGTACAATATATCACGATAATCCGGAACACGAGCAATGCAAAAGAATATCCTAGTCGTCGACGATGAAAAAGACATTGTCGAAATGCTGCAATACAATCTTGAAAAAGAAGGGTACAAAGTCTTCACTGCGCGAAACGGGAAACAGGCGCTCGAACAGGTCAAACGGCATGTGGACCTGATTCTTCTCGACATAATGATGACGGAGATGAACGGCCTCGATGTGCTGCGTGAATTGAAACGGGTCGAAAAGACAAAGTCGATTCCCGTTCTGTTTCTTACGGCCAAGAGCTCCGAAATTGATGAAGTGATCGGACTCGAACTTGGAGCCGAAGATTATATTGTCAAGCCGATCAGCATGAAAAAACTTATCGCGCGTGTGCGTGCGGCCATCCGGCGGGATAAAAAGGAAGAACCGGCGGCCGAAGTATCCAGCATTCTTCGCATCGGCGAACTTGAAATCAATGTACCGAACTACACTGTCACTCTCGGATCGAAAGCGTTGGTCTTTCCGAAGAAGGAATTTGAAACACTCGTGTACCTCGCCCGCCACCGGGGCCGGGTGAT